>Ga0075522_10000440_pt1 | contig 30133 bp, 34 predicted proteins | sample NGEPerA_FD_74796 | JGI IMG/M metagenome (GOLD analysis project Ga0075522, IMG submission 74796) | Arctic peat soil microbial communities from the Barrow Environmental Observatory site, Barrow, Alaska, USA - NGEE PermafrostL2-A | ecosystem: Environmental > Terrestrial > Soil > Wetlands > Peat ...
TGATTATTATATACCATGGCTAAGCGCAAGACAACTCACAATAAATCAAAACCTCCGCTATAATTAAGCCAGAAGACATGAGCAAACCCGTAATCCTAACCGGCCTAAGAGCCAACAACGACCTGCACATTGGCAACTACCTGGGCGCCCTGCTGCCGATTGTCGATATGGCCCGCAAGCGTGCCGGGGAGTACAAAGTCAATCTGTTCGTGCCGGATTTGCATAGTTTCACGACGCCGATTGACCACGCCGCATTGCAAGCCGGCATCCAGCAAAACCTCCGGGTATTTGTTGCCGCCGGCCTACCGCTTGATAATACCGACGTTCATCTCTATCGCCAGAGTTATATCCCCGCCCACAGCGAACTGACCTGGATCCTGGATTGTTTCACGGGCTTCGGTGAGATGAGCCGCATGACCCAATTCAAAGACAAGAGCGGCCCGCAACAGGGTGAGGGTGCTGAACAATCAGGAGTTTCAGTCGGACTCTTCAACTATCCTGTAATGATGGCGGCCGATATCTTGCTCTACGGCGCGACTTACGTGCCGGTTGGTGATGACCAGACTCAACACCTGGAATTTACCAGGGACATCGCCGAGCGGCTCAATAACAAGTTCGGAGATCTTTTCACCGTGCCCGAACCGGTCAAAAAGCAACACGAATTCTTCGGCAAAGACCAGGGTTTACGGATTAAAGACCTGTTTGACCCATCCAAGAAGATGAGCAAGTCCGAAGCCTCCGGTAAAGGTGTGATTTTCCTAACCGATACACCGGATGAAGCAAAACAGAAAATCATGGCTGCCACGACTGACAGCCTGAGCAAAATTACCTATGATCGTGAGAAGCAGCCGGGAATCGCCAATTTGATGGATATATTAGCTTTGTTTGGTGGACGCGACTTGGCAGAGGTAAAGCAAGACTACGAAGGCCAAACCCAGTATGGTCCTCTTAAGGCCGCTGTCGCCGAGGCCATGAGCCAATTCCTAACGACATTTCAAGCTGAGCTTGCGAAAGTCGATGATCAAGCCATCATGGATAAACTGGCGTCTTCAGAGAAGTTAATGAACGAGCAGGCCAATTCGACCCTTTTGAAAGTTCAAAAAGCCGTCGGCTTGAGAGCGTAGTGAGCAATTTGGAGATTAGCAGGGCGGAACGGCTGGATCAGTATGTCGTGCGCAAACAGCCGGGTCTTAGCCGGGGCTTCGCTAACAGGTTGATTCAAGATGGTGACGTGCTGGTCAACGGGGAGCCCCAGACAAAAGCCGGCTACAAAGTCAGGCCGTCTGACAAGATCAAGATAGGTTTTGATGAAAACAAGGCCGTTATCTTTCCGGAGATCGATATACCCGTTATCTACGAAGATGATGACTGCGTGGTCATCAATAAGCCTACAGGATTACTGACCCACAGTAAGGGTGCTTTTAATCCCGAGGCAACGGTTTCGACATGGCTGCGTGCTCGGATGCAGGCTCCAAAAGGCGAGCGAGCCGGTATAGTTCACCGCCTGGACCGGGCGACCAGCGGGGTTCTGATTTGTGCCAAGACGCCCGAAGCCCTCGGCAAGCTGCAAAAGCAGTTTTCCGAACGCAAGGCCAAGAAGACCTACATAGCCGTCGTATCAGGTGTTCCGAAAGAGCCCCAGGCCCTGATTGACATGCCGATTGAGCGCAACCCCAAGCAGCCCCAGACTTTCAGGGTCGGCAGCAACGGCAAGGCCGCCCAAACAGAGTACAAAGTCTTAAAAACAAACGGTCGGCTAAGCCTGCTAGAGCTAAAACCGACTACCGGCCGCACTCATCAGCTGCGGGTTCATTTGAAATATCTCGGGCATCCGATAGTCGGGGACACCCTGTATGACGGCCAACCGGCTGAACGGCTCTTCCTTCACGCGCTGAGTCTGGAAATAACGTTGCCTAATAGAGAACGTAAAACCTTTGAAACAGCGCTGCCGCCTGAGTTTGATAAACTGATTGCCGCATGAACGATCTGGTACTGCACCCTGTCACGCGCGGCCAACTGGAAGACTTCGCCGGCATGCCAGCCCATGCCTTATTGCTCATCGGCCCGGCTGGCAGCGGTAAGCAAACCCTGGCGGTTCGCTTATCGGAAATAGCAATCGGCCTGCCCTCTAACGGCTTTGCAGACTACCCTTATAAGATGATGATAGTATCCGAAGACGGCAAGGCTATCGGCATTGAAACTGTACGCGAAATCGAGCATTTCCTCAGCCTCAAGGTGCCAAGTGCCGGCCAGGCCGCCCATAGCCGGGTGATTATCATAGACAACGCTCATTTGCTTAGCAACGAAGCCCAAAACGCTATGCTTAAGACCTTGGAAGAACCCCCGTCCGGCACGTTTATAATCCTGACGGCCGATAATGAAAAGGCATTGTTGCCGACGATTCGCTCCCGCGCCCAATCCATATCTGTTAAACGTCCGCCCCAGGACATGGTTGAGTCCTACTTCAAGGCAACTAATCACGAAGCCCAGGCCATAAAGCAGGCTTACGCCGTTAGCGGCGGTTTGCCGGGCTTAATGCGGGCGTTGCTTGAACAGACCGACCACCCGCTGACTCAAGCTACCGAATACGCCCGCAAAATCCTCAGCCAGCCACCCTACGGGCGTCTACTAATCGTCGACGAACTGTCCAAACAACGCCAGCTGGCAATCGACACCATGCGTATACTCCAGCAAATGGCTAACGTCAGCTTGCAAACTGTCACCGGCGGGCCGGCTGTTAAGTGGCAGGCGGTTCTAGCCGCTGCTTATGAAACCGCGGAGGCTCTATCGGCCAGCGCCCAGCCCAAGTTGGCTTTGACCAAGCTGATGCTGAGTTTCTAGGTTATGTTAAAATAGACCAACAGATGTATGAGTTATTAATAGTCGCCATCTTCGCCGCCTTGGCCTATCATAGCGGACAGATCAATGATGATGAGTTTGCCAATGTCTCGCGCAAAGTTGGCGACAGGCTAGGCAAACTATGGGACATAGCCCACCAAGGCATGCGCGAAAACCGTTTCCTGCGTGCCGAAAAAGCTCTCCTGACCATCCTCAAGATAGATGAGAAAAACGCCGCCGCCTACAACCGGCTCGGCATTCTCTACGCCAAACAAAAGGAGTATCGTGACGCTATCGACTGTTTCGAAATCGCCTCCAGCATCGAAGCCACGCCATCCAGCCTCCACAACCTCGGCCTCATCTACTATGAAACCGAAAACTACGAGAAAGCCGCTGTAGCCTTCGAACAAGCCCTCAAACTGGAAGATAATCTGGCCGCGCGCCATGTCGCATACGCCAAAGTCCAGGAGAAGCTAGGCAACGACAAGCTAATGTTCCAGGAACTAGAAAAAGCAGCCGAACTCGAGCCTAACCGCGAGACCTACACCTTGCTCTACAAAGCCTACATGAACCGTGACATGCAAGCCGAGGCTGACCTCATCGCCGACCGCCTCAAGAAGCTGAAAGTCCCAGCCGGCCGCCGCAAGCGCATTCTCCGTCCTCGCCGCGTTGTCGTCTAGCTTTCCAGGCCCATTAGCGTTTCCGTCAGTCGCTGGCTCGGAAAGTAGGCCGAAACATCATAACCCGGAGGTGAGACTCCTATAATGTCGTAACCCTCTTTTGGCAGCTCAAAGGGATCTGGCCTGGACATCAGTGCCGCACGCACAATACCATAGTCCGTAACTACGAAATCTACGCAACCTTCAAGACGGGGATTCGCTCCGGGCTCACGGACACGCACAACCCGCGAAGGCAAATCCTGATCCTCATCGTGCAACAGATATATCTCGCCGTTTTTGCGGAAAACCATTTCTCCCAGTTCCTGAGCGCCGCGACGCAACCTTTCATAATCTCCGGCATCTTTAGAGAAGACTGATAGATAATCGATCGGCATGTCGGAGCCCGGTATTAAGTCTTCCAGTAGCTGCTGAGATCTATTAGCTACGTACAAAGCTCTCTCAGTCAAATTTTCAGCATGTGCCATGTCGAACAATTATAGCAAACCCGCCCACGCCATTATTCCAGCTCTGGGGACTTTACGCTTTACCACGGGGGCAAGAGGGATACCAGCAAGTCGTCGATCAATGCGAAAATCGTACGCTTTTTACTCTTTCCAGATAAGAAATAAGTGAACACTAACCCTAGGCCTATAAACAGTATGCCGCCGATCAGTCTACGCGTATCGCTGCCATGTTCGATTAAACCGCCGGTCCCGATCAAAACGCCAATGAGCCCTATGAGCAAACAACTATAAGTAACAGTTTCTAAGATTAACTGTAGAATAAACAGTAACAGTTTCTTCATAACTATATAGTGCGGACTTCTGTAAGGTGTTAGAATTCTGATGATGGGAATAAAAAAACGGATTGCTATTATTGGCTCTGGTGCGTCTGGCATTGCCGCGGCGCGTAGCATTTCACATATCTATGGCGACCAGGTGGACCTTACACTATTTGAAAAGAACGACTACATCGGTGGCAAGTCCAGAACTACTATGATTGATGGGCGCAATTACGAACTTGGTTCGGGCTTAATTATATCATCTCCCCTCAAGAAAACAGTCTTTCATAAGGCGTTAGACGAAGCCAATGTGACACTCGAGAACGCTCGAAAGGATAAGCGGGGCATAGTGTACTATTCTGGCGGGAAAGTGTACAAATCCCCTGATGAATATAATGTGAAAGCATTATTCTCCACAAAAAGACTCTTCAGATATGTTCGAGATGTCCCTATCTTTGTCTTTCGGCAGTTACAGTTTGACCTGATGATAAAACTAAATCGGCATCCCCATTCCCGTTACTTTGCCATGCCACTAGATAAAAATTACGGGCTTTGGTTTGTTAATCGATTTGCTTTTGGTATGCAGGGCTTTGGCTATGCTGATACGTCAGATAGCAAGCTCTGCCCGGCTACGTATTACTACCATCAATACTTTGATTTTCGCATGCTGTTTAAACTGTCAGTGATCGTCAAAGAGGGTACGCAGACTATCTGGGAACGATTGGCGGCCGAGTTTAAGGAAGATATCTCTCTTGGCACCACCGTAACATCACTAGAAAAGCAGGGTAGTCAGGTACTAGTTAATACAGATAAAGGGTCAGAGAAGTTTGACTACGTCATTAATACGCTAGCACTACCTACAGCCTTTGCTCTATCAACGTTAAGCCAATCTGAAGAGGAAATCACCAAGCATGTGAAATGTAATCCCTACGTGACGGTCATGGCCGAGCTCGCAAATATGAATAACATAGGTTCATTCAATATGGATACGATAACGGCAAGTAACAGACTTGGCGAAGCGATGTTCGTTTACAAGCGTTATGCCGATTCAGCGATTTGCACCATCAACGTGGTGCTAAAAGATGAAAATACTGATGATGAAACGATAATTGACCATACGGCTGCAAGCCTTGAGGAAGGCTTTGGCGCCACTATGGTTGATAAAAAGAGCGCTCAAGTAGTTCGGTGGAAAGATTATTTTAGCTATCTAGAAGGTGAGCAAATCAGCGATGGCTGGTTTGAGGAGTTTGAAAATGAGATACAGGCGAAGCACGGCATTTTGTATATTGGAAGTGGGCTGCATTTTGAGTCGCTTGAGCAAAGTTATAATTATAGCTACAAGCGAGTAAAAGACTTCTTGGCCAAACAGCTGTAAAGATCTTGGTTCAATCAAAGTAGTGCTTTACACAGCAATATTACGGCTGAACCTGCCAATATGACGTTTATCCCAAGTTTGTAGTATGTTTCACTTACTTTCTGATACACATATTGGCCAATAAAAATTGCAATCAAAAATCCGGGCATCGCTAGCAATGTGAAGTGCAATACATTATGGGTAAACAAGTGCTCGGGTATAGATATACTTAGTCGTACTAAGCCAATAATAAAGAATAGGTAAATAAGGGTGGCTCGCATCACCAATTTTTTTGGCGTAGCTACTGATAAGTACATGGTTACGACAGGTCCACCTGCCCCAATCAAGCCTGATAACAAGCCACCACCTAAGCCTGCTCCGGCCGCGGCAACAACATTGCTTTTTCTTCTAAACGTAAAGCCACTAAACCAAAAATTCTTAACCAGAAAAAGCACTATGGACGCAGCTAAGAATAATTGTAAAAATACCACACTCGATTTAGCCGATAGCAATGTCCCGGCAACTGTACCGGCTATAGCGCCAGGACTCATTAGTTTCGCACTTTTCCAATCAACGTGCATGGAGGACTTCCAGATAAGCAAGCTTATACAGAACAGGAATTGAAATACTAAAACTAGTGTCGCGGCGTCTTTTACGCCAATCAAAAGGCTAATAAGTGGAACCGAGATCAAACCGCCGCCAAAACCAAAGATTGCTTCACCAAAGAACGCGCATGCGATAATTATGGGAATTAATATGTCTGTTGAGCTCATGTAAGGCGCGCTGTTCTTCTCAAAGTCAGAACTATTTTGATGACTTAGTGGTAGATTTTGTGGCTAACGGCACCTCAGTCGTTACCCAGATGTCGTCATCTTTGCACTCGTACGTAAACTTGTCGTACTCTTTAAAGTCTTTGCCAACCTTAAAGTTGTTCGTGATTTCCCAACGAACTTTTCGCATAGGTTTATCGCATGTAGGACAATTCATATTTACATTGTAGCAATAAGGTTCTAGCGTCTACAACGCTTATATCTGTGGTGCAGGGTGAAGGATTCGAACCTTCGAAGGCGAAGCCAGCAGATTTACAGTCTGCCCTCGTTGACCGCTTGAGTAACCCTGCGTATCTGGAGCCATCTCGGGGATTTGAACCCCGGACCCCATCCTTACCATGGATGTGCTCTACCCCTGAGCTAAGATGGCGCGTTTGTCAGGCCCGACAACTAAACAATAGTAGCAAATTATCCCTGTTTTTGCTACACTTTATCACTGTTAGTCTATTATTGCCGGGCCGGCGTAGCTCAGTGGCCAGAGCGGCTGTTTTGTAAACAGCGGGTCGTGGGTTCGACTCCCTCCGCCGGCTCCAAGCGCTTGACAAAGTTCGGAGCGTGGATTAACATAAGCGGCAGGTAAGCGTAAATCCAAAAGAAATACACTTACAAACTGTCCTTCTTGCAAGAAGAAAAGCATTAATACCGGTTTGATCGACCGGTATTTTTGTATCACTGATATTTACAACCCGTTTCACATCTGTTAAGATAAATATAATTAAGTTTTATTTTGTAAAGGCACTGAAGAATTCATGGCAAAAAAAGGTGATAAGCGTAAGATTATAGGTCTCGTCTCCGAGGAGAGTGGGGAACGTTTGTATTACACGACCAAGAACACGATGAACACGCCAGACAAGCTAAGTCTCAAGAAGTACAGTCCCAAACTGCGACGGCACGTGACTTTCACCGAGACCAAGAAGAACCTCGGCCGAAACGAAGCGCCCAAGCGCTAGAAGAAAACCTAGTCCTTACTCAGATCCAGTACGGTGTTAACCGTTTCGGCGTGGCTCCAGACCAGAGGCGTAACACCGAGGGCGAGGCCGGAGTCCGGGTCGAATTGCTCGCTCAAGGCACCGCTGGGGAAGCCGCGGTCGGCTGACCACTCCAACAGTTTGGTCGCTTCCTCAACCCGCCCGACGGCTTTGTAGTATTGGGCCAGCCAAAGGGTGCAAACAATCCAGGGGTTGCCCTTGTACTGGTGTTTCGTCAAGAAGTAATTATCGTTTTCGTAACGGATGACGCCGCCGATTGGCGAGGAGTTCAACAAGCGCTCTTCAACATGCTTGAGAGTGCTGACTAACTTGGGATCATCAAGCTCCAACTGGCCAAACATAAACGGTCCAAAAAAGCTCGAGATATCCAGCGTGTCATCGTAGTCTAGGCTACCATCAGGCTGCAACAGGAAGCCTTTGCGGTAATAGCCGTCAGGATGATACAGCTTGTCCATTCCGCCTCTTATCCGTTCAGCCGCTCGCTGCCAGACTACGGCATCGTCGGGATGTTCGACGACAGTGGCCATCTCGGCTGCCGCTTCTAAGCCGGCGATCACCGTAAAGGTAGTGTAGGTGCTGGTCAGGAACTTCTCTTCCCATAAATCATAACTGGCGTGGGGCAAGTCGGTCGCTTCGTCGATAAAGTTAGCTATAAACATGGCACAGGGCTTGATGAACGTATGGTAGAAGTTCATCACCAGTGTTTTGTCCTGGCTGTACTTGTAGTATTCGCCAATCATGTAAATAACGCAGGCCGTTTCGTCTTCCTGGATGGCCAGTTCCTTGTGGCGGTTGTGGACCAGCGGGTGCCAGGTGCTGCCGATCGCCCGGTCCGGTTGGTATTTATGCATCAGGTAGCCGTCGCGGTGCATGGTATCACGGGCAAACTCGAAGAAATGCTGGGCTTCGTCATAGATCCCCAGCCGGATTAACGGCCAGATCGCATAAGCGGCGTCCCGCGGCCAGCAGTAACAGTAGTAATCTCGGCCGTAGTTAAATATATTGGAATCGCCGCTGGCTAGTACCGAGCCGCGGTCATCGCAGTGGGCTTTGATAATCAGCAGGCTTTTGGTAGTTAGGGGCAGGGCATCGGCCGGAATCCTCTTGAGTTGCTTGGCGGCCGGGGACAACCAATCCTGCCAATGTTTGCGGACGCTGTCTATGCGTTTTTCTATCGGGTAATATTTGAAATACGTATGGGCTATCTGGGCGTCAGTCTGGCTATTGGCGGCAACCACCCAGTAATCAATGCCGAACCAATCCTTGCCTTGAGTAACGTTACGGAAACGTAATACGCTGTCGACGCCGCCGTGCTCGACCGGATTATCTGATAATTCTCCGTCTTCGGCGTCTTTGAAGGTGCCGACTTTGCCTTCGACCGCGTAGTTGCCGACGGCGTACTGGTCGAATGTCTGCCCGGCGGTGGTCTTACCGGCGATTAACAGGCAACAGCGGCCCTTGTAGTCCAGGATATAGTTGTCCTCTGGCACGAAAAGCGCCGTGTCGGCCCGCCCAGCCCGTGAGATTTGGAAAACCTGGTGCATGAAGACACGTATATCGCGCTCATTATCCAGCTCATTGGTGATTTTCATGCAACGTATCAAGGCGTTGTATTCGATATCGATGAAATCCAGGAAGTCTATGGTTATGCCCAGCTTGTCGGACTTCATCTGGACATTGCTTATCAGGGCATCGTCTTCGAGATCAACGCTAATTTGCCAGGTGCCATCATCGGTCCAGCTAAACTGCCCGTCCACCCACACGCCGATTTTATGCTGGCTGCTGCGGGCGTTGGTCAGGTTATCCAGTCCGACATAGGGGTAATAGAAATCATGAACCAGACCATTTTCGTCCAGGCCGACGAAAACTTGGCCGTTACTTAAGACTACCGGCCGAGCCATAGTTTACTCCTCAGACTCATGGCTGAATGCCTTTCTCACCCAAACGGAACTGCAGGTCGCGGAAAGCGTTCATGAAGTTCATGTAAGCCTCGTACGGCGTATCATACGGACTGAAATAAGCGTGAATATCACCGTCATTAAACCATTTGGTACACATGTAATAGAAATGGTCGGAAGTTTGCAGCCGGCGCCAGTCTTCGATCAAGGCAAAGTCGCCGGTTCCGATAATCTTGTTTGCAAGGCCGTAGAGCGCGTCGATAGAGGAAGTTTGCATCGGATTGCCCAGCCAAGCCGACAAATCCCGTTCCGTGTCGGCCCAGGTGATGGTCTGGGGCACGTCAACCTGGTCAACCGGTTCAAAGCTATCTATCGCTTCACTGACCGTCATGAAAGTGTGGTTGTCAGTCTTCAGCCACTCGACAGGCAAATGTTCCAGGAAACCAAAAATACCGGAGTCGTCCCACTGGTGCTCGCCAAAAGTCTCATAGTCCATGAACAGGTTGAAGTTGGTGGCGTTATCATCCGTACTGAGCCAATGGGAGAACTTGTCCGCCGTCAATGGCCATTCTGACCATTCGCGGTCGCCGAAGCGAAAGGCTATATCATCGCTCAACTTGTAGTTCTTCATCAGCAGGCGGATATGGTCGGTATAAGCCGGCCGGTAAACGTAGTTTGGGCTGCGCCAGTCTAGGATGGGATCCCAGCCTTCCGCCAGGACGCCTTTGTAGCCTGACTGCTCGGCCCAGTAAGCTAAGTCGTTGTTGTAAGCCAGCTCTGTATTACGGAAGACCTGCGGCGTTTGACCGAATACCTCCTGGATCTTACGGGTATGCATAGCAACTTGTATTTCAAACTCCTCGCGCGAGTAGAAAAAAGCCAGGCTGTGGTGGTAGGTTTCAGCCAGTATTTCGACCCGTCCGGTCTCAGTCAGACGTTTGAACGACTCCAGTGTCTCCGGCGCCCAGCGTTCCATTTGTTCGATGATGGTGCCGGTGATTGACAGGCTGAGCTTGAATTCAGGGTTCTCGTTCAGCAGTTGTAGAAGACGGGCATTAGCCGGTTTATAGGACTTTTCGGCTACCTTCTTGAGAGTCCGTTCGTTGCTAGTCGGGTCTTCATAGGCAGCAGAGAAATAGTCATGGTTTGAGCCGCTGTCAAAAACCGTGTAATGCCGGACACGGTATGGCTGGTGAACATGAAGGTAGAGGACAAGCGCCTTGCTCACGCAGGTACCCCCGTTAATTGTTGGCCGTATAGATGACTGACTTTTTGGGCGGCGTCGTCCCATGACAGCCGCTGGTACTCGTGGTAAGCGTTACGCCAGAGTTCATCTCTTAGGGCGTCACTGCGAATGGTAGAGGTAATTTTGTTCGCCATTTCGTCAATATCCCAATAGTCGACCTTCAGGCAGTTGTTGAGCACTTCGCTGACACCTGATTGCTTACTGATTAGCGCCGGAGTGCCATAACTGATGGCCTCCAAAGGTGTAAGGCCGAAAGGCTCGGATACGGAGGGCATGACGAACAGGTCACCGATGGCGAAAGCGTCGCGCCACTTTTTACCGCGTTGGAAATCCGCGAACAAGACATTCGGGCCAATTCCCAGCTTGGCTGACAGTTTGACCAACTCGCTGTACTGTTCACCGCTGCCGACTATAAGGAGCAGGCTTTTGGGTTCGGCGGCGACGACCTTTTGCATGGCTCTTAACAGGTTGGGCAGGCCCTTTTGGATGGTCAGGCGGCCGACGTTGACGACGACGTGATAGCCCAGGCTCTTCATCATATTCAGGTAGCGGTAGGCATTCTCTTCATCAAGCGGCGTTACCTTGCTGACGTCTATGCTGTTGTGTATGACCCTGATCTTGTCGGCCGGCACCCCATAATCGCGCATAATGGCACGCTTGGTGTGTTGGCTAACGGCGACAATCTGATCGGCTAGCTGTAGGGCTATAGCTTCGATTTCACGTACTTCCGTGTTGCCGTGCTGGCTACCGGCTCTGTCAGATTCAATGGAGTGGACATGCAGCACGATCGGGCAGTTTCTCCTCTCTCTAATACGAAGGGCGGCCCGAAAGGTTAGCCAGTCGTGGGCGTGGACGATGTCAAATTCCTTTTCTTCGGCCAGCTTGGCGGCCGCTTCTTCGTACAGCTGCTGCTGTTGGTGGACATTCAGCCACTGCTCACTATTATCTTCAAAAACATATTTGTAGCTATCATAGGCGATGCCGGCCCGGATGACACTGGCTACGCCCTGTGGGTGCGCGCCGCTAACAGTCATAAAGTCAATGTCATGCTCAGCTTGATAAGGCAGGATGAATTCAATATCGACACCCTTTGCGGATAGGGCTTTGCACAACTGGTAGCAGGCAACTCCCAGGCCACCACTGTTATAGGGCGGCAGCTCCCATCCAAGCATCAGTATCTTCATCGGCCTCTTTGCGCGGTCTATCCGCCTTTTAGTTTTACGCTCTTAAGTATAGGCACTTAGGCTGGCTAGCACAAGCGTATTGCCAGATGATTTATATCAATATGAGGGGTGGTTTAAAGCAGTCTACGAAAAAGGCGGTTTGTTCAAGTATAGTGTGGTCTGGCAGGGGCACGTGGAATCGAACCACGATCTAGGGTTTTGGAGACCCTTATACTAGCCGTTGTACTATGCCCCTTTGTCTACGCCGCGTATTTATCATACGGCAAGTTAGTAGGGTTGTCATCTGTTTTGGCTTTTCAAAGACTATAAAATCTGCTATACATAAGAGTACTATGCCCAAGATATACCCCACGAAACCCTTTTTATTGTTGTTTTATGGGTACCCTGGTGCCGGCAAGACCTACTTCGCGCGGCAGTTTTGCGACAATGTCCAGGCCGCGCATTTGCAGTCCGATCGTATTCGCAACGAACTCTTTGAAAAGCCACGTTATGACAAGCAGGAAAATGACGTCGTCAACCAGTTAATGGACTATATGACCGAAGAATTTTTGTCGGCTGGCCTGAGTGTAGCCTACGACGTTAATGCCGGCCGCCTTAAACAGCGCCGTCGACTCTACGACATGGCTTACAAATACGGCGCGCAGCCGTTGTTAATATGGTTCCAAATGGACCAGGATACGGCCTTTACCCGCAATATTAAACGTGACCGTCGCCGTACGGATGACAAATATGCCCCGCAGTGGGACCGCACGACGTACGAGAGTGTCGTAGGCCAGATGCAGAACCCCTCGCCAGGTGAAGATTATGCCGTTATTAGCGGCAAACACCTGTTTAATATGCAGCAGAGCGCCGTCATTAGTAAATTGCGCGGTAAGGGTGTGCTCGGGCACAACGATGCCAATTCGCGAGTCATTAAGCCGGGCCTGGTGAACCTCATCCCAAAACATCAAGGGCGCTACGATACGGGTCGGCGCAATATTTCTATCCGCTAAAGACCGGACAAATTCATGCCAAGCAAAGATTTCACGCTTGACGGCGACCTGGCCGTCACGATCTACAAACGCCGGACGAGCCGCCATTTGCGCCTCAGCATCGCGCCTTCCGGGCAAATCCGTGTCAGCATACCCTCTTGGGCGCCTTATCGTATAGGGCTGGATTTCGCTAAGACCCGGCAGACCTGGATCCGCAGCCAGTTGGTTACCGCGGTGCCCTTGCAGCCCGGCCAGTCTATCGGCAAAGCCCATCATCTGCAGTTTACGGCCAAACCAGCCGCTGCCACTGTCAGCAGTCGCCTAATGGATACGACAATCATGGTCAATCATCCAATGGCCGAACAGTTTGACAGTCCGGCCGTGCAACAGGCGGCCCAGGAAGCCTGTGTCCGGGCGTTGCGCCGGCAGGCCGAGCAACTATTGCCACAACGTCTGGCCCGCTTGGCTGAAACCCATGGCTTTCGCTACACGGATGTCAGTATTAAGCGTTTGAAGAGCCGTTGGGGAAGTTGTGACCAACATGGCCGGATTGTTCTTAATCTGTTTTTGATGCAATTGCCGTGGGAGTTAATTGATTATGTCCTGCTGCACGAGCTGACCCATACACGCATTCTTCGGCATGGGCCGGATTTCTGGGGGGCTATGGCGGAAGTTCTCCCGGGTGCGCCGGTTCATCGACGGAGTCTAAAAAACCACCAGCCGGTTTTGAAGACCCTCAACGCTGCCATATAGCAACCCGGCTATGGCATAATGTAGGCAGTATGACGCTTAAGCCAAAAAAGACTCCCGGTACCAAAAGTAGCCAGCTGGAACACCAACGGCTGACTAGCCTTATCAACAGCATGGCTGATGCAGTTATTGCCGTTGATGAAGATATAAAAATCGTCTTATATAACGGCGCCGCGCTCAATATATTCGACGTTAACACTATCAAGGTCGGCAGCCGCCTGGACGCTCTGTTCAAACCCCTGGATAAGGATAACCAGCAGCGCGATGTAACGATCATGGTCAAAGAGGCTACCACACCCTTAACCAGCCGGGACTTACGACTTGCTTACTCCGATGGCAGCTTCATAAACCTCTACATCAGTATCGCGCCGGTACACCTAGGCTACGGTTCGGAAGGACAACGCGGGTACGTTCTCTTGCTGCGCGATATAACCAGGGAAAAATCATTGGAAGAAGAACGTGACGAGTTCATCAGCGTCGTCAGCCATGAACTGCGGACGCCAATTGCCATCGCCGAAGGAAATATCGGCAACGCCCAGTTCATCGTTGACCAATCAGGTGACTTGAAGTTGGTCAAGCAAGCTCTCAAAGAAGCTCATAATCAGGTCCTGTTCCTAGCTGACATGATGAATGACCTCTCGACGCTCAGTCGGGCTGAACGAGGCAAGCTTAAGGCTGAGATCGAGCCTATAAACGTACACGAGCTCCTGACTGAATTAGCCGACAATTATGGCCCGCAAATCCAGGCCAAAGGCCTAAGCCTAAAGACCGTGCTCGACCCGAAGCTGGAAATCCTGTATTCCAGCAAGCTTTACGTGCGTGAAATTCTCCAGAACTTCGTCACCAACGCCGTTAAATATACAGATAAAGGGCGGGTGACGTTAAGTGCGGCAGCTGAGCCGAAAGGCGTCCGTTTTACCGTCCAGGACACCGGTATCGGTATTAGCAAGGGTGACCAGGAGAGGGTTTTTGACAAGTTTTTCCGGTCTGAAGATTACCGGACGCGGCAAGCCAATGGTACCGGTCTTGGCCTATACGTGACCATGAAGCTTATTCGTCTACTCCACGCCGAAGCTGACCTGAAAAGCGAACTCAACAAGGGCTCGACTTTCACGGTTTTCGTGCCTAATCTGCAGGATGCCAGCTAACTGATTTTTGGCAAATCCGCTATAACGCGCATGACGGGAATGCAGACGTTGCGGCCTTTCCAGATCACTTCATTGAATTCATATTGCCACATCGAGTAATTCAGAATGCCTATATCGTACAGGGCCGCTACTGGCAGCAGCCATGTTCCCCTTATCAAGAACTTGTCGTAAGTCAGGTTAGCTATTTTGCTGTAAGTTATGGCCTGTACCAGGTAGGCCGCAGCAGATAAAGCTGCCAACAGCCACGCTTGGCTGGCTAAGGCGGCAATAAGCATAATCAGCGGCCCCAAGAGGCTGCCGAACTCGGCGAGGCTTACCAAGGCTACCAGCTCAGGCCGACGATGCAATTGGGGGTAACGGGTCCTGATTGCCGTGGCTAGCTGGTCATCAAAGCTTTTCTGGCTGCTGATGCCCAGACGATCATTCGACCTGAGGAAACTGTAGCTGTCCTTGGACGTAGTGGCCCGGCGTGCAAGATAACTCTCGGGTACGGCTTTGCGACTGACAGCGGCGAAACCCCCGGCTTCATCCAACGCCTGCCGGCTAATCAACCAGCAACTGCTCAAAACCGGTGGCTGCCCCAGCATCCGGCGCGGCAGAGCCAACTCCCAAGCGTAGCGCGCGGGCTGTAAAAGAGCTGGCTTCGGATTCCAGCCACCTGGCAATATATTTCTAGGAATTATACTGATCATGGCCTTCTGCTTCTGCAGCAAAGTTCCGACTATCGTAGTCAGGCTCTCGGGCTTGAATCGTACGTCAACACCACAAAACAGCAGTAGATCACCGTTAGCCTCCTCAGCTAACTGGGAATAAGCGTAATTTTTGGCCAGCCACTGTCCGGGTGGCTCCTCACCGGCTATGAAGCGCACGCCGTCATGAGCAAAGCCGCGAATTATCTCCGGCGTGCGCTTGTTTTGCGAGCAATCGTCGAGCACTAGGATCTCCAGCTTGGGGTAGGTGCTGATAATCAGGGATTGTAGGCAATCTTCAAGATCTGTCGTTTCGTTACGCGCCGGGATAGCCACTGTTAAGCTGGGCAAGTCGCGGTCAGCATGCACGGAGCTTAACTTAGGCGGTTTGGTAGTTCGCAAGTGCCGCCTGGTCGTTGCCAGTATAACTAGGCCAACCACTATTTGCGCCGCGGCTATTGAGTAAAGTCCCGACAAAAAGCTAATGTGATAATAATTGGCTAACTTTAGCAGGACCAGGTCGGCTATCTGCAGGCCAATCAGCCAGCAACCTGTCTGTCGCGCCGCATGGTAGAGGTAATCGGCCTGGATTCGCCTCTTGATCAGTCTAAGCAGGTTAATAATCCTGTATAAACTTAAAAATAGCAGTGTAAACGCCCAAAGCCGAGGCTCAATCACTACTATAATGAGACTTACCAGTGACAGTCCGGCGATCAAGCCAATGGACAGCGGTTTGCGCCATCGCCAGTCCGGCAACAACCACATAAGCAGCTCCAGACCGCTAAGCACGCCAAAGACCGAAAACGTAAGCTCCATTCAACCTAAACTATATCAAATAACGCTTGACCTCTGGCATGCCAACTGCTAAACTTGACAATAGTCGCCTACAGAAATTGTAGGTTTTTTAATTTGAAAGAAGTGAGACCAGCCAGTGCCAGACCAATCGGCCAAAAAAGCTAAGCGCCGGGTTAAGAACCCGGAGACTTTTCGTGAGCGAGCCGTTAAGGCTACCGAGACTTCGGATAAACCAAAGCGAAGCGCCGGTTTGAAGCAAGCCAGTGGCAGAATAACCAGCCCTATACTAGGACCGATAGCCAGGATCCTACGCAAAGTCTTTAGCCTCCGCCCTTTTAGGTTAATCGGCAAAATCCTGCTCCCCGTATATATACGCCGCAGTTGGCACGAACTGCGCCTAGTAACCTGGCCAAGCTGGAAAGAGAGCCGCCGCCTGACGTTCGCAGTCTTAATTTTTGCCGTAATCTTCGGAGCTTCAATCGCGCTTGTCGATTACGGCCTAGACGTGCTTTTCAAGCATATATTACTAAAGTAAAGGGATTAGGAAGAATAACATGAGCAGTATCAAGCGTTACGACACCAGTAAACAGTGGTACGCTATCCACACTTACAGCGGTTACGAAGAAAAAGTCGCCGAAAGCATCCGACAGCGGGCCGAAAGTCTCGACATGAAGGACAAGATCTTCGAAGTCCTCGTACCTAAGGAGAAGATGATCGAAATCAAGAACGGCAAGCGCCGCGTCGTCGAGAAACGTATCTTCCAGGGCTACGTCCTGGTCCACATGAAGCTCTCCGAGGACGCTTGGTACATCGTGCGCAACACTCCGTCAGTCACAGGTTTTGTCGGCAGCGGCACCGACCCAACCCCTATCGAACAGGACGAAATCGAAAAAATCCAGAAGCGCATGGGCCTCGAACAACCCAAGCACAAGATCGACTTCAACATCGGTGAAGTTGTCAACATCATTGACGGTCCGTTCAAGGGCTTTGACGGCAGCATCAATGAGATAGACCCCGCCAAAGGCAAGCTCAAAGTCCTCGTCAATATGTTCGGCCGCGAAACCCCCGTTGAACTCGACGGCCTGCAAGTAAAACGCGTCTAGTAGCTGGATAGGCGTTTGATAGACTGGACAACAGGGGTAGAGTGTAGTACTATTAAATAGTTACGCACTTCTATCTTAATTAAAGAAAGGGAAGGAGAACGTTGAGCCAAGCTCCGTTCGACAAATACTATGGCAAAAACAGTTAAAGCTAATTTGAAAATGAAGATCAGGGGCGGTCAGGCTTCGGCTGCGCCTCCGGTTGGTAGCACCCTTGGTCAGTACGGCGTTAACATGATGGATTTCATCCAGCCTTTTAATGACGCCACCAAGGATATGCAGGGCCAGACGGTCACCGCGCACATCACGATCTATGATGACCGCAGCATGGAGTTTCGTGTTGTTGGCGCGCCGACAGATGACCTGATCCGGGCCAAGCTTGGTATTCAGAAAGGCTCCGGCCGCCCTAACACCGAGAAAGTCGACAAGAAGCTGAGCCAGCAAGTTCTCCAAGAGATTGCAGAAGCCAAAGCCGCCGATATGAACGCCGAAGACGTCGAAGCCATCAAGAAGATGGTCGCTGGCACCGCTCGTTCCATGGGCGTTGAAGTAGAAGGATAATATTTTAATTTGTGGGAGGCTGCTCTAGGTAGTCGCTAGCACCACGAAAGGAACAATGATCATGGCAAAGACTAAGAAAGAACTTTTGGAAGAGGCCAAAGCCTTGGATATTGAGGTTGATGCGAAGAGTAAGATAGCCGAAATCCAGGCTTTGATTGACACTCAAAGCACAGCTCCAACAGAGAAACCCGAAGAAGTAAAAGAAGAGGTTACCGCAGAAGTCACTGCGGAGGAGAAGCCGTTAGCCAAGGCAGGCAAGCGCAGTGCCAAAGCCCTTGAAGAAACAGCTGAGAAGCAAGCTAAGGAAGAACGCAAAACCACTGGCGAGGCATCTGAGGCCAAGCCAAAAGCACCCGTAAAACCGTCCCGTTCGCGCCTGGAGCGCCGCGGCAAGCATTTCCGCAAGAGCGCCGAGAAGATCGAAAAAGGCAAAGCCTACACGCTTGAACAAGCCCTGGATTTAGCCAAGCAAACCAGCCATGTTAAATTTGACGCGACTGTCGAACTGCACGTTAACCTCGGTGTCGACCCCAAGCACGCCGACCAGAATATTCGTGATAACCTTGTCCTGCCGGCCGGTACGGGCAAACAGGTACGAATCGCCGTTTTGACCGATGACGCGGAGGCTGCTAAGAAAGCCGGTGCCGACATTGCCGGTACGGATGATTTGCTGGCTGCTCTGGACAAGGGTAAGACTGATTTCGACATCTTAATTGCTACTCCAACCCTGATGGCCAAGCTTGGCAAGTATGCCCGAACTCTTGGTCCGCGCGGCCTGATGCCTAACCCCAAAAGCGGCACGGTTACGACTGATATCAACAAAGCCATTGCTGAAGCCAAAGCCGGCCGTGTCGAATATCGCGTTGACACCACCGGCATAGTACACCTGGGCATTGGCAAAGTCAGCTTCACGCCCGCCCAGTTGCTGCAGAACGCCCAAGCTGTTCTAGCCAGCATCAAGGCTAACAAACCCCAAAGCGTGAAGGGTAACTACGTCAAAGCCATTCACCTCACGACCACCATGGGCCCGTCAATTACGGTCGACTTGTCTAACATTGGCTAAATAGCGTCTCCATCTGTCATAATGGCAAGAATGGACTCAAAACCGGATACCATACCTGGCGGCTTGCTGATAGTTTTCGAGGGTATTGATGGTGTCGGCAAAACCACGCAACTGGAGCTGGCCCGCAATACGCTACAAGTTGAGGGCTGGCCCGTTTACGTTACGCGCAATCTGGGTGGTACGCCAATCGGTGAAGAACTGCGAAAAGTCATAAAGTCCCCTCTAGAACGCCCGGCCACGACCAACCTGTACATATCCGTAGCTATCCAAGAGGCTTTGGCTGAAACGATACAGTCCGAGCGCGATAACGGCAAACTGATCCTTATGGACAGGGGTCCTTTGTCGCTGGCCGCTTACGAGATTTACGGCGGTAAACTTGATGAGTCATTAGGCTGGCAGCATGTGGAAGCCGGCATGCAGAAGCTTCGGCCTGAGCTGAATATCATTTATAGCACTGATGTCACATTAGCCCTGGAACGTGCCCGGAAGAAGTCTGATACGGGCGACTATTTCGAAAGTAAGCCACCCGACTTCTTCGAGCGGGTAGCCCAAGGCTATCAAGCTGCCGCCGAGCGTTATTCTTCGACCACCGTAATAATTGACGCGAAACGGCCTATCGAAGTTATACAAGCTGAAACCATTCAAGCTATTCGAGAGGTCTTAAATTCTCATAGTGCGCATCAAGGCGGTCATAGTTCTTGAAAAGCCGCGTACGCCTCCCTGATAGGCCACATAACGGTCGCGCCACTCCGGTTCATATTTAGCCTTGAAACGGTACAGGCCGCTAAAAGAGTAGAAACGGTCGCCGTTAGCATAGGCGAAACGCATCACACCGTCAATCAGCCGGTTTTTCTCTTCGTCTTCATCAGCTTCTTCCAAACCTATCAATGGGCACAGCCCAAGGTTGAGCCGTTTGTAGCCCTTATCGGCCAAATGCCCGACAAGATTCATTAACAGGTAATCATTCAGGTTGCCGAGACTGCCTTTGGCGTACCTGAGGAGGTCGTAAGTCGCTTCCTCGCGATCAAATTCAGCTGGCGTCAGGTTTACAAAAGCCTGGATAGTACCGGCGGCATCGCGGGCTACCATTACGTCGCAAAGCTGCATATATTCCGGGGTGTAATAGCCCATGACAAAACCTCGCTCGACACGTCCGCCCTGCGACAGCCACTCCGTTGAAATGGATTTAAGACGGTCCAGAACGGCCTGGTGGTGGGGCGGTGACAATAACTCGCAACTGAAACCATTCCTCTCGAACTTATTGCCAATCTGGCGGAAGTACTTCTTACCGGCTACTTCGGACTTGAAATGGCCTAAATCCAGGACCGCTTCTTGACCTAACTTTTGTAAGCTAAAGTCGTTCCTCTCATAAAGTTTTCGATTAGCGTCCGTAACATGGATAAAAGCCGGCAGCCAGTCATTGCCGAAACAGAGGTTGCGAAAGTCACGCATAAGTAGCGAAAAGCCCTTCGGATCACCGGCCGGGTCGCTTAAGCAGAGCGCGACTCCCCGGCTGGCATGGAAAGCCAGTCCGCTTTGCCCACTGTCATTGAAGAAATACTGTTTGTCATGCGGCCATAGCTTGAAAAACTCTTCGCTCGGGCCTCCGTAATGGTTCAGCAATTCAGCCATCCGTTGGCGTTCGTTCCGCTGGTCTGATAACCGCAACCGCAATGGCTGGAAAAGGGCTATGCCGGCGTACGCAACAGCCCCTAAACTCACAAATGATAAAGAATCGACGAAGAGGTGCGCCCGTTTAGTATAGGGATGCACCGGTTTCTGGGTGGTTATGTTGAACTGGTCGATCGTGTAATGAACGGCGCTGCCAAACCCGATTTCCTGATGAAAGTCAGATTTATCAAGCAAATCAAAGCCGGCCACGCCATAAACAAGGGCCGCCGCCAAAATTATCGCTATGAAGCGCGCCGCGAAACGAAAACCCTGAATATCGCTTTTAACCACGAACTCTTTCTGAAAAACAAACAACAGCCCCAGTACGACCAGCGGTAAGAGTAAACGTCGAATTAACTGGTCGCCATCAACAGAGTGGATCATGAGCCTGTTAAGCAGCTGGGACACCCCTATACCAAGGTAAAAAGTATAGGCCATAACTGTTACCAGCCACGCCGTACGTTTCCGGCGCCGTAACAGTGCGCCTAGATAGAGCAGGCTTAGGCCAATCAACAATGGAACGTCGACAGACAGGTCACTAAGCGTCGAACCGTGGTGAACGGCTATCTGGTCCAGCAACCCAGCTGCCAGAATATAGGCGCCATTGGCTGCTACCAGAATACTCAGAAAATGTACGGCAAACTGTCGGTGCACTTGCAATTGCCGCTTAAGAAAGCGTTTTATACCCATGTCCCACTATTGTACTAGAAATCGCGCCAGTAATAAGCATAAGCATTTATACATTCTATTTGCGTAAATATCACATTATATTCATGCTTGCTTTAACCCTGTTCGTTAAACTAAAATAAGGTGAACTGAGAGGTAGTATGTCAGTCTATAGTAATACTCAAATCCGGCAAGCCATCGATGACGGCCATATCGTCTGTCATCCGTTCGACCCGAAACACGTCAGCCACGCCAGCATGGATGTCACGCTGGGCTATTACTATTACCGTATTGAGCGGATGAACGAGCGCACTATCTATAATCCTTTCGATCCTGAGGATGTAGAACGTTATTTTGACGGACCGTACAAAGCCATGCCGCATGGTGAATGGTGCAAGCTCAACGGCTTCAAACCAGTTAATAATATTCCCCTAGACCACCCTGTTATTAGCCTCAAGCCCAGGGAGCGCATTCTTGCCCATACCCACGAGTTCTTCGGCATTAAGCCGCCTGGCGCTTACGAGGTTAAATCCCGCTCCAGCTGGGGACGTAACGGCGTGGCTGTCTGTTTTGACGCCGGCTGGGTAGACCCGGGCTATATCAATCGTCTAACTCTCGAAATATACAATCTCAACGAGCGCGAAACGGTACTGTTGCCAGTAGGCGAGCGCATCGCCCAGGCTATTTTCCTGGAAACAGGCGAAGTAGACGGCAGTTACGGCAAGGGCCGCGATGACGGCTTCAGTGGTAAATACCAGCAAGGCAACGACCTGGAAATGATTATCAAGACCTGGTCGCCGGACATGCTCCTGCCCAAGGCCTATAAGGACAAGCGCTCGTTGCCCCAGAATATTGAAGGCTTGTCATATGAATAGGGGGAAGTACATAGTTGTTGAAGGCGCCGAGGGTGTAGGCAAGACCACGCAGCTCCAGGAACTGGCCCGCCGGCTCCAGGCTGCAGGCCTACCGGTCAGGACTTTGCGCGAGCCTGACAGCCAGAGTGATTTGACGGCCCGGGCTATCCGGCAGTTGACCCAGGACCCGCGGTACCCGATGAATACCAGGACAGAGGTTCTGCTGTACAACGCCGCTCGTGCCCAGAGCCTGCAAGTCATCAAGCAAAGCGTCGAGCATGGCATTATCTGTCTGGTTGACCGTAATTACCTTACGACCCTGGCGATCCAATACTACGGACGCGGTGACGTGCCGGATTACCAGACTATCAACAGTATTATTAACTTTGCTGTCGGTGGCATAGAACCGGATCTTTGCGTAGTGCTGGACGCTCCGGTTAACATTCTGCGTACCCGCTTGAACGACCGCTATAGCGGTGATAGGTTCGATGACCTGTCAGACGCGTTTCTGGAACGTGTAAGAGCTGGTTACCTCTGGGAGGCCAAGCAGCGCGGCCTGCCGGTTATTTTCGCGACCGATGGACCGGCCATAGTAGCCGACAGCATTTGGAAGCTGGTATCCAAGGAGCTTGCGATCCGTGAACCCAGTAAGACAGCTGACGTTAAGCCTCCAGCTTCAGTCAAAGAAATCATTGAACAGAAGCAACTAACGGACACTGCGCCTGCGGCCAAGCAGTCAGCCACTGTCAGCGAAGAATCGTACGTCACGAAGTCATCTGACGGACATACGGTTATAACTGACACCGGCCGTGATTACCTCGCTCAAGCAGTTACGGACGTAGATAGTGACGTCTATGCTTTCACGGATAAGCTTAGCCCTGTTACGATCGCGGCTGCGATGGCTCGCCTGAGCCGCCGAGCGGACGACATGCGTATTACCATACTGGATGAATTCGCCGGCAAAGCCGATAAGGACGCCCAGCTTCTGAAAAGGGTTATTACGGCGTACGGCGACGATTCGGTTCAACAGCTGGCCGGGATACATGTTGTAGTTGAAAACGCGTCCAATCTCTTGACTAAGAAGCTTGAATGGGGCCGCCTGGCAGCCTACCTTGAGCAATCGACCCGCTACATCTACTTCGACCAGAAAGACGCCAAAGGCCAATACCGCTACTACGTACCTGATCATTTCAAGCCCAGTCTCAAGAAGCAATACAAACAATCCATGGACAACATTTTTGATATTTACTCGAAGATGGTCCGTGATCTGACGGATTATGTCCGTAGCAATTCCAGTACCCCCAAAGCCGAACGTGATGTCGCCTGGAAAGGCGCTACCAAAGCCCAGGCCTGTGACGCTATCCGCACTGTATTGCCAGTGGCTACCAAGTCTACCGTTGGCATTTTCGCCTCAGGCCAGGCTCTCGAGAGCCTGATTATGCATCTTATGAGTGACGAATTGCCGGAGGCCCAGGCGGTTGGTCAGAACCTGTTGGAACAGGGACGCAAAATCGTACCAATGTTCCTGGAGAGAGCCGACAAACCCGAACGTGGCGGCGCTATGATAGCTTACCGGGCCAATACCGCCCAAGGTGTCAAAGAGCTTGCCAAGCAATACCTGCCCGACAATCACGCCGGCACATCGACCGAAGCAGTAAATTTAGTTGATTATTGGCCCAAGAATGAGCTGTTGCTCGTGCCGGACATGCTGTATGAACACAGTAACCTGTCATTGGAGGAGCTGCAATCTGACGTCAATGCTTGGCCTTATGACCAGAAGCTGGCCGTTTTCAAAGCATACGTCGGCGAACGTCTCAATCGCCGCCACCGGCCCGGACGTGCGCTTGAAAAGGCTCATTATAGCTGGGACCTGGTCTGTGATTACGGTATTTTCCGCGACCTGCAACGCCACCGGATGGTAGATGATATGAACTGGCAACTCCTAACGCCTCGTTACGGCTATGAAGTGCCCAAACTGGTCGAAGAAGCGGGGCTGACCGAACAATTTGAAGCCTGCTTCGAGATCAGCCTTAAGCTATACAGCGCCTTGCAACGAGCTGGCTACCCGCTAGAAGCCCAGTACGCGACTCTATTAGGCCACAAGCTGCGCTGGAAAGTCACTTATAACGCCCGCGAAGCCTTCCACCTTCACGAACTGCGTACCACGCCACAGGGCCACCCCGGCTACCGCAAACTGGTTCTTCAGATGCACGAAAAGCTAGCCGAAGTCCATCCAATCCTGGCCGAATCAATGAAGTTCGTCAACCAGGACGAAAGCCCTGAGCTGACCCGCCTAGCCGCTGAACGTTACACCCAGTTCAAGCTCTCCCAGCTCAAGTAGAAACCAACTAAAATTGCGTATCTAACATTAATATGTTAGAATAAGTGAATTAATGTCGGAGAACGTCTAAAAATGTCCGAAGGCCTTCACAAAAGCGCACTTGAAATGCTAATGCTGCAGACGCCACCTCAAGATGCACGCAGTTTCTTCATGGGCTCATTAAGCATACGGGAAGTACTCCAAGCCAGGGAAGGTACTACTGTGTTACTGCCTCTCAGAGGTGCTATGCCAATGTTCTGGGCTGCTGACGGCTTGTCTGAAATAGAGCGCCCAGCGGTGTGGGAGGGTAAAAAAGTTGAACTTCCATTAGGTACTTATCACTATACCGGCGAAGACGGCAGCCCTAGGCTTAGGAGCCCTTCAAGGAGGGCCAAACGCCAGATAATAGATAAGGCTTTGACTGATGCACTTGTTGTCGAAGATGCTGAACTCACTCTAATTGATGAAATCCAGGGAGGTGGGACTGTAACGCATTTAGTAAGAGGTTGTCTTAATTACGCCTTGGCGCATGACTTAAAGCTACCCATGCATTTGATAGCTGCCGAGGATTTATATGCAGCTGACCGGAAAAAGACAGGCGGGTACCAACGCATGTCATCTAATCAGTATGAAGGTCTTGTGACAAATATTGTTAAGATTCCCCTTATTGGGTGTGACAGAGACGTACTTTTGGACAGGGTCGTGTTCGAGGGCGAACATCATTTGACGGATGAAGCCCTAAACCTATTTTCAGTACACAGGAATGTAGAAGCTGAACTTCTGTTTCGCAGCCTGGGCTCTATGGTAAGAGACCCTTCAATCGCAGAGGATGACGCCTTTCTAAGAAAAGTTTTTGATCCGTTGACGGCGGGTAACATAGTTACTTCTAACAGAGTAGAGCCTTGGCTTGCAAGTATCCTAACGCCCGGCAAATAAAATACTGGCATTAGGGCTAGGCGTTGCTGATTGCTCACTTACCGTGTATAATAAACCATAAGTTGCCAGAGACAGCGACGGGCATCAGCCTTAATTATGTCGCCTAGGTACAAACAATCTATTTCGATAGTTTGAATGCCTCTGGTCTTAACAAAACCACGGGCATTTTTGTTTGGCAACGACTGGCGAGGCATTGGTCGATAGTCCCGCCGCCAAATCCATAAGTAATTCGGAGAGAATCACATGGCTCTAACCAAAACCCAGAAGCAAGAAGTCGTCAAAGAAGTAGCCGATCTGCTCGGTAACTCCAAGATGACTGTCATTGCCAAATACGAAGGTACCAGCGTCAAAGCCTTGCAAGCCCTGCGCCGCGACGCCAAAGCCAACGGCACCAAGGTCAAGGTCGTCAAGAACCGTCTGGTCATCCAGGCCCTTAAGACAACCGAAAACCTCAAGGATACGGATACGGGAGTCCTGCAAGGTATGCTGCTCTACGCTTTCAACGGCGAAGACGAAGTCGCGCCGGCCCAAAGCCTGCACGCTTTCGCCAAACAGCACCCTACGTTGCAATTCGTGGGTGCCATCAGCGCGGAAGGCCAATTCCTGGACGCCGACAGTGTCAAAGCCCTGGCTGTACTGCCTGGCAAGAACCAGCTGATCGCCGGCCTTATCAATACCCTCAACGCGCCTGTATTAGGTGTAATGAGTGGTTTGACCGGCAACCTCCACGGCCTATTGCAGAGCCTGGAAGCCAAAGCAACTAACTAACCCCCTAAGGAGATATAACAATGGCAACAGATCTAAAGAAAATCGCTGAACAGTTAGTCGGACTGACTGTTCTAGAAGTTAATGAACTCGGAACCATCCTTAAGGATGAGTACGGCATTGAGCCGGCTGCCGCTGCTGTCGCAGTCGCTGCAGGCCCTGCTGCCGAAGCCGGCCCCGCCGCTGAAGAGAAGAGCGAATACGACGTCATCCTGAAAGACGCCGGCGCACAGAAAGTCGCCGTCATCAAGGCCGTCAAAGACATCACCGGTCTTGGCCTGGGTGAAGCCAAAGCTATCGTTGACGGCGCTCCCAAGCCCGTCCTCGAAAAAGCCAAAAAAGAAGACGCTGACAGCGCCAAGACAGCCCTCGAAGCTGCCGGCGCTACCGTCGAACTGGCCTAGTTCACCAGAACTCAGCCCTGATAAAGCCGCCGGCACCAACACCGGCGGCTTTTCCTATACAATGACAAAGAAATCCAAGCCTTACTATAGTGGCTACTTATGAGTACCGCCGAACGGCTAGCTAAAATATACCCTATTGAAGTACTGGATATAATTCCTAAAAACGGCGGCTATGATGATGTTCAAGTTATCCACCGCCCTATGGCTGGCTTTGTTGCAGCGATTTTATAGGTTTAACCGCTTTTACTCGCATCATAAAGTGATGCGTAAGCACGGGTCAAAGCCATAAGCTCAGTATCATCTCTCACTCTTGCTCGTGGCCCCAGAAATGCTCTACCAGACCCTGGGATCACTTCTATCAAACCCGAGGTTTGAAGTGCCCCAAAAGCTACACCGCCATCCTTTTGCTCATCAAGTACTGAATGGAGGTGAGCAACTTCTATACCTTTATCGGCCTCTTCTTGTTCAGCAGCTACAATGCTGAGGGCCTTGGCTGCAAGACCGCCAAATGAGCGCAGGACAGTGTACTCTCCACCTCTACTAGCTGGACTACTCGCAGCAGCGAGCATCAGACTAGCTGAGTCTTGCATATTGAAAGCTGTTTTAAAAGGATCAACTAACTCTCTACCTTGCTCCTCTAAAGCATTACTTCGTCTTGATACGCTCCAAGCCATGTGTGCGCCAGCATCTGCAATTTCTGGGTATGTGCCTAGCCGTATAACTCTCACCGTCTCACTTAACATGTAATCTGCTATGTGTAAGACACGTGGATGCTCAGAATCAGCCTCTGGCTCCAAGGGCTGATCCATAGCATGATCAAACGCTCGAATCATCGTTCCCAAGTCGGCTGCATGCATCTTGACTATATCGAATTCTTGAGGTGCATATCCGTTAGTTGACATACTCATAAGCTCCGAAAAGTTACTTAATATATAAATATTACAACTAAATTTATTGAAAGTCAAGAATGTTAAGCAGAATTATAACCATGTTTCAATCAGACATATCTACCATGAATATTCTAAGGACGGTGTAACTACTAATCACGTTGAAAGTTTCTTTGGACAATTCAAAAAGTCAATGAGAGGCACTTACAATGCCGTATCGCCTACTTACTTGGGGTCGTACGTTTCTGAGTTTTATTTTTCGGTATAACCACCGAGGTGAGCTGATTTTCCCTTTGCTTTTGGCAAAGGCTGGGAAGCGAATTGGATAAGTTCGAGAAACTTCTTCTTGCCCACTATAGACCTTTATAGATAACTTCCTCATAAATACTTGGCGAAGGGTTTACGGGTGGCTTTGGCGTATCACTGCCACTTATGTGTGTATAATGTTGTGCCATAAGACTGCTCCTTGTCCGTATTTGATGATAAGTAGCATTATAACACCCACTACTAAAAGCAGAAGCGAAATATCAAACCTACGGTTGGCTTTAGAAACTTTTGGAGTATTTTTATCTAGAACTGTTATGTAGCAGTCTTTTATATATTCCAGAAAGGAAGCTTTGTCTGGATACTCAGCCCCATCAATCTCCCTGATATAGTTTCTATTAACTGGTAAATGCCAACTGGCACTTTTTAACAGTGTTAAGAGCATGATAAATGATGCAGTTACGCAACCGATTCCAAAAATAAAGAAAACTACACCATAGATAATAATGGGCAACGGTATGCCTTTGTTGAAAAGAAAAGTTGCTAACGCCAACTCACCCGTTATAAATGCTACTGCCTTTAGCCTCAACTGGTCGTTGTTGTGGCATAGTTCATCATATTTACGTCTTAATTCGTCAACGGCAACTTGTTCTATATCATCATTTTTGGTAGCCATGTAACCCTCATATGCCCACCATAATTAGTTAAGTGGAGTATACCATAGGATAGAAGTAGAGTATGAATTATCATTGACCACTTGACATAATAATGGTATGATTATCTACGTGCTCGTTCGGGCGCAAGCCTAACGCTCTGCTAAGAATTAATCCTCTATGCAGGAATGCGGGCACACCAGAAAGCGGCTACTTTGTAGTCGTTTTCTTTTTATGTTGCTTGTATCGTATGCCGAAGAAATGAGTTGCACCATTTCCAACTTTCCTAACAGTTACCACAACCATTGCCTGACTCATGCCTACCTTGCAGTAAAGTTCGTGATAAATGATTTTCTTACCTATGTGAGTTTCTTCGGGTATTTTAACGTCCCGTTTCATCATCTTTGCTTGACTAATAACATTTGGAGCGTGTTCCATGAGGAGTAATCTTGTACGAGCGTCTTTCTCGCCCCGCCTACGGTTGCGACCATGCATATGCAGGTGTTCAAAGCCGTCAAATGTGAACTGAATATCCATATGCAAAAGGGGAGAATGAACGGCAACGAACTTCTTATATGCCTTGCGCTGTAGCTTAACTAAATCTTTAAGAGGCATGCTTGGGTCAATGTAAGTCATATCCTTATTATCTCATAGACACAACCCCTGGTTATCCCACATGCTCTGACTACATACTCGCCATTTATCCCGCGAGTATGTAGTCAAGACAAGGAAACAGACAGGTTAAAGTAAGCAAAATCTGGCTTCTACACAGTTGACTATATTACTACACTAGGTACATACTCTAAGTTGTTAATATTACCTTGACGACAAGGAATATAGGCATATACTTAAAGTATGAGATACACGCTAAAACAAATGAGGGAAGAGTACCCAAATGATGAGGCGTGTTTAAAGTTTCTCTTTGATAAACGCTATGGTAACTTACGGGCTTGCTATAAGTGCGGTACAGTCAAGCCGAGGTTTTATCCAGTTAAAGGTCGCAAATCATTCGCCTGTAATGACTGTGGCTACCACCTATACCCCTTAGTTGGCACTATTTTTGAAAAAACTACGACACCGCTTATATATTGGGTTCACGCTATCTATCTATTCTCAGTAAGCAAGAATGGCGTGGCTGCTAAAGAGCTAGAACGTCAGATCGGGGTCAGCTATAAAACCGCTCACCGCATAGAAAAACAAATCCGCTTGCTGATGAGTGAGGGCGGTAAGCTCGGTGATATGGGTACGCCAATAGAGATGGATGAGGCTTATATTGGGGGCAAGCGAAAGCAGGGCAAACAGTACGACAAGAAAACGCCTCTTCTTGCTGCCGTAGAGGTCGGGGGTCATGTCAGAACTAGGGTAGTACCTAGAGCACATTCTCAATACACGCTGCCGTTCCTAGAAGATTATGTATACGAAGGCTCGACCTTGCACACCGATGAAAGCAAGCTCTATCATCACCTTAAAGTTAAGCAATCATATAATCACGAATCAATCCGACACTACGCTAAAGAGTTCGTTAAAAACGGCGTTACCACCAATCACGTAGAGGGCTTCTTTGGACAGCTTAAGAGGTCTTTGGACGGGACTTTCCACGCAGTCTCGCCTTACTATCTGCATTCGTACGTTTCAGAATTTGCTTTTCGTTATAACCATAGGAATGAACTGATTTTCCCGCTCCTTTTGGCAAGGGCTGCGCAGCCAGTGTCAGCAATTCGATAAACTTCTTTTTAGACATAACTTTATTGTAACATCCGGCACTAATAGCGTCCGTAAAGGCTACTACCCGGCCAATTTTTAGCGCATCATAACCCCACTATCGTTATTACCATTATCTTCCTCTCTTCACCCCAG
>Ga0075522_10000441_pt1 | contig 30088 bp, 23 predicted proteins | sample NGEPerA_FD_74796 | JGI IMG/M metagenome (GOLD analysis project Ga0075522, IMG submission 74796) | Arctic peat soil microbial communities from the Barrow Environmental Observatory site, Barrow, Alaska, USA - NGEE PermafrostL2-A | ecosystem: Environmental > Terrestrial > Soil > Wetlands > Peat ...
GGCCATGGCCTATGTGGTGGTTGTCAACCCGCGCATCCTCGGCGAAGCGGGCATGCCGGTGGAGGGCGTGCTCTTCGCCACGTGCGTTTCCGCCGCCATCGCGACGCTCGTGATGGGCTTGTGGGCCAATTATCCGATCGCGCTTGCTCCGGGGATGTCGCTGAATGCGTACTTCACTTATTCCATCGTTCTGGGACGCGGTGTGCCGTGGCAAACCGCGCTGGGCGTCGTGTTTCTTTCCGGTTCGCTGTTTTTAATTCTGACACTCACCAACATTCGCGAACACATCGTCAACGATATTCCCGATTCGCTGAAGCACGGTACCGCGGCGGGCATTGGCTTTTTCATCGCTTTCGTCGGAATGCGCAACGCGAAAATTATCGTGGCCAATTCAGCCACCTTCGTTGGGCTTGGAAAATCTTCAGATCCGCAGGTGCGCCTCGCGGCGCTGGGCCTCATCATTATTGCCATTTTAATGTCACGGAAAGTGGGCGGCGCGATATTGATTGGAATCGTGGCCATTGCGCTCGCCGGAATTCCGCTGGGCCTCACAACTGTGCCGTCGCATATTTTTTCCTGGCCGCATCCGGGCGGCACGTTTTTAAAACTTGATTTCCGTTCGGCGTTCAAGATCGGGCTGGGCGATCTTGTTTTTGTTTTCTTCTTTGTGGATTTGTTCGACAACGTGGGAACGTTGGTTGGCGTTTGCGAGCAGGGCGGATTTCTGCGCGACGGCAAATTTCCACGCGCAAGCCGCGCCTTGCTCGCGGATGCCTTTGGCACCATGGCCGGGGCGCTGACCGGGACATCTACAGTCACCAGCTACATTGAAAGCGCCGCCGGCGTTGCGGCTGGTGCGCGAACGGGTCTGGGCAACGTTCTGATCGCCGCACTTTTTGTAGCGGCAATTTTTTGCGCGCCGCTCGTCGCCGCCGTGCCCACATACGCCACTGCACCCGCGCTGATATTGGTCGGCGCGTTAATGTGCGCTTCCCTGGCCAAAGTGAATTGGGACGATTTTACTGAAGCATTCCCTGCGTTCATCACCACCGTGGCCACTCCGCTGACGTTCAGCATTGCCACAGGACTGAGCCTAGGCCTGCTTTCCTTCACCTTCATCAAAATTGGCACGGGGAAAATAAAGCAAATCAGTCCCTTGATCTGGGTTCTGTCCATTCTGTTTCTGTTGCGCTTTGCTTTCCTGGGCGCCGAATAATCTTTCCTCGTTTCACGAGAGATCGTCGCGCCAAAAAGTTACGGGCAAGCGATAACCCTTGTGTGATTCGGCTGACATTTATGTCCATTCCGCTTCCCTATCCGTCAAACTTATTATTTTTCATTTTTTATGGCTTACCGTATTGGACCTGTTCGTTTCGCTAGCTCTGCGAGCAACCGCCTGAAAACAGAATATTGTGACCAGAGACTTTTCTGCGTGCTACAGGCGGGCATTCGCCACAGCATCGGGACAATTTGGATTCGCCGCAACCGCTGAAAAATCCGGACCTACGGCAAATTGAAAAATGGAGATATTGTCTCCGAAATGTCTGGGATTTAGGCAGCGAAACTGAGGGCTTGAGGAAATGAGTTCCTGCGCCATGGTAACTCCCCAACCTGTTTGGACGACCCAAACTTTATCTCCGGGCTTCAGCCTCTGACCGCGCGCGATGGCTGGAAAATTTGCCAGAAAAAAAGGAGCTTGCATTCCCCAGGCTTGGTAGGAGGCGATTCTATAGCCATCGCATTGGAATCTGGAAACAGGCAAGCTGAATGCACCGACAGGCAGGATTTGCTGTGGTCCGCAGAAATTATAAACAAACATGATGGCGCTCTGATAATCAGTAACGATCGACTCATCCGGCGGAATCGTCTGGTGGATATACTTCACTGCTTCGTTCATTAATTCAATATTTTGATTTTCTTTGGTTAGGTAGGGCTCCGAAAGCTTGCCCCCGGTGTACGTGGAGGCCGCCAGAAGAGCCGCTATTAAAATGGCGGCCCACAGCTTCCGGCCTGTAGACGTGGCGATTAAGAAACTCAGCGCCGCTATCAGAAAAGGCGCAACAAACACGGTGTGGCGACTGCCCACATACGGATAGTATTTAAAGATTCCGGCGATAAATAGCGTGGCAATCGGAAGCGATAACAGGATACCCGTATAACGAGTCCTCAGATTTGTCCGTTGGAATGCCTGTTCCCAGAAAAAGATGGCCACGGACGCGGCGATCCAGAGAAGGAGAAGCCCGGAAACGAGGAATTGATTGTCAAACAAAAATAAGAAAATGTCGATCGTGCGATCCCACGCATAGGAAAGAAAATGTTCATGGCCCGTGTGCGAATAGCCCTGGTCGAAGGACACCTGCCACGTCCGGATGTAAGTTTTGAGTTTCGACAAGTGGGTTACGTAAAGAAACAAATAGATGGCCAGCGCCCCAACTTGGCCCGCGACCCAGCTCATGACAACGTTTCGCGAACAAGGAGCTTCAATGAATCTCGCTAACGCGTAAATACCGAGCGCGAAAACAAAGAAAATGGCCGAATAATGAGAAAGAATTGCTAAATACAGAAAGACGGTGAAAAGTCCCATTTTGCGGACGGAGTTTTGCTCAAGGGCTTCCTCGATCAAGTAGAGGGCCATTGTTTCGCAGCATAACAACAATGCGTAAGATCGCACCTCCGCCGAAAGCGCAATCATGACCGGCAAGAATGCGGCAAGTATGAGCGCGATCATGCCAGCTGCCTTGCCAAAAAGATTCGCGATCCATTTGTACGCGGCCCAACAAAAGACTGTGCCGGCAATGACCGATGGGAACCGAAGCATCAACTCGGAGCGACCCAGGGATCTCCAGTAGTAAAGCAGCAGATAAATAAGTGGTGGATGAGCGTTGGTCAGGCTGACCTTATACGCATAAAACGGGGATTCTTGATTGAGAATAATGTAATGGAGAACTTCGTCCGGATTCAGGTATGTGGTGGCGGCTGCGTATACCCGGGCGAGAAAACCGGCAACCAGGATTCCAGCCACTACGAAATTCAATCGCGCCTGAAGCCAGCTTTCCATGGTGCTCTGCCAGCCGATTCCCTGCCGTGTTCCCGGCTCTGGGCCAAATTCATGAGCAGGCTTCGTCTCCGCATCGAGTACATTGCTGGCGCTCATGGAACCAATCCCGTCCTTTCGCTGGCTATCCAACTCATTGGACCCGTGGTGTCGGAATGGTGTCCATAGGTCATTGGTTTACGGTGCCCGAATTGCTATCAACGCTTTAATGGAGTCGACATCTGATCGCATTCGTCGTGAAGGCCGCCGGGAAAATGGCGCGCCTGCGCTGCGAGGGAAATTTCGGCGCAAAATTCATCAAAGATTTGTGAGTCTCAGTTTGACGGACGGTAGCGAGTCGCGTAAGCTATTACAGTTTCACGTCAAGCAAGTTCGGGCGGTTAGCTCAGCGGTTAGAGCGTCCGGTTTACACCCGGAAGGTCGCGTGTTCAAATCACGCACTGCCCACCATTTAAGAATCATCCCCAGCGGGGCCGTAGTTCAGTCGGTTAGAACGCCTGCCTGTCACGCAGGAGGTCGCGAGTTCGAGTCTCGTCGGCCCCGCCACTTTCCACTAAACGATGAAATAATTAGCGCAGCGTTTTAGTCCGCTGTTATCGAGAATTTACGCGCGCTTTTTTCAATGTGCATTGGGCTCGTGCGAGGAGGGCTTATCGCTGCGTACTCGCTCTGTGCTTTTTCGAGCCTGGGCAAACAGTCAGGGGAGGGATAATTCCCTCCCCTTTTTTGTGGAATGAGCCGTCTGTTCTTTAAAAAACTAAGCTCAGCGACATCTGGATCTGACGTGAGCTGCCGATAGTTTTTACGGTTTGCCCTAAACCGGTGGGGCAATAGTAGAAGCCATTTTGCGGGTTATTTCCGTTGCAGCCGGAGGCCAAAGTGGGTGTGGTGCTGCTCCCGTAGGGCGGCTGGGCTACCGGGAACGGGCTGAAGGCGAGATTCTGGTCGATGTTGTCGATGGGAATGTCAAAGCTTGGATGGTTAGTGAGGTTGAAAACGTCGAAGCTGTATTTCAGCGCGTAGCGCTCGGTAATTTGCGTGTTCTTCCCGATGGAAATATCCGCGCGCTTCTGCCAGGACTGCCGGAAAATATTGCGTTGACCTCCGCCTGCCAGAAAATTCGTTTCAAATGTATCGCCAGCGGGGATTGCGGAGCATGGGAACGATCCGTCGATCGTCTGCGCGTTCGGTGAACTGCAAGGCAAGAGGAGCGGCACGGTGAAGCAGGAAGACTTCAATGCCGGGAAATTAAAATTGTTGCCGATCGCGCCCGTGACCGCGCTTTTCGGAGTGCAGCCAGGGGCCAGCGGAGCTATGGGATTGGTGATTCCGTCGGTGATGCTGTAGAACGCGCTTCCGACAGCGCCGGAATAATCAATCACGCTATACGGCTGACCGCTTTGCAAAGTGATCAGACCCTGCACGGTCCAGCCATCTACGAATTTGCCTTCCACGGAAGCCAGTGAGGCAAATTTCGGGAGTTCGTAGTGGTAGTCAATGTTGAAAACGTGCGTGCGGTCATAGTCCGATGGACCGTAGCCGCCGCGCAGGTTCTGTGGGTTGTTGCCGTTGTAATACAGACCCAGAGCGCTCTGCTCATCGAAGGATCTGGAATAGGTATAAGAAAAGCCGGCCTGCAGTCCGTGGGTGATGCGTTTTTCCACGTGGACTTGCAGCGCGTTGTAAGCGGAAACTCCCGCGGCCGTGTAAAGTTCGGAGTCCGCGGAATAGCCAATGTAGGGAACACGTTCATCTGTGTTGCCGCCGTCAATATTAAATTGCATGGGTTGTCCGTTGGGCAGATTCAGAGTGCAAGCCAAAAATCCGCAGCCTGCGGCTGTCTGCACTGTGTAGCCGTAGGAATAGGACTGAGGAAAAAGCGCGGCTCCTGGGTTCGGACAAACAGCTGCGGGTCCGCACAACGGATTGGTCGGCGTCGCGATTCTCGCCTGGTTGAATGGGACCGGAATAATTTCGTGCCTGCCGAGAGCATCGACCGCTCCGATATCGATGGCCAGATCGTTGCGCGGCTGCCACTGAATATCGAGCGATGTGTTCATGGTGTAGGGGAGTTTGTTGTCGCGCGCGTAACCTGCAAAATAAAACGGCGTGTCGCCGTTCTGTATTCCCGCAGCATTGGGCATGGCCGCGACACCTGTGGACGGATTGATCGTGGTTACCGTGTTGGGATTTCCCGAGGGCGCAGGCTGCAGAGTCGCTCCCCAGGGATTGGAAAGAGTCGTGTTGCAAGGTTCAAACGTGCCGGGAAAATTGGTTGGGCAGAATTGACCGCCCACGAAAGGTTGCTGTTGATTGACCCCGAATGGGCCGCCAGGTGCAAGGCTCTGGGCGCCCGGTAGAGAGAGGTAGGAGTACAACTCACCGCGGTCGTAATACATACCCCATCCTGCACGCACGACTACCTTGTTATTGAACACCTTGGGGCTCCACGCAACGCCGATGCGCGGCGCAAATCCCCACTGGCGGCCCGTAAGGGTCGAATTGCTTACTCCTGGCGTGGCGTGCGGGCTATTGCCGGCGACGATCAAACCGCTAGAAGCGATGGTGTCCGTTGTTGGATCATACGAATATTTGCTGGGATCGAAATTGATCAGATTTCCATTCTTTTCCGATAGGCCGCCGTCCCAATCGAAACGCAGGCCCGCGGTGATGGAGAGATTTGGACGGAACTGATATTTGTCCTGAAGATATTCGCCGGTTTCGTTGGCGCGCCAGTAGCGGTTTGGATTTCCGTTGAGTTGAATCGTGCCGGCGTATAGATAATCGTCTTCGAGTTGGCCTTGCAGAAATTGGTTGACGGACTGCGATTCGATTGTGCCCAATTCGTTTCTGCGATCTCGCGTATTGAGCTGGGTGTAGGAGAAGCTTCCGCCGAATGTAAGGGTGTGTTTGCCGTGAGTCCAGATGGCGCTCGCGGAGGGATTGAAGCGATTCTGGAACACTCCTGTAAACGCCGCGAGAGACAGCGCGCCGGCGCCGACGTTCAGCACAGGTTGATAGGAAGGAAGAACGTTTCCCGGCCACGTGATGGTGATGCCGGGGAAAATACTGGAGCCGAATGTATTGATGGTGCAATCGGAAGCGCTGAAGCCGGTTAAGGATTCGCACGCGGCGCCAAACTGAGCGGGCGTGAACGGCTGACCGATTGTGCTGTAAGCCTTTTCGCGAATGAATCCGAAGGTTTCCGTAATGCTCAGGTTCGAGCGAATGGTTTGCGTGTGGCTCAGCGAGATCACCTGGCTGCCCGCATCCAGATGCTGCGGAAAGCCCGCGACGGCTGAATAAGCGTAGGGAGCGGTGGTCGGATCGTGTTGGTAATAATATTTTGCGGAAAATGAATGATTGGAATTGGGGTTCCAGTCCAGGTCAGCCACCGCCTGGTCGGAAATGAAATACGCCGTGCCGGGAATTTCGGCATCTTCGGGGAACGCTTCGATCAATGCTGGGTTGGTGGTATTCAGTGCGATGGCATTCGGATTGGCGGACGGAATGAGGTATTGGCCGTTGGCGAATTTGTAGTTGAACAAGGTGTATGCGATTGGATTGATATCACCTGGCCCAAGCCCTACCTGGGGGTTAATCGCGCCGTCCGACAGGCCCAGAGGACCTGACAGATTATTGCTATTCCCAACGGCTGCCAATCCTGCAGCTGAGCGATCGTTGGTCAGTCCGGGCGGAACCGTTGGCCTGGAGATTCCGATCTCTTCGTCCGATGCGTGCGTGTGTTGATAACTGCCGTAGAAAAAAAGTTTATCTTTCACGATGGGCAGACCGACCGTGCCGCCGGCGGAGTAACGGTGAAGGCTGGGATTTTTCTCGCTGGCTGGAATATTCGGATCGGCGTTATAGAAATAGGGATCGGCGTTCAACCAGTTCGTTCCGCGGTGTCCATACAGTTGTCCGTGAATCGTGTTCGTGCCGGAGCCGGTGCTCATATCAATGTGCGCGCCGCTCGTCGAGCCTTGCTGGGCGTCATACATGGAAGTATTCACGCGGACTTCCTGAATGCTTTCCGGAGCGGGAGTAGGGATGGATTCCCCGACCGCAAGATAAATGGATGCGCTGCTCTGCACAGGGAGCGCGCTGAGCGCGGACGATGTGCTCACACCCGTTTCGTTCACGACGCGCGAGGACGTTACTTGGCTGGTGGTTTTGCCGTTAAAAATATTTTTGGCGTCCACTCCGTTCAACAGAAACGTATTGCTCGTGTCGCGCTGTCCGTTGGCCCACACCGGCTGATTTCCCAGGCCGGCGTTCGCTCCGGTTCCGGCGGGAAGCTCTTCATTGACGCCGGGAGAAAGCATTACGTATCCGGTGAAGGAACCGGTGGGAAGAGGAACCGCTTCGAGTTCCTGTTTATCCAACACGTAACCGTTTGTGGTGTCGACCGCGTTGAGCAGGGGCGTTTCTTCCACAGTGATGGTCTCTCCCATCTGGCCAACCTTTAGGGATGCGTCAACCGTGGCCGTACGATTCGCTTGGATCTGAATGGAAGGAATGTTCAGTGCCTGGAAACCAGCCTGCGTGACGGTGATCGTGTAGACACCAATGGGAATATTCACAAAATCGTATCGCCCTGTGTCCGTTGTTTGAATGGTGCGTGTGAGTTTCGTCTGATCGCCAACGAGCGTCACCGTCGCGCCCGTAATCACGGCGCCGGTAGGATCCGTTACCGTGCCGGTAATTCCTCCGAGAGTTTGTTGTGCGAAGGCGTAAGGCGCGCAGGCGAGAAGCAAACAGAACAGTGTGGATATACAACTACGCCAAGGTTTAATCGACATCGGTTCATCCCCTTGAAACATGTATTGGATCCAAGATGAAGAAAATTTTGGATCCAAGGGCGAAAACCGAGGCCAACTGCGGCCCCTCGAAAAAGGCCCGTCGAGCAAACCAGTTTGAGAGAGGCTACGCGCGCCCGCGCGAAAGCTGAAGTTTTTTGTTTCGATGTGCTGGATTCAATATTTCGATTTTTAATTTTTCGGCGAAGGACCGAGAATGTTCGCATTGATCCGACATTGTAGCGCCATCCGCTGCAAGCGCGAATCTAAGCACGATAATTAACTGTTCAGTAATTGAGCGTTCCCGCGCGAAGCGCTCAGCGGAAGGACCACAATGATGGCGATCAAAAGGGGTTTTGTACCCGGCAGCGTTGAGTCTCATTTATTCCAAACAGCAACCCTTCAATCTTTTGACGACTCCGGCGCCGCGGCGCCTGTGCTGATCGCAAACCGCATCGATGCCGTTGCGAAACCCGCTGGCTTCGGATTACGCACCGCTTCCCTTTCGCCGATGGAAACGCTGGCACAATCCATTTCCGGCGCGTGCCCCACGCTCACTCCATTCGTCACCGTTCCACTGGTATTCACGCTTACGGGAAATGGCACTTGGCTTGTCTATATTTTGGGCACGTGCGGAATTCTGCTGGTTGCGTGGTGCATCAGCCGCTTCGCACGCTACTCGTCTTCCCCAGGCTCCCTCTATTCTTACGCCGCGATGATTCTTCCGCCGTGGCTGGGCGCTGTGGCTGCGTGGAGTTTATTGCTGGCATACGTCATGGGAACCGCGAGCAACATCGGCGCTTTCTACTATTACGCAAATGTGATGATTCTGAACAGCACGGGTCACGGGATCTCCGTTTTGTTGTTAGCCGTAATTTACACCGTGCCCTTCATTTGGATTGCCTGGCGCGACGTAAAACTTTCCGCGCGGGCCATGCTGGTAATGGAAGGTGTTTCCGTCACGGCCGTTGTTGCGGTGATGGTGCTGGTTCTGTTTCGCCATGGCCTGCATGGCGATCCGAACCAACTTCATCTTCGCGGCGTAACAGGTAGCGGCTTCCGCCAGGGGTTAGTCCTGGCTTTATATAGCTTCGTTGGATTTGAGGGTGCGACCGTATTGGGGTCCGAGGCACGCAATCCTCTAAAGGCGATCCCGCGAGCCGTGATCCTTACCGCTGTGCTGGGCGGAATATTTTTTACGATTTGCGCGTACACGGAAGTCTTGGGATTTGGCATGAGCGGAAAAGATCTGGGAACATCCGACGTGCCAATGCATGTGCTGGCAAATATCGGGGGGCTGCCCGTATTAGGTTTTTTGATTGACCTGGGAGCGCTGGTGAGTTTGTTCGCAGGCAGTTTGGCCGGCGTTACGGCCGCTGCCCGCGTGCTGCTGCAAATGTCGCACAATGGATTGACACACGCGTCATTCCGAAAAACACACGTGCGGAATGAAACGCCAACGGGAGCAGTGATTGTCACAGGTCTCGCGGCATTTCTTCCGGTAGCTTTCCTCGCCTCACGAGGAACGAGCGGTGTGGACGTCTACGGCTGGCTCGGTATGCTGGCCGTATACGGATTTGTGGTCAGCTACGGTTTGGTGTGCTTCGCTCTTCCCGGCTATCTGCGCGATCACCACGGAGTAAGTAACGCCGCGACCAAAACCATTCCTTATATTGCGTGCGCCGCGATGCTATATGCGCTGGTTGCGAATCTCTATCCTGTGACCCATGACGTGTACGGCAAACTGCCTTATATCTTCCTCACGTATTTGACGGTCGTTGTTCTGTTTTTTGTTTTCCGATCACGGGCAAAACCAGCACTGCAGGAGAAATCTTAAAGACAGTGAGCTTTTCATTGCATCGTTTTATTGCATCGTGGCTCTTTTCTTTTTGAAATAATTCCCGGAGAATGAGTTTCATAAACTCCATACAGCGAAATGGTTCGCGGTCTCGAAGGGGAATCCATGAAGCCATTCATTACGAAGGATATGCCGGTAACGGAAGAAGTTTTAAATACAATCGCGCATCTGCCCACAAAAAGTCTTCCCAAGACGGTGGAAGATGGATTCTTCAAAAAGCTTACGGACAAAGACTTCATGCGTATCGCTTTTCTGCTGGCGAGAAAGGGCCACGAGGAAGGCGGGTCTCCCATCGGCGGCGTGATCATTGACAACGAAACACGAAACATTGTAGGAAAGGGGCACAACACCCTAGTTCAGGAAAATCATCCCTACAATCACGGCGAGACCTCCGCTGCGCGCGATGCAGGCCGCCTGGATTTCAGCCGGACCACGATGTTTACCTCTCTCAGTCCCTGCAACATTTGCACGGCGCTCATTCAAGCGCTTCAATTTCAGCGCCTGGTGGTGGGCGACGCCACGAATGCCGGGGGCAATGAAGAAAGGCTGCGCAGCAACGGCGTGGAAGTTGAAATCCTGCAAGATCTCGAAGGCGTCGCATTTTATACGAAATACCGGAAAGAAAAACCGGAGCAGCACGTGGAAGACGTCGCTGGAGTGGCAGGCGCGCGCAAATCCGTGGCGGCAAAGCCTTAGCGCCGGAATATGTGCTGGCGCGTCGAAGGATGATTTACTTTTTTCTGCCGTCAGAACTTTTCAGAAAAGCACAGCAACGCATTGCAGATGGTCGGACAAATTCGCGCACCCAAAGGGGCTCTCATGAAAGCATTCATCACCACAGAAACTCCGGTCAGTCAGGAAATTTTAAATTTGATTGCGCATCTCCCAACGAAAAGCCTTTCCAAGATTGTGGAGGATGGCTTTTTCATGAAGCTGACCGATAAGGACTACATGCGGCTCGCGTTCCTGCTGGCGGAAAAAGGATATGACGAAGGCGGCTGCCCGATCGGGGGGGTCATCATTGATAACAAAACGCGTAAGGTCGTGGGCAAAGGTCACAACACCCTCGTGCAGGAAAATCACCCCTACAATCATGGGGAAACTTCGGCGGCACGCGACGCCGGGCGCCAGGATTTCAGTCAAACCACGATGTTTACTTCGCTAAGTCCCTGCGATATTTGTGCGGCGCTCATTTACAGGAGGCAATTTAATCGCCTCGTGGTCGGCGACGTCACAAATTTTTCCGGAACCGAAGAACTGATCCGAAAGAAGGGTGTGCAAGTGGAAATTCTGGAAGATCCCGAAGGGATCGCGTTCTTCGCCAGATACCTGAAAGAAAAACCGGATCAACATTTGGAGGATGCGTATGGCCTTGCCGCGGTGCGCAAAGGTTCAGCGCCTAGGGATTGATATTTGTTTTACGGATAATTTTATTCATGCTCAGTCGTTTTTATTTTACCGGCTCATAGCGGCTTTTCGAGCGCTTCCATGACCCACGTGGGAGTGAACGGACCAGATCCATCGACCGCGACATCGTAATCGCGCAACGCATCGGCGACGGCATTGGCCATCGCCGCGTGCGCTCCAATCGTTCCGCCTTCTCCCACACCACGCATGCCGAATGGATTCAGGCTGGTGGGCGTTTCCATATGCCACAGCCTGAAATCTCCGGGGGTGTCAGAAGCGCCGGGTAAAACGTAGTCCATCATCGCACGCGTTTGCAGATGCCCGTCGGAGCCATAGACGACTTGCTCACGCAGCACAGCTCCGATTCCCTGCACCACTCCTCCAACAATCTGCCCCTCCACCAGAAGAGGGTTTATGATTTTTCCGCAGTCGTGCGCCACGGTGTAGCGCGGAATTTTAATTGCTCCGGTTTCAGGATCGATTTCTACGACCGCGATATGCGTCGCGTATGAATAAGATGGCTTCGGAACTTCGAGCCGAAATCTGGCTTCGACTGCTGTAGGTTCGAGATTTCCTTTGAGAGATGCCAGGCGTGAGGGAATTTCCGATAGGGGAACATGTTCTTCCGCTGGTCCGGAAATGGCTACGCCGCCGTCTTCCCATTTTAATGACGACGAGTCGCATTTCAGCAGCGCAGAAAAACAATTCAAAATATTTTTGACCAATTCGCGCGTGGCCATGCGGCCCACTGCCCCGCCAATCGCAGCTCCCCTACTGGCAAACGTTCCCACAGCTTCGGGCACTTCGTCTGTGTCGCCTTGGCGGATCGCAACCTGCTCCATCGAAACACCGAGTTCCTCCGCCACCAGTTGCCGTTGAGTGGTCTCCGATCCCTGTCCCACGGGCATGATTGAGCTGAAGAGCAGTACTGTACCGTCCGGCCGTAGAACGATGCGCGCGGTTTCGTAGGGGCCGACCGCTGTAATTTCCACGTACATCGCGATTCCCAGTCCCAGCAATTTTCCATGCGCAGCGGCCGCGTGACGATCGCTTTCAAAATTCTCGTACTCCGCGAGTTTTAATCCGGCTTCCAGGCAGCGCGGATAATCCCCTTCGTCATAAATGATGTGATACGAGTTTGCAAAACCAGTTCGACCTCGATCCAGCGGCAATTCCCGCGGCTGAATCAGATTGCGCCTGCGGATTTCCGCGCGATCGATTTTCAAAATTCGTGCCGCCTCGTCCAGCAGCCGCTCCATGACGACCGCCGCCTGCGGAGCGCCCGCGCCGCGCAACACATTCAACGGCGCCTTGTTTGTCACGACAGAATGCATCCGCGAGTCCAGGTTGGGAACGCGATAGGGACCGCGCACCATCGCGCCCATGGCGGTGATCGGTGTGTTGCCAACGTACCCGAAGGCCGCGCCGATGTTCGCCCAGCCGCTCAAGCGCAAACCGACGAACGTTCCATCCGGGCCCACAACCGCTTCCGCATCGACTCTTTCTTCCCGCGCTTGCGTCGCGGATGCGAAATGTTCCCGCCGGTCTTCCAGCCAGCGTACCGCTCGACGCAGGGTTCGCGCTACGGCCGGAACCAATATTTCCTCGGGGTACACCATTTCCTTGCATCCAAAGCCGCCGCCGAGTCGCGGTGCAGTCACACGAATGCTTTCGACGCTCAGTCCTAACGCCTCTGCCAGAGCCGAACGAAGCACCTGCGGCAGTTGCGTGCAGCTTTCCACATGCAACCGTTTGCCATTGTCGATGAGCTTTGCCGTGACTCCGCGTGTCTCGAGCGGAACTGCTGTCTGCCTATGAAATGTAAATTGCTTGCGAATCACAAGGTCGCCATCGCGCGCGGCAAAGTCAGCGTCTCCGTCAAATTGCGTCACCTGGTACACGATATTCGTGCCGAACTCCGGGTAGAGCAACGCGGCGCCGTCCTTCATGGCGGCCATGGCATCAGTGACCGCAGGCAAGGATTCGTAATCGATTTCGACAAGTGCGGCGGCGTCTTCCGCTACATATCGATTGACCGCAACCACGACCGCCACAGCCTGCCCTACATACCGCACGCGCTCGCGCGCGATCACACGGTGGCGAACATCCAGCGTTCCCGGGATCATGTCCACACAAGGAAGTTTCTCATCCGCAAATTCCAGATCCCCCGCGGTCAAAACGGCGATTACTCCCGGGAGTTCCATTGCGAGTTCTTTCCGGATGGCGCGCACAATAGCATGCGGCTCAGTCGATCGCACGATGCATATCTCAGCGGCATCCGGTTGCGCGAGATCGGCCAGAAACCCGCCGCGCCCTTGCAACAATTCCTGATCCTCCGCTCGCAAAACTGCCTCGCCCATATAGCGGTGTCTTTTCGGCGGAGTAGCTGTATCGATAATTTTCTCCGTCATTGTTCCGCGCTCTTCAGTTCTTCAGCCTCCGCGCCCAGCGCGCGCCGCACCGCTGTCCAAATATTTTTGTATCCTGTACACCGGCAGATGTGCCCACTCAAGTATTGAGCCACTTCAGGCGAATCGGGCGGGATCGATCGCTGGATCATGCTGTACACCGTCATCAGCCATCCCGGAGTGCAATACCCGCATTGAAGTGCGTGCTGCTGCTGAAAAATTTTCTGCACGTGGTTCAATCCATCGGGAGCGTTCAGGCCTTCGAGCGTGACAATTTCTGCTCCGTCAGCCTGTGCCGCCAGAAGCGTGCAGGCGCGTGCGGGTTCGCCATCAATCACAATGGTGCATGCACCGCACGCACCCTCTCCGCAAGCGACTTTCAACGCCGTAAGCCCGAGGCGATCGCGCAGGAAATCGCTCAGCAAGAGGCGGTCAGCAACGAGTGTGCCTATTTTCTTTCCGTTCACAGAGACACTTAGCGCGGTTTGCGATTCATAGGAATCGTCGAGACTTTTGCCCGCGGACATTGATCCGCGCGCACTCATGCGTGGTTCCCTTCCGGCAACGAGCAACGAGACCGCGCGTCCTTCAGCGCCCGTAAGATCGCGGTCACAGCTGTCTTCGATCGGAACGCCGCTGTCGCATGCAAATCTGTGCGCGCGAGCCAGGGACATTCCGCTGCGGCGATTTGCGCAACGTCACGCAGACTTGCGTCATCTAGGGCAGTTTGCCCAATTAAAGCTTCCTCCGCGCGGTCCGCGCGATACGGATTTGACGTAAGCCCACCAATCGCAATTTTTGCAGAACGAACACGCCCATTCTGGTCCAGCAACAGCGTAGCGGCGCAGCACACGAGCGCGAAGTGTCCCTGGCGCAATTGCACTTCGCTGAATCCCCATCCCTCACCCTCAGCCCGAGTTCGAAACGACGCCGAGATAATTAAAGTCTGCAGTGGAAGGTGAGTGCCTGTTTCCACGGCATAAGTTTCCCGCGCGGCCATTCGTCGCGGCACACCGCCGCGCAAAAGCACATTCAGTTGAGCATCCAACGCGAGAGCCACTACAGGCACTTCCGCTCCAGCATTCGCCTGCGCCAGGCATCCGACGACCGTTCCGCGACTGCGCACCTGAGGCATGGCCACCCATCCAAGAGCTTCGCTCAGCAGTGGAATAGATTGTTGAATCGCGGGAGTGAATTCGATGCGAGATTGGCGGCACGCCGCACCGATAGTGATACGCTCAGAATCTTGCGAAACCTCGTGTAAACCGGGGCATCGCATAATATCGATCAACAAAGAGGCCTTAACCAAACGAGCGCTGAGCGCAGGAATTAAACTTTGTCCACCCGCCAGCACTCTCGCCCCCGCACCTGCTGCGCCAAGAACTTCGACCGCGTGTGCCGCGGTTTCCGCCCGAATATATTTAAATTTCGCAGGCTTCACTTAAAGCTCCGATCGCGATAGATCCCAACATCCATTTTTGTGCTTTTTTGAAAATACCATGGCAGCCTTGTAGACCGGGCAAAGCTGCGTTGCCTGTTGTCTCCAACAGCCGCTCCAGAGACAGCCGGTGTAGAGTTCGTTGATGGCGCAATAAGAAAATCAAGATCGCGCGCCAAAATACGATCCTTGATACGATTTTTTTAACATGGTATCCAAGCGCTCCTAGTTTCACGCACTGCGGCCGATAAGCGAAATTCGATTTTTCGTTTCACCGTATCTGTCATTTCTTGCGGGCGAATGCAACTCAGCTTTGGCTGTTGCGTGTCTACAAACGGCAAATCGATCTTGACTGCTATAGCTTCGCCAATCCGCTCGATGGGCCAGTGTGCGACGCGTGCAACGATCTCCCGGCGGGATCGGGGGCCGGTTGTGCCACTCCTGATCAGGGTGGGCAAAACCGAGTGCCCGGAACACACAGATCGGTTAGGATAAGCCGATCCCTTAATTTTTGGTATAAGTAGAGATGAGTGCAGCGGATGTACGGCCACCCGGGCAAAAATTTGGAATAAGTTGCACCCGCCAGCGGGAAGCATGCAGCACGCGTGTTCAAAAAATACGGTGAGTGAGCAAAATAGATTCTTCAGGACCAGAGGAGTTGGAAATGGGCAAATTCTTAATCAGGAATTTCGCGCTGACAATTTTGTGCTTGGGTATTTGCTCAGGAAGTTGGAACACCCCTGCGTTGGCCGGCCCTGACGATAAAACTGCGGCTCAAGCAGACCAGGCATTTATTGCGGCTCTCAACAAGGGAGAAAAAAAACCAATCGAACTCCTCTTGGATACCAATTTCCAATGGACGGATGCGGATGGGAGAACTCGAGACAAGGAACAGGCTCTCGAGAATTTATCCAGCCTTGCGGCTGACAATCAAGGTGACGCGGACGTCAAAACTCACGCCTACGATCAGCTCGTTTTGATATTTGGCCGTCACGGCAAGCTTTGGTTTTCCAGAACATGGGTCAAGCGTCCGGAGGGCTGGACGCTCCTCGTCGACCTTGATACGCCGATGGTGACAGAGTCCACCGAAACTCCTGCCGCACGGCCGAATGGACCCGTCGGAGACTGCATAAATCCCTGCAAAAATGTGCCATTTAAGCCTGAAACCGCGGACGATAAAGCAGTGCTGGCAGAATGGCAGAAAACGAAAGCGGACGAGTGGCACCCTGACGCCGACGATTGGGCCTCGCACGTGTCGGAAGATTTTCTAATCATCAGCGGGCGCTCCATGCGCAATAAAGAAGAGCGTGTCGCATTGGCAAAGAAACAGCAGGCGGCGGGAATCGGTTCGCCCGGTGCTCCGATTTTAACGATGTCGATGTCCGATTTTGGAAATGCCGTGGTCATGATTTCCCGGCACATTCCGTATCAGGGCGGCAAACCATATTACAACTTTAGAATATTCGTGAACGAGGACGGACATTGGCCTATTGCTTGGAGCCAGCAGACGACCATCCAGGCAGACGCCGCACGGACTTCCGCGGAAGCAGAAAAATAGAATCCACGGGGAGCCACGCTTTCCCCTTGTTTTGCAAAACAACCGCTGAAACTTGCGCCAGCAAGTTCCGGTACACTGCGCGTGCGACCGCTAAAACCGCCGCTCAAACTTCTATAGCCTCAACAACCGGGCAGGGTTTTCACACAAAATCATCTGGCATTCCGCTTCCGTGATACTCGGAATCGCTTCCACATACTCCACTGGATGGCGGATGGACATTCCCTGCGGGAAGTCCGTGCCGCAAACGACTCGATCGACGCCCACGATGTCGATCAGCGTGCGCGTGAGTTTCGGGTCGTGCATGGCAAGATCGTAATGAAAGCGGCGCAGATAGTCACTGGCGCGCGGCAGCTTCAGATTCTTGTAAGCGTTGGTGCGTCCGCGTGGGGAATAAGTCGCCGTGCCCATAGCCCAATCCATTCGCGGCGTGGCAAACGCAATAAAACCGCCGCCGTGCGGGAGATAAAAATCGAGTCTCGGAAACGCGTCCAGCACGCCGCCCAGAATCAGTGCGGTGGCGGCGATGGTGGCTTCAAACGGATTTCCGAGCGTGTTGATCATCGTGTAGTCTTTTTCCACGAGGCGCTCGGAAATCGGATCCAGATTGTGCAGGAAAATCGGCAGATTCAGCGCTTCTGCGCGTTCATAAACCGGCCAGAACGATTTGTCGTCGATATTTTTACCGAGAACATTTTCAGGAAAGTTGACAGCCCGCATGCCGGGAAGTTTTCGCGCCCGGTCGAGTCCTCAAGAGAGGCGTTCACATCCTGCATGGGTAGGGTAATCGCGGCGTTAAAACGTTTCGGGTACTTTACGCACAGTGCCGAGCTTGCATCATTGATGGCCTGTGCGAGTTTCAATCCGAAGGCCGGCGGCGCCCACAGAATGTGCGGGTTTGTCTGCGTTAACGTGGACAAATCGACATGGCGGTCGTCCATCGCTTTCAGCATCAGATTGATGTCCGTCATGTCATGACGAAAATCAGCGTGCGGCGCATAGGGGTGGTTACCTGGAACGACGCATTCCAATTCGCCTTTATCGTTACGCTTAATATTCGTTACGCCGTTGGCGGCGCCCTCTTTTTCAATCAGGTCGACGAACTCAGGCGGGTACCAATGGAAGTGCGCGTCGATGACGGGTTTGCTGTAGTGATGCATGGGCGCAGGAGCAATCTCCTGCGAACGCGCGGCGTCGGAAGGAATCAAGGACGCCGCTCCTACCGCAGCGATTCCGGTCAAAAAGGCGCGTCGTTCGATAGCCATGTTTCCTCCACACCGCGAACCTTGAACTAAAAAAGATTTTTGATAGAAGATACGTTTACATAAGACAACGATAGAGCGCAAGTGAACTTGCGATGGACCCGCCTTCCACACTTCGGGCGAAAAAGAGCATGATTGGATTGCGAGCGAGCCTATGAGAGTTCCGTACCTACGCGCACGGGCAGAAGCGCTATTGCGAGCTATTTCGCTTGATAATCTCCGCGACTGAAATATTTGTCCAACCAGCAATACAGCGCGATAAACAGATAGCGGCTTCCCATCTCTTTGATTTTTAATTTGGATTCGCCGGCCCTGCGATTGCGCCAGGTGATCGGCATCACGGTCCAGGAATATCCGCGCACTACGGTTTTCCTTGGGGTATTGTGCATAGTGCGGGCTCAAAGTGGGTTACTGCGAGGGGGGTGGGAAATCATGTAACCGCCTTGAATTAAGTTCTTTAGCGTTTACGCAACCGCTTTAGGGAGTTTTCGATGAGTAGTAAGCGTTCATGCGGGCAGCGAAACTTGCAAGCCTTATTATTCCTGGTTTATGCCTTCGCTGGGTTGACCTTTGCCAAGGGCAAGCCATCCTCATGGAAAGAGATCGATGACGCCTTATTGCGGGTTAACGACGCGCCCGTGAAAGAATGGAGCGTGTTTCAGACTGGAAAAAAGCGTGATCCCTTGCTCGTTCAAATGGGGGGACGCTTCCTGTTGATTAAGATCCATGAACGGGAAATATTCGATGTGAATCCCAAAAATGTACAGCACAAGTCCGACGAGCTTCTATGGGATCCGAACAATCATCCGAAGCAGCCGTTGGCCATTTCAGATTGGGACGCAGGCGACATGGAGTCAGTTTTTCGGATTCGCGCAAAGATCACTGCGGACGGCACTCTCCTCGATATCGAACTCCCACACCAGCTCGATCTCAGCGGAATGTCGCCGCACAGTGCGAGTAGTTCGCGACATCGATGATCTTTTATCGAACCCCTCAAAATTGAACCATCAGTTCCCGTCCAGCAGGCGCTCAAGTCCTTGCTTATTCTTCAATATGACACTGGAACCTTTGACCTGAAGAAGATTGTTCCTCTTGAAATCGCCAAGCATTCGCGTCACGGTTTCGCGAGACGCTCCGATCATCTGGGCGATTTCCTCATGCGTGAGCGTGAGGTTGAAGCGGATCGTCCCATTTTCCGAAGGGTGGTTGGAACTCCAGTCGAGCAGAAAGCGCGCCAGCTTCTCACGCGCCGAATGCGAAAGGCCAATCGTTCGCATTTCTGCAAAGGCGGATTGGTACGTTTCGCTGAGTTCCTGTGCTACACGCAGCGCAGCTTCGCCGAACTCCTTTAGAAAATTCAAAAAATCGACCTGGCTAATGAAGTTAGCCTGCGTGGGCTCGATAACATTGGCCGTCACTTCGTACGCCCGCCCGGAAATTGTAGCTGGCAGGCCCAGCAATTCACCCGGCTCCGAAATTCGCAGGATTAGGGTTCGCCCGTCCGCGGAAGACGTGGATAGCTTCACATGTCCTGAGCACAGGATGAACACGCCGCGTGACGGCTGCCCCTCCACAAATAAGGAAGCCCCCTTTGGATATGTGGCGGACGAAGTAATTTCCGAGAGCCGCTGCAACGCCGCAGGCTGGAGGTTGCAGAACAGTCGAGATTCTTTATGGGGGCACGCATTGCAATTTTCGATAATTTGAAGTCCGTAGGGCGAGCGCGTCGAAATTGTGGAACGTGTTCCGCGGCCTCTGCCTCTCGTCACAAAGCGGAACTTGCCGTTCGATTCTGTTTGCTCTTCGTGCATATGGATCACCCACTAGATGGTGCTGGCAAGGGAACAGAATATCCGTGACCCGCATCACGCGATTCTGTGATGTTGGTCACATGTTCGCAGGCACGACTTGCGCATAATTTAGACAGGAAATGAAGGAGTTCGCGATGCCCAAGGACAGCCGAAATACAATCGAGGTTCTAAAGGCAGAGTTGGATTTCGTAAAACAGGGCGGCTACGAGCAGTCTATGCGAGACGCCTGGAGCGTTAAACTGGCACTCGAGGACTCGCCCACTTGCATGAATTGCGATCACAAGAAGAATCCCGAGCCATGCTCGGAGTGTTTGTTGATGCAATTTGTGCCCACGAACAGGCGTAATGAAAAAGTTCCGTGCCGGCACATTCCGTTGACGGCGGAGGGCGATACGCTTTTACAGCTGTATCGAGGTTCGACTGAAGAGGAGATTGACAAGGCTCTGGCTGGTTGGTTGCAGGAAACTATTTCCCGGCTGGAAGTAAAAGGTAAATCAGGTGAACGGGCTTCGTAGCGGCTTTAGAAACAAAGGATGCTGCGAATCAGTCGTGCGTCAGCGGACTCCCAAGGAGATGGAGGCGGTTTATGTTTCTCAACCTACACCCAAAATGCGCGAATCCGAGTTGCGCAAAGGCGTTTGGATGGATAACCGGAGGCAAGCTATTTCGCTTTCACCGTGAATCCAGGAAAAGTACGGATGTAAAAGGCACCGACAAGAATTGGACCCGGTCGCATTCCCTCGAGCATTTCTGGCTCTGCGAACGATGCTCGAATATTTACACGCTTCAATACGAGCAAGGCGAAGGAGTAAAGATTGTTTCGCTGTGGCCGCAATTGCCCGCAGCGGAAAGCAGCATGCACTTGCCGTCCTCCTGATGTGTCACGTTTTTGGAACGGCAAGGACTGCATCCGGCGGTTGCCTCCAACCCAATCACTCGACAAAAGCGGCGGCCGCCGGCCTTCCTTTTTTTGTTATTCGTCAATCACGATTCGTGATTTGTGAAAAGCAATTCTCACCCGAGCTCTCCAGCTCATTATTTCGTGGGCGTAGATCACTCCGATTTCCGCGAAACGGTTACAGTCTAGAATCTCTCGCTAAATACAAAAGGAGCGGGAAAAGGCTCCCGCTCCTTCTTTCACCCATGCAATAAACGTGCGTTTATGGCTTGATCGCGACTTTGATCACCCCGTCCATTCTTTCGCCGAACAGTTTGTAGGCTTCGACAATGTTGTCCAGGGAAAACCTGTGCGTGATCAGCGGCACGAGATCCAGCCGGCCATGAAGCACGAGTTCGATTAGTCGACGCATCCGTTCTTTTCCGCCAGGGCACAGCGTCGTTATAATTTTCTGATTTTCCAGGCCGGCCGCAAACGGCTCAAGCGGCACCGAAAGTTTGCCGGAATATACGCCCAGACTGGAAAGAGTGCCGCCCGCACGGGTGACGCGCAATGCGTTTTCGAATGTGGCCTGCGTGCCTAGAGCTTCTATCGCTACGTCCACGCCCTTGCCACCCGTCAAGCGCTTGATCTCCGCAACCACGTCCACTTCGCTTTGATTCAGCACGATGTCCGCACCCATTCGTTTGGCCATGCGGGCGCGCACTGGATCAGACTCCACAGCGATGATAAAGCCTGCGCCTTTCAGTTTTGCTCCAGCAGTCGCGCACAGGCCTATCGGGCCCTGAGCAAAAACCGCAGCCGTGTCTCCGATTTGCAGATCCGCACTTTCCGCAGCGGAAATTCCCGTGGACGCGATGTCCGCGAGCAGCACAACCTGTTCATCGGTCAACTCATCCGGAATTTTTGCCAGGTTGGCCTGCGCATTGGGCACCAGGAGATATTCCGCCTGCGCTCCATTGATTGTGTTTCCAAATTTCCAGCCGCCGATGGGCCCGCCGCATTGCGCGAGATCCCCACCCAGGCAGTAGTTGCATTGACCGCACGGCGTAATCGCTCCGACTAGAACGCGGTCGCCCAGTGCGTAGCCCGTAACACCCACGCCCAGTTCATGGATGACGCCAACAGGTTCATGACCGATGACGAGGCCGGGCTGTACTGGATATTCACCTTTCAAAATATGTAAATCCGTGCCGCAAATCGTCGTCAGCGTCACGCGGATGACCGCTTCGCCAGGCCCGGCCCTGGGAACCGGAACTTGCTCGATCGCAATTTGGTTGGGACCGTGAAAAACAAGAGCTCGCATGGTGGTCGCGGATTTATTCTCTTCTATTGAGCGATATGAAGCAGTCATAAGCATGATGGCCCCCTATCCTTACAAGTCCAAGTTGACACAGGGTAGGATCATCGTATGTGACGTTAATCACGAATCATTGTGATTTTTCGGAGGAGTCAAGTGCAACCCAATTCGGTGGACTCCTCTCGTCTCTGTGTCCTCTGTGCTAAATCCTTCCATCGCTACGGAAAATCTTTCACACAGAGGACACAGAGAAAAGAGGAGAAAACCAACGAGGCAAGGACGTGAAGCGGGACAATCATTCCGGTCGCGCACGGGCCTCACGCGGATCGAGCGCTAACTGGATTGAGCTTAAATCCTCGCTTTTTTCCATCTTGAAACCGTGGTGCGCTGCGAGGACACGCATGCCCATATTTTCGGGAAGTACCACCGAGACGATTCGTTCCAGTTTTTCGTCACGCCCCACACGAATTAAATGCGTCATCAACTCAGACCCAACTCCGCATTTCTGGAATTTGTCAGCAACGACCAAGGCAACTTCCGCTTCGTTTTCACCGGACGCTCGTACCAGCCTGCCCACGCCAATGATTTCGTTCCGTGCTGCCTCCACGCAGAAATATTCCGCGATCAGAGCCATTTCCGAGTCATAGTCGATAGAACATCTGCGCGCTAGTCTGGTGTGGGCCACGCGCGAACTGAGTTTTTCCATGTGAAAATATCTCAGGTAAACGCTGCGGTCTGAAAGCTCCTCATGAAATCGAGCCATGGCGGATTCGTCGTCGGGACGAATAGGACGAATCGAAATTTTCAAGCCGTTTTTCGTTACCCACGCAAAAACGTATTGCGTGGGATACGCACGGTCAGCCGGAACGCTCATCAGATTTTCTTTCGCATTCAAAGTGTTTGATCACAATGCGTACGCTATTTGTTTCAATTTCGCACCGTCAAGGTAAATTGCCCGCTCAGAAATCCGTCATCCGATGAAACGGCAAAGCAGTGCGGACCGCATTGAGTACTGCGGCCAGGTCAATGAATTCCTGCGCTATTGCGCCACTGATGGGCGGGAGATAGCCAAACGCGGCGGCGGCCATACCCAGGACGCTGAGTCCCATTCCGCCCAGCGCGCTCATCAAGGCAATGGCGCGCATGCGCTGGCCAATGTGCAAAAGTTCGTCTACACGCTCCAGGGAAGCGTCGAGCACGACGACATCCGCGGCCTCTGCCGTGATATCGCTGCTCATTCCAAACGCCACTCCCACCGTGGCCGCCTGCATCGCGGGCGCATCGTTAATTCCATCGCCAACAAATATCGTTTTGGCAGACTCTGTTTCGCGCCGCACAATCGCAACTTTTTCTTCCGGACTTTTTGCGGAATATATTTCCTGAATTCCCATCAACCCGGCGAGATAACGAACTTCGGAATCGCGGTCGCCTGAAAGCAGAACGATGCGGTTGATCTGATGGCGCGGACCTAAATGCTCAACAAAGCTGCGTCCGTCCTTGCGTGGAACATCGCGAAACCGAAACGTGCCGGCATACACTCCATCCATAAATAAAACACACTCGAGGCCGGCGGTTATTTCCGGAAGCGTTACTCCCATGCCGGCAACTTCCTTGCGTCCGGTGATCCGGACCTGATGCTCGCCCACAACTCCCACCAGGCCCTCTCCCGGCGTCTCACTGACTTTCATCACGGGTTCAAGCTGCAAATTTTTCTCGGAAGCAGAATCAAGAATCGCGCGAGCCAGCGGGTGCCTGGAATACCGCTCCAGGCTGGCCGCCGCGCGAAGAACTTCGTTCTCGGAAAATCCATGTGCGCAGAGTATTTCCGTCAGCGCGGGACGACCGTAAGTGAGGGTCCCGGTCTTGTCGAAGATCAACGTGGTGCATTTGCCCACTTGTTCGAGCGCTGCCTGGTTCTTGATGATGATGCTGCGCCGGGCTGACAGCGAGATCGCTCCAATAATTGCCACAGGAATCGCCAGCAGAAGCGGGCACGGTGTGGCGATCACGAGCACAGCAAGAAATCTGGGGGAGTTACCGCTCAGAATCCACGAGACAACGGCAATGGCCACGGCGAGCGGCGTGTACCACGCGCCCAACATATCTCCCAGGCGCCTCAGCTTGGGGCGACTCGCCTGCGTCTCCTGCATCACATTCATGATGCGCGCGTAACGCGAATCGACCGGCAGCTTCGTTGCGACCACCGACAGCGCGCTTTCTCCGTTGATTGCGCCGGAAATCACTTCTGCGCCTTCCGCCTTGGAGGTCTCGAAAGGTTCGCCCGTCAGATACGCTTCGTTCATCCGTCCCTGTCCCTCTGCAACGATTCCGTCCACCGGGCAGATTTCGTGGGGAAAAACGGTGAGAACGTCACCAACAACAATTTCTGCGACCTTGATATCGAGAATTCCAGCTTTTGTTTTGCGGTGCGCAGTCTGCGGCATGCGTTTGGAAAGAGCTTGCAACACGGACGATGCGCGCTGCGTAGCGAACTCTTCAAGCACAGTGCCGCCCGAAAGCATCAACACCACGATGCAGCCGACGAGGTATTGCCCCATCGATGCTGAGGCGATAATGGAAATTCCCGCTAATAGGTCAGAGCCGAATTCACGCGCCAGACTTTTTTGAATTAATTTATAAACGAGCGGAACGCCGCCAAAAGCCAGAACGGCAAATAACGGAAGATTTTGTGCAAATACTTCAGCATGAAAAATAAAACGCAAAAATACGTGGGCCACGATGCCGGCAAGAGCAACAGCTGCGATCAGAAGATCGCGCCGGAACTGTCCCTTGGCACCAGCCGTCGAAAAACTTTGGGGTTGAGCAAGCCCGCGAGTCTTTCCTTTTTCGCGATCCTCCTCAACCCCTGGCACATCCGCCGTGATCGGCGTATTTCCCACATTCACCTCTAGTGTTTCTCAGCCCCGCACAGTCAGAACCGGGCAAGGAGCGTCGACCACCACGTTATGCGCGATGGAACGGAGCACATGCGTGGTCGCACCGAGTCCACCTTGGGGCTTGTGCAGACCGAGAACGATCAGATCCGCGCCAACCGCAACTGAAACTTCGATGATCTTTTCCGCTTCCAACCCATGCTCAACCCTGCAGTTCGGCTCACACCAGAGATCGGCCCCCGCAGGTACCAGACTACCCAGTCGGCGCATCGTCGATTCTATGTACTGGTCAGCATGCACTAATTCCCCTGCCTTCGCTTTGCCAGCTACATTCAGAATCGTCAAATTGGATTGATGTTCCTGCGCCAGCGACACGGCGAAAGGCAGTGCGGCGAGCGATTCGGGAGAAAAATCCGTGGCGAACACGATTTGCTTCATCTCCATTCGGCGTTCGGTATTATGTGATGCATTCGGACCAACCGTCAGAACCGGGCAAGATGCCTTTCGGAACACTTCTTCCGCCGCCGAGCCCAGCAGCGCGCGGCTGACACCCTTTCTTCCATGCGTTCCCATCACGATCAGGTCCACTTTTTGCTTCTCGACGAGTTCCTGAATTGTGGGCCACAGGTCTCCCTCGATGATCGAGACTTCGTGGGGCACACCGGCCAAAAGCTCGTGCATTTGCTTTGCTTCAAACTTGGCCTGCTCTTCCGCGGCTTCAATGATTTGCGGCATTGCTTCGGGACCGACGATTGGATAGGTCGCCGGGAACCGGACGTGCAAGCCATGGACTTTCGCGCCATACTGCTTGGCCAGTCCAGTGGCATAGGGTAACGCGGCAATTGCGGATGGTGAAAAATCGTTCGCGAATAAGATGTTCTTGAAAGCCACTCGCGTCTTGGTTGCGGCTGTGGTCATAAATCACCTCCATCCATCTGTCTTTCTTATAATCCACGCGTGAAACAGTAGATGTGATGGACATCACATGGGAAAGTGAAGCGAATCACATTCCACTCTCTCTCCTTAAGCGATGCTTAATCTGGAGCTAGGGTTGGGCCTGGCCAGGAGGCAGATCGGTGGCGGATAAACGCGTGCCCGCAGCGACAAGACGGAATCAAATGTCGGGATCGAGTCCTCACGTTAAACTACCCTATTCCTCACCCAGACTCGTAACCCACGTCATTCACGGGTTCACGGGATTTCCCACCGCTCCCGCCAGCCCGGAAAATCCGTCAACGAGTCAACCTGCAAAGCCGATGACCGATGAGACGGAATTTGAAGAACCACGCATTGAGCAAAGGACCGAAGGCCATACCCTATATCAGGAAGGGTTTTTCTTCTGCACGGTCCCGAGCGTGGGCGATGTCTCCGGCACCGGTTGTATCTATGTTGAAGTGGTAGTGGATCGCGACGCGGGTATCGCGTTTGCCAAGGTGTACGCCGCAAAAAACGCCATGAACGCAGTAGAGATTCTTTCCACCGGAGTTTTTCCTTTTTTTAAACGCAAAGGATTCGCGATCCGGAATATTCACACTCCCCAAAAACCCGAATACTTTGGACTTGTTCCTCTGCATCCGTTCGAGACTCTTCTCGCTACGTCGCACGTCCAGCACTTGCCCACGGACTCCCCAGGAGCGCCCTATGGCTATCTCTGTCTCCAGTTTTATCGCTTCCTGCAAAAGGAATTCTTTCGACCGGCACTTCGTAAGAAATTCAATTTTTCCTTGGAAGAACTGCAAAAAGAATTGGACGAATTCATCGATGCCCACAATGCGCTGCAACTCAGCCGTTCGGGACGAATAAAAAACCCCGTTCCCCCAGCTGCAAAATTCCCTTTTGACCTCTGATGTGGTTGTGATATTGCTTTTGCCTGTCTTTTTTTGAAATCGAAAACTTTTTAGTCCCACACGGGCCGGCCGGGGTTCGTCCGGTCAGGCCCGTAAAGACTGCCTCCAGAACGCCGCGGTGCGAGCGAAAGGAACGTTGTAATGTTTGAACAGATTCTGGATCCGACCGGACATGTGTGGTTTAGTGTGCTGGTTTCGCTTGTCCCGTTGATCGCCCTTTTATTTATGCTCGCGGCCCTGCGCATGACGGCGTGGCTGGCATCGATCATCGTTGGAGTCATCACCATCCCGATTGGTGTCTATGTCTGGCACGCGCCGCTCGCGGGCACCCTGAAGTCGTACTTGTATGGCGGTCTCACAGGATTTTGGGTCATTGACTGGATTACCTTCTGGGGCCTGATCATCTTCAACACGCTGGTCCTGACGGGACATTTCGAACGATTCAAAACCTGGATGATTCATCACGCGACCGCCGATATTCGAATTCAAACCATCATGCTCGCGTGGGCCTTTGGCGCATTGCTCGAAGGGCTGGTGGGATTCGGCTTCCCGTGGGCAGTGGTGGTGCCCATTCTGGTTGGGCTGGGCATTGCGGATCTGGACGCCATCCGGGTCGCCGCACTCGCGAACAACGCTCCTGTGTCCTACGGCGCGCTTGGAGCGCCTATCCTGGGGCTCGCTCTTGTGACTGGACTGCCGCTCTTTGCGCTGTCTGCCTCCATCGGAAACGTTGTGGCGATTCTCGCGCTGCTTCCTCCCTGGGTACTCATTTATCTGGTGAGCGGTCGCGAAGGCATGTGGGAGGCGTGGCCCCTGGCCGTCGTCGGTTCATTCTCATACATTTTGGGGCAATGGCCGGTGGCACATTTTCTCGGCCCTTATCTGCCGGACCTGAGCGGTGCTCTCGTTTCTTTCTGGGTGTTGTTCGTATTCGTGAAATTCTGGCGCCCAAAAACAATCCGCGGTTTCGGCGGCGCGCCTCTTGCGGCTTCGGCTGCGAATGACACAAGTTCCGCGGATACGTCTTCAGTGCGCGAAGCCTTGTATGCGTGGATCCCTTACATCGTGCTCATTCTGGTGGTCGTCGGATGGACCAATCCCTGGTCACCGCTGCCATCGATCAGTCTGTTTAAGTGGATTGTCACGGCCAAGTCGTCCGTGACGCACGGCACCATTGCATCGACGTTCAACTTCGCTCCGCTCGGCGGTGGCACGTCAACGCTCGCGTCCTGGCTCGTGATTCTGGCGATTCTGCGGCCCACACGTGAACAAATTGGACAAGTTTTTTCACGGACATTCAAACAAATGTGGGGCGCGCTGCTCGTCGCCTTTTTTGTTTTCGCGCTCGCCTACACGTTTGTCTATACCGGCATGGCCAATTCGCTGGCATTCGGGCTTTCTAAAATTGGAGTTTTCTTCGTTGTGCTGGCGCCGGTATTGGGATGGATTGGAGTGGCGCTTTCCGGGAGCAATACTTCCACCAACGCGATGTTCGGTCCCGTGCAGGCCATGGTCGGAAGGCTGCTGCATCTTCCCGCATTAATGCTGCCCACATTCAATTCGGTGGGTTCTGAAGTCGGCAAGCCAATCGCGCCGCAGACGGCCAGCGTCGGCGTCTCCACCAGCAAACTCGTGCGCAGCGAAGGCCAGGTGATACGCCACAACATGGGCTGGACGCTGGTCCTGCTCGCGTATCTGATTCTGATCAGCGTGCTCTTCTATTATTTCTTCCCGAACGCGATGACGATTTAAGTAGGACAGGCTTCAGCCTGTCTTCTTTTGATTTTGAAGTGTGTTGAGAAAGTCAAAAACAGACAGGCTGAAGCCTGTCCTACTGAAAACCATCACGGCAGCACGGGCGCTACGTACGCGAACGTTCTGGCGAAAAACCACATAAGAAACAGCACCAGAACGAAATTCACCATGAAGTAGAGCATTCCATACCCGATCAAATCGCGCGCCTTCACCTTCAAGAGCCCCAGCAGCGGCAGCATCCAGAAGGGATTAATCAGATTCGGCAGCGCTTCCGCCGTGTTATAAATCTGCACCACCCACCCGAGATTCACGTGCAAATCCTTGGCCGCCTGCAAAACGTAAGGCGCCTCAATAATCCATTTGCTGCCGCCCGACGGCACAAACATTCCCAGCACAGCCGAATAAATCGAGACGACGATGGGATACGTATTCGTAGTGGAAAAGCTAACAAAAAAACGGGCCAGCTTTGCCGCCAGCGCGGAGTAGGTGATGATCCCGAAAATTCCGCCGTAAAACGGAAACTGAATCAGCACTCCGGCCGTGGCGGGAACCGAATCATTCACAGCGCGCACGAAGGAACGCGGCCGCCAGTGGAGTAACAGCCCCATCATCAGGAACAGCAAGTTGTACGTGTTGAGATCAAGCGCGGCCATCGGCCCTTTTTCAGCCAGAACTTGCGCGATATACGCGAGGCCAAGCGTAGCGATCAGGATCGAAAGGATGGGCGCGTATTCCAGCCATTCCGCAGGAGTGGTGCGCTTCTCCAGTGTCTTCACTTCGAGCGGTTCCGTGAGGCCAAACGATTCAGCATCCTTCGTTGAGCTTACCGGCGTCGAAAAATAGCCGACGATGACCGAGGAAACGATCAGGATCGCCGCCGTCGTAGCGCTCTGCCACGTGTAGATCGTCAGGCTCAGCGGGATCACTCCGCTGATCTTGAGCAGTGCGGCGGGAATGGATCCCGGCGTAGCCATCACCAACGCAGCGGAGGACGAAAGTCCCAGCGCCCACACGCTGCCGTTGCCCACAAACGCAGCGGCCCCAATCGCGCGAAAATCGATCCCGCGCACATTGCGCACAATTTCACGCACCAGAATCCCAGCGAAAATAAGGCCCAGGCCCCAACTGAGGAGCGACGTCATCATGGAAAAAAACACAACGAAGGCGACCGCGGTGCGTGGAGTCTTTGGAATTATCGCGAGTTTTTTAATGAAGGCATGCACCGGGGGCGACGTGGCGACAACAAATCCCCCGATGACGATCATTGCCATCTGCATGGTGAACGGAATAAGTCCCCAGAATCCGTCACCAAAATATTTCACGAGATCGTGGAGGCTGACTCCGGCAAGCAGTCCCGCCACAAAAACGATGATTAAGCCGACCAGCGCAAAGACAAACGCATCGGGAAACCATTTCTGCGACCAGTCGGCCAGCCCCATGCCCAAACGCGCAAAAACGCCGGTGGAATCTTCGCCGGCGCCGTGCCTCAATTTATGTTCTGGAATCGACCCCATGCGTCCTTTCGATTTGTTGTGGCGACGGCGTCCCGTCGGCGATTTTTGTGTTGTGGAGAGACCGCGGAAAAACCTGCGGGCGGGACGCCGGGGCCACAACTACTTCCCAAAGTCGTACATTCGCGCTTAGCTGGTTAGCGACGGCGTCAGCTTGCTCATGTCGGAAACAGCTTCCAGAGAATTCACCGCGGCGATTACCGCTTCTGCTTTTGCCGTGGGCCATTTCGCAAACTCGGCACAGCCACGGAATTTATCCGCCACTTCGTCATAACTCATTGGATTGGAAG
>Ga0075522_10000444_pt1 | contig 30053 bp, 29 predicted proteins | sample NGEPerA_FD_74796 | JGI IMG/M metagenome (GOLD analysis project Ga0075522, IMG submission 74796) | Arctic peat soil microbial communities from the Barrow Environmental Observatory site, Barrow, Alaska, USA - NGEE PermafrostL2-A | ecosystem: Environmental > Terrestrial > Soil > Wetlands > Peat ...
CGGTGGAATTCTGCTGGTTATTCCAGGCTTTATAACCGATTTCATCGGCCTGACGCTGCTTCTGCTGGCGCTTTGGCGCACACTGCATGGCGCCCTCGGCGGCGCGCCGCCGGCGCGGACCGATGGCGTGGTCGAACTGGAACCGGAACAATGGCATCGCGTCGACGACCCGGCGCTGCCCCGGCGCGAGAGCGACCGGGATGAACACGCGCACTGAGCGCAGCTGCCGGTGCCTTAACCGCGATCGCGAAGAAGCGGCGGCGGTCTGTAGCGGGTGGCGTGGCGTCCTTGTTCCACAAGTACCGTCATGTTAGCCAACCGGCCGTAAAACGACGAGCTGCGGAGGATATATCATGTCGAGCACGAATGGCGGTCAGCCCCAGACGGCCGAGGCTAACGCCCCGCCCCAGCTCAATGTCGTGGCGCAGTACATCAAGGATCTGTCGTTCGAAAACCCGAACGCGCCGAAGTCACTCGCCGGTGGCGAACAGCCGCAAATCAACATCCAGATCAACGTCAACGCCGCGCCGGTCCCCGACAACAATGTCGAGGTCGTGCTTCAACTCAACGGCAAGGCGGAAACCGGCGCAGGTCTGATGTTCAGCTTCGAACTCGCCTTCGGCGGCGTATTCCACATTCGTAACGTGCCGCAGGAAAGTCTCAACGCGGTCGTAATGATCGAATGCCCGCGCCTTTTGTTTCCGTTCGCGCGGGAGATCATTGCAACCACCGTGCGCAACGGCGGCTTCCCGCCGCTGCTGCTCGATCCGGTCGATTTCGTCGCGCTCTACCGCCAGAAAATGGCGCAGGTCGTGCCGGGGCAGACGCCGGCCGCGCCCGAGCAGAAATAGGGCTCGGCGTCAGGCTTCGGAATAATTACGCCACACCGCTTTGTCGCCGAGACTGGCGACGAATTCGCGATGCGCGGCGAGTTCGGCCTCGGTCAGGCGCGGCGTCAGCGGTCTTGCGCGTGTTCGCAGCTTGATGGCGCCGCCGCTGTCCCGCTCGGCTGCGCCGGTGCTTTCGGCAAGACCGAGTTGCGCCTGCCGGCCGCCAATCAATTCCAGATAGACCTCGGCCAGAATCTCGGCGTCGAGCAGCGCGCCATGCTTGGTGCGGCGCGAATTGTCGATGCCATATTTCCCGCACAGCGCATCGAGATTGTAAGGCCCGGCCGAATGCTTGCGCCGCGCCAGCGCCAGCGTATCGACCAGCCGGTCGCGCGTAATGAGCGCGCGCTCGACGCGCTTTAACTCGGCGCAGAGAAAGCCGTGATCGAAGCTAGCGTTGTGGATGACCAGCGGCGTGTCGTCGCCGATAAAGGCAAGGAAGTCGTCCACGACCTCATGGAAGCGCTTATGCGTTTTCAAAAACTCGATCGACAGCCCGTGAATGGCGAAAGCCTCCGCTGGCATGTCGCGATCGGGATTGAGATAGGCATGAAAGGTATTGCCGGTCGGAATCCGGTTGAGCAGTTCGATGCAGCCGACCTCGACCAGGCGGTGACCCTGGTTCGGGTCGAGGCCTGTCGTTTCGGTATCGAGGACGATTTCGCGCATCTATTTCTCGCTTTGATTCGCCATCTTAGCGACTTGCGCCAGAATATCACGCACTTGCGCGCGCGCGGCATCGAAACCTTGCGACGTATCCACCACGAAATCGGCGCGCGCCCGCTTTTCCGCGTCCGGCATCTGCTTGGCGACAATGGCGGCCAGCTTCTCCGGCGTCATGCCGAGACGTTCGAGCGCGCGTCTACGCTGCACATCGGTCGGCGCCGACACCACGACCACCGCGTCGCAGAAATTTTCGCTCGCTGTCTCGTAAAGCAGCGGAATATCGAGCACCGCGATTTCCGCGCCGTCGCGCGCCGCCTGCGCCAGAAATCGGTCGCGCGCTTCCGACACCAGTGGATGCACCACGCGTTCGAGCCGTTTCATCGCATCAGAATCGCCGATCACACGTGCGCCCAGTTTGGCCCGATCGACCTTACCGCCGGAGGTGGTGCCGGGAAACGTCGCCTCGATCAGCGGCGTTGCTTCGCCTTCGTAGAGCGCGTGCACCGTCGCGTCGGCGTCATGCACCGGCACGCCTTCCTTGGCGAACATTTTCGCCGTGGCGGTCTTTCCCATGCCGATCGAACCGGTCAGACCGAGGATGAACATGGCTTATCCATCGACAAAGCCGCTCTCGCGGAAAAACTTCAGCAGCGGCAATAAGGGCAGCCCCAAAATCGTGAAGTAATCGCCCTCGACACGCTCAAACAGATGGATGCCGATGCCTTCGAGCTGATAGGCGCCGACGCTCGCCAGCGCCAGATCGCCCACCATATCGAGATAGTCGTCCAGAAAGCGGTCGGAGAAGTCCCGCATGGTCAGCGACGCCTTATCGGCGCATTCAAACAACACCGTGCCGTCGCGCACCAGCGCCAGCGCCGAATGCAGGATGTGCGTCTTGCCGCGCAGACTCCGAAGTTGCGCAACCGCCTCGGCGCGGTTTGCCGGCTTGTCGAAACGCTCGCCGTCCAGCGCCAGCGTTTGGTCGGCGCCCAACACCATATGGCCGAAATGACCGGAAGCCGCCGACAAAGCCTTGGCGCGGGCCAGCAATGACGCGACCGCTTTCGGTGCGCGCACGCCGGCTTCTCTTTCGACGGCGCGCTCGTCGAGCTGCCCCGGCCGGATGCCGAAGCGCAAGCCCGCCGCGGCCAATATCTTGCCGCGAATGTCGCTTTTCGAGGCGAGCACCAAAGGATGAGGCGCAATCCAGAGCGGCATGAATGTCCTTCGGCCGGCGCGTTTCAGTTGATCGGCGCGCGGCGGCGCTCGCCCAATAATTTCATCACCGCCGCGGCGGTTTCCTCGATCGAGCGCCGTGTCACGTCGATCAGCGGCCAGTTATGCTTGCCGCACAGCCGGCGCGAAAAAGCGACCTCCTCGGCCACCGCGGTCTTGTCGATATACTGGTCGTCGTCGCGATGCGCGTTCAGCCCGAGCAGGCGGTTTTCGCGAATCTGCACGATGCGTTCCGGGCTGGCGTAAAGCCCGATCACCAGGGGCCGCTTGAGTTTCTCGACTTCCGGCGCCAGCGGCACGCCCGGCACCAGCGGCACGTTTCCGGTTTTCACACCGCGATTGGCAAGATAGATCGACGTCGGCGTCTTCGAGGTGCGCGACACCCCGATCAGCACCACGTCGGCTTCTTCCAATCCCACGACGTGTTGGCCGTCGTCGTGCATCATGCTGAAATTGAGCGCGTCGATGCGCTGGAAATATTCGGCATTGAGCACGTGCTGCGCGCCGGCGCGATGAATGGTCTCGGCGCCGAGATAAGACTGGAAGATGCGCAGGATCGGACCGAGCACCGACATGCAGGGCAGGCCGAGATCGCGGCATTTGGCTTCGAGCTGCGAGATCAGGTCTTCCTCGAGCAGCGTATAGAGTACGAGGCCGGGCGCTTCGGTGATTTCGGCCAGCGCCAGGTCGAGTTGTTTCTTCGAGCGCACCATCGGATAAAGATGCTCGACCGGCGCCACATTGGCGTATTGCGCCGCGGCCGCGCGCGCAACCGTAATCAGCGTTTCGCCGGTCGCGTCGGAAACCAGATGAAGATGAAAATAGCCGGTGCCTGGCATCTGTATAGCAGCCGTATGGCGTGTGGACAGGACGGGATGAGATACCTCGAAACCGCGCCATGTAAGCGGGCGATGTGGATGAGGTCAATTTTTGTCCACATCGCTGCATTTGAGCGGTATCTCAAACGTCCGCGGCAAGAAAACGGCGGCATGTGCGGAGCGGATTGGGGACGGCGCGGGATAACCGCCTAATCCGGCGAGAATGCGCGCTTTCGCGGTGGACAAGCGGCCTGCCGAAACAGGCTCGATTCTGGATTTAGCCTTGCCAGGCGGTGGACAGATTATTGAGGCTAAGTCATGAGTCTAATCGACAGCCTAATAAACACTACAAAAAGAACTTAGTGAGTTTTTATGGAAGAAGCCATTTCGCCGGACCGTCTGGGGACAAAGCCCCTTCTCCGGGTGCTGCAAGGCAGCCGCGAAGCGACGCCTCCCGTCTGGATGATGCGGCAGGCAGGCCGCTATCTCCCTGAGTACAGAGCTGTCCGTGAAAAGGCGGGCGGTTTTCTGGACCTTTGTTTTAATCCCGAACTGGCTGCCGAAGTGACGTTGCAACCGATTCGGCGTTTCGGTTTTGACGCGGCTATTCTGTTTTCCGATATTTTGGTGCTGCCGCTGGCGCTCGGCCGCAAGGTCGAGTTTCTGGTCGGCGAGGGGCCGAAGCTCGAACCAATGCTGGATGGCGAGGCGCTCAAAGGAATGCGCGAGCGCGCCGATAGCAATATCTTCGCACCGGTCTATGAAACCGTGCGGCGGGTGAAGTCGGCGCTCGACGATAAAACGACGCTGATTGGATTTTGCGGCGCGCCCTGGACGGTGGCGACCTACATGGTCGCGGGCGAAGCGACGCCCGATCAGGCGCCGGCGCGGCTGTTCGCCTATCGGGATCCGGAAAATTTCTCTCGCCTCATTGAAAGACTGGTGCAGGGCTCAATTGAATATCTCATCGGACAATTGAAAGCCGGCGCCGAAGTGGTGCAAATTTTCGACACTTGGGCCGGCGTCTTGTCGCCCGAACAATTCGATAAATGGTGCATCGAGCCGACGCGCAAGATCGTCGCCGGCGTGCGCGCGCAAATACCGGACGCCAGGATCATCGGCTTTCCGCGCGGCGCCGGCGCGATGGCGCTGCCTTACGTCGAGATCACCGATGTTGACGCCATCGGGCTCGATTGGGGTTATCCGCGCAGCCTGGCGCGCGATATCTTGCAGACGCGCGTACCGGTGCAGGGCAATGTCGATCCGCTGGCGCTGCTCGCCGGCGGTGCCGCGCTCGACCGCGAAGTCGATGACGTGATGACGCTCGCAGACGGCCCGCTGATTTTCAATCTCGGCCACGGCATCTTGCCGGCGACGCCGATTGAACATGTCGAACGGATGCTCAAGCGCGTGCGTGGATGACTTTTATCCCTCCCCCGAAGGGGGAGGGTGGCGAGCGAAGCGAAGCCGGGTGGGGGAATGGCAAATTCAATCGCCAGACGTCTGCGGAAAACGCTTACACCGCAAGAGGTGAAAATCTGGAATCATTTGCGGGCTTGGTAGGCGCAAGGATTTCACTTTCGTCGGCAAGCGCCACGTCAAGGATATATTGTTGATTTTGTTTGTTTGAAACATCGGCTCGTTGTTGAGGTCGATGGCTGGCAGCATAATTTTGAAGGTCACTTGGCAAAAGACGAGCAGCGGGACGAAAAACTATCGCGTGCCGGGTTTCGAACGCTTCGATTTTGGAATAGTGACGTAGACCAAAACTTGTCTGGCGGTTTGGAAACGATTCATTCGGCTCTAATCGAGGGCAACCCCCACCCGGCCGCCTGCGGCGGCCACCCTCCCCCTGCGGGGGAGGGATAAATCAGGCTCCAACCATGTGCCTCTGGATCAAAGCCTTCCACCTGATCGCGGTCATCTCCTGGATGGCCGGCATGCTCTATCTGCCGCGGCTGTTCGTCTATCACGCTGGCGCCGAGCCGGGCTCGCAGCAGGCCAAGACCTTCGAGACCATGGAATATCGTTTGCTCACATACATCATGACGCCGGCGATGGGTCTCACCTGGGTGCTCGGCATCATGCTGATGCTGCAAGGCGGCTTCATCGCGGCGGGCTGGCTGCACGCCAAGCTCGTCGCCGTCGTCGCGATGACTATGATGCACGGTCTTTTGAGTCACTGGAGAGGCGAATTTGCCCGCGGCCGGAATCAGCACAGCCAAAAATTCTATCGTATAATCAATGAAGTACCAACGGTTTTGCTGATCTTCATCGTGATCATGGCGGTGGTGAAGCCGTTCTAATTTAACCAGGGTGCGCGGTTTCTCGTGCTTGCCGCCAGTTCCGCGCCGCTCGCCCCTTGCGCGAACGCGCGCCGCGACTTATGTTGCGCAAATCCCACCGAACGCAGGCGGATGTCAGTAGCGTACCGGCCCCGACGTTCGGACCGGTCGCAGCATCGGGCCCCCGGGAACCTCTTCCCAAAGCGCCCCCCAATCCAGACCCTGCGATCTCACTTTCTCTCTTTAAGCCAGCGCCGGTCTTTTATTTTTAGGACTCCGCAGTGCTATCTCCACAGGACCAAACCCGCATGCGGGAAATGAAGCTCCAGGACCTCAAGTCCAAGACGCCGGCCGAACTGTTATCTTTCGCCGAAGAATACAAGGTCGAGAACGCCTCCACGCTGCGTAAGCAGGAGTTGATGTTCGCGATCCTCAAACAGCTCGCGACCCAGGAAATCGACATCATCGGCGAAGGTGTCGTCGAAGTGCTCTCCGACGGCTTCGGATTTTTGCGCTCACCTGAATCGAACTATCTCTCCGGCCCGGACGACATCTACGTCAGCCCCAGCCAAATCCGCCGTTTCGGCCTGCGCACCGGCGACACCGTCGAGGGCCAGATCCGTTCGCCCAAAGACGGCGAACGCTATTTCGCCCTTCTCAAGGTCAATACCATCAATTTCGAAGACCCCGAGAAAGCGCGCCACAAGATCAACTTCGACAACCTGACGCCGCTCTATCCCGATACGCGGCTAAAGATGGAGCACGACGATCCGACCAAGAAGGATCTGTCGGCCCGCGTCATCGATATCGTGGCGCCGATCGGCAAGGGCCAGCGCGCGCTGATCGTGTCGCCGCCGCGCACCGGCAAGACAGTCCTGCTGCAAAACATCGCGCACGCTATCACCGCCAATCATCCGGAGTGCTATCTGATCGTGCTGTTGATCGACGAGCGTCCGGAAGAAGTCACCGACATGCAGCGTTCGGTCAAAGGCGAGGTTGTTTCCTCCACCTTCGACGAACCGGCCACCCGCCATGTCGCCGTCGCCGAAATGGTGATTGAAAAGGCCAAGCGCCTGGTCGAACACGGCCGCGACGTTGTCATCCTGCTCGACTCGATCACACGCCTCGGCCGCGCCTACAACACTGTGGTGCCGTCCTCCGGCAAGGTGTTGACCGGCGGTGTCGACGCCAACGCCTTGCAGCGTCCGAAGCGCTTCTTCGGCGCCGCGCGTAACATCGAGGAAGGCGGCTCGCTCACCATCATCGCGACTGCGCTGATCGATACCGGCAGCCGCATGGACGAAGTGATTTTCGAAGAGTTCAAGGGCACCGGCAACTCCGAACTCATTCTCGACCGCAAGGTCGCCGACAAGCGCACCTTCCCGGCCATGGACATCACGCGCTCCGGCACGCGCAAGGAAGAGCTGCTCACCGAGCCGGCCGTGCTCAAGAAAATGTACGTCCTGCGCCGCATCCTCAATCCGATGGGCACGATGGACGCCATCGACTTCCTTCTGGACAAGCTGCGCAACACCAAGAGCAACGCGGAATTCTTCGAGTCGATGAATACCTAACGCATCGCGCTCGTTCTTCTTGCAACATGATGGCCGGGCCAAAAGCGCGGCCATTTTTCGTTCGCTATGTCGCCGCACATCACGCGTCTCAGAGCCACTTTTTCGCGTTATTTTGCCTGCAACACCGTGAAAAGCAATTTCGCGCGGAACCGATCGCGCGCGCAATCGTTACTCGGCCATGTTGGGAGTTCCGATCCAAATTTATTCGTTACGTAACTAACCGCCGGCGGCCTTGGTCGTCGGCAACATAAGTGCGCCGTCCTGTTGGACGGCGTTTCGTGTGTTCGCTGTCCAGACGATATCGACACACGGGGTGAGGCCTCCCGCATGACAGCTTCGCCGGCCGTACCGGTGGACGCTGAGTTGCCTTGCGTTCAACCGAGGGATCTCACATGAACCGCTGCTTTTCCACGGCCGGCTTGAGTGCCGCCGTTTTAGTGACTTGTTTGTTTGCGCAACCCGCCAGTGCACGTCATCTCAAACAACACAGGCCTGTTGCGCAGGCCGTCGTAAATTGCGTCCTGGACAATAACGGCCGTCGTTTTTGCGGACAGGCCACCCAGCCCGCTCGATCGACAGCTCGCGTTGCCGCCCGTCGAAGCTACGCCGCCGCCGACCAAGGAACGATTATCGGCGCGCGCCCCAATGATTGCCCGCATTCTTATTGCGGCTGCGGCTTGCGCAAATTTCTCGGGCTTGAGGACAAGCGGCTAAACTTGGCGTCCAACTGGGCGCGCTTATTTCCGCGTGAAAGCGCGCCGCGCGCCGGGCTCGCCGCCGTGCGTTCGCATCATGTGATGTATATTGAATCCTCCGCCGGCGACGGCCAATGGATGGTGCGCGATTACAATTCCGGCGGTGGCCTGTCGCGGCTGCATGTTGTTTCCGTGCGCGGCTATACACTGGTCAATCCGCACGCTCAGTTGGCGCAGCGGTAAAGTCCCAGCACGACATCGGAGAAATCGCCCGCGCGGGGCGACCTTTTTTGTGGCGATCGACGCCGGTCAACGGCGCGGGTTCAGGCCGTCGCCCAGCATCATATTCGAGATTTCGCGCTCGACACTGTCGGTGAACTTTCCGTGCGTGCTGACAAAGCGGGCGATGTCGCGTTCAGCCTGGCGCTGGTTGGCGAGCAATAGTGCATCGTGGATGCTGCCAAGCACCCTCCGGAGGGGCCGTACTGCCGCGACGACCGTCTGGCGAAACGCCCCCGCTTCGATGATCCGCGTGCAATGAGCGACCTGAGCCATGGCATTTCTCCCGGTTGGAGGCCGGACTTGAGGTGGCCTCATGTGATACCGCGACAATTGTGCGATTTTGGCCTGTTGACAAAGGATAAGGTCTCAGTCGATAATTGAGAAAATCTCATCTATAGGCCGTCTAATGCCCGGGCCGATGCCGCCGCTTTCCGCCCTGCGTGCCTTCGAGGCCGCCGCCCGGCATATGAGCCTCACCCAGGCGTCGCGCGAATTGAACGTCACGGCGGGCGCTCTCAGCCACCAGATCAGGGGTTTGGAAGACCTGCTCGGCGTCAAATTGTTCGAGCGCCGTGTGCGCGCGATCGCGCTCACGCCAGCGGGCAAGCAACTCTATCCCGGCTTGCAAATAGGCTTCGGCCATATCCGGGAAGCGGTCGCCAGCCTGGACGCGATGCATAGCGAGCGTGTTTTGGTCGTCAGCACCTCGCCCGGCCTGACCGCGAAATGGCTGGCGCCCCGGCTTTATCGATTTTCCGCCGATTACCCGGATGTGGACGTTCGCATCTCATCGTCGATGAGGAACGCAAATTTTGTCACCGACGGTATCGATATGGCCCTGCGCAACATGGCGCTGCGACCCGCGCCGAACGCGACCATTCAAATCGACAGGCTCGGCGATGTTTCTTTCATACCGGTGTGCAGCCCGCGCGTCGTTAAGAAATTCGGCGCCATCAAGAAGGCGAACGATCTGTCGCGGCTTCCTCTTATTCACGATGAGTCCTTGCCGACGAGTACGGCGCGGCCCGACTGGAATGAATGGTTCAAAGCCGCCGGTGTCGGTGAGATCGACCTGCGGCGCGGACTGCGTTTCAACAGCTCCGATCACGCGCTCGACGCCGCCTGCGAAGGCGCCGGTGTTTTGCTCACTTACGATATCTTGGCCTATGACGACCTGCGCTCTGGCCGGTTGGTCGTTCCGTTTAATCTCGTGTTGCCGTCTGACCGTGCCTTCCATGTGGTCTGGCCTTCTGGCCGCAAGCCTAGCCCGGCCGCCGACGCGTTCCGGCACTGGGTCAAAAAGGAAATGGCCGCGCTCGATTGGGCGCAAGTCAAGGGCGGCAAGGCGCAGCGCGCCAGTTAGCGCATCGCGTCAACGGTCGTTGCGATTTCTTGCGGCGTTGTGACCGGCAGCGAACACCTTTCACCGACGCAGACAAAGGCGGCGGCCCCGGTGATGGCTTTCAGTTTTTCCTGCGCCGGGTGGGTAACCGGCAGCGCGGCGGCGGTCGGCGCGCGCAGCACGATGCGGGAAACGAAGGGCAATTTCAGCGCCGCCTGCGTCAGTGCCTCGGCGCCCTGCCCGGCAATCACAATTTCCGCACCGCGCAGGCGCAGGTCGAGCGCGTTTAATAGCGCGACATGGCCGAACAGATTGCGCGCGGCGGACGCCAGAATGCCGTCGAACAGGCGGTCGGCCTTGTTGCGCCATTTGTCGTCGCCGGCGAGCACCGCCAGCCGCACCAGATTTTGAGCGGCAATCGAATTCGGATTGGGCGTGGCGTCGTCCGACGTCGAATGCGGCCGCAGCAACAGATCGCCGGCGTCGTCGGCCGACCAGTAATAGCCGTCCGTCTCCTTGTCGGCGTAATGCGCATCGAGCGCGCGCTGCCAGGTCAGCGCCTGCTGGAGATAGGCGCGTTCGCCGCTGGCTTCGAACAAGGCGAGCGCCGCGCGCGTCATATTGGCGAAATCCGACGCCAGTCCCGGAAACAGCAATTGCCCGGCGCGCCAGGAGTGACCCAACCGGTCATCCTTTGTCATGTTATGCGCAATGAAATCGAACGCGCGTTTGGCCATCTCAATCCATGACGGCTCGTCGAGAATAATCCCGGCATTGACCAGCGCGGCGATCATCAGCCCGTTCCAGTCGGCCAGTACCTTGTCGTCGAGGCTCGGCCGTACGCGCGCGGCGCGCGCATCGAGCAAAATATCGCGCAAGGCTTTGAGCCGCGTCTCATCGGCCTCCGTGCGCGCGGGTGCATTGGATCGGTTGAGAATATTGTGGCCTTCGAAGTTGCCCGCGTCGCTCACGTCGTAGTGCCGCATGAAGAAGCCGCCGGCTTCGGGCCCGATCAGCTCGACGATCTCGTTCTTCGACCAGATGTAAAACTTGCCTTCCTCGCCTTCGCTATCGGCGTCGAGCGACGCGCAGAACGCGCCTTCCGGGGTGATCATCTCGCGCTTGAGCCATTCCACCGTTTCGCGCGCGCGCGTCGCGAACAGCACATTCCCGCCGCGCTGATAAGCGAGCGGCAGCAATTCGAGCAATTGCGCATTGTCGTACAGCATCTTCTCGAAATGCGGCACCAGCCATTTGTCGTCGACCGAGTAGCGCGAGAAGCCGCCGCCGAGATGATCGTAAATGCCGCCTTCGCTCATGCGCTCCAACGTAAGCTCGACCGTCTCGAAAAAACGCGCGTCGTTCGTGCGCAATCCGGCCCGCCACAGCATTTCCAAAATGGCTGGCTGCGGAAACTTGGGCGCGCCGCGCAAACCGCCGTGCGTGCTGTCGAAAGCATTGCCGAGCTGCTTGGCCGCGGCATCGAGCTCCGCCAATCCAAGCACGACCTTTCCTTGCGGCCGCGCCTTGTCGGCAAGCCGCGCCAGAAGCGCCGCGCGGTTCTGCTCGATCTTGTCGGGTTCCTCGCGGAACATGCGCGACACTTCGCGCAGGATGTCGGTGAAGGCGGGTCGGCCGTAGCGGCTCTCGTTTGGAAAATAGGTGCCGCCCCACACCGGCTCGCCCTTGGGCGTCAGAAACATCGTCAAAGGCCAGCCGCCCTGCTCGCCGAGCAAATGCAGCGCGTTCATGTAGATCTGGTCGATGTCCGGCCGTTCCTCGCGGTCGACTTTGATGTTGACGAATAATTCGTTCATCACCGCCGCGGTTGCTTGATCCTCGAAGCTCTCGTGCGCCATTACGTGACACCAGTGACACGCCGCGTAACCAATCGACAGCATGATCGGCCGGTTCGAGCGTTTGGCTTCGGCCAAAGCCTCCGGTCCCCATTGCCACCAGTCCACCGGATTGTGCCGGTGCTGGAGAAGATACGGCGACGTCGCGCTGGCCAGCCGATTGGTGTGCGAAGACGTAGCGGAACTTGTCATCCGCGCACATTAACGCGTAACGGCGGCAGCGTCACATTCGCGGGCCCCCAACGGTCGGACCTCACCCGTAGCCCGGATGAGCGCAGCGAAATCCGGGGTGTTTTGCTGCAATCGTTCCCGGGTTTCGCTTCGCTTCACCCGGGCTACCTGCTAATTTTGGCCGTCGCCACATCCCGGGATTCCCGCCATGAGCAAGCCGCTACGCTTTCCGTCGCCGTCCCTTTTTGCCCTCGTCATATGTCTGTTTGCCGGTTGTCTCTCTAGCGTCGCCCGCGCCGACGAAACCGTCAGCATCGGCGGCTCGCAGGCCGTGCTGCTTAAACCGGCCGCGCCGAAAGCGAGTGTCATTCTGATGCCCGGCGGCGACGGCACTATCGGCGCCGCGCCCGGCGGACAAATCACCCGGCTCAAGAACAATCAGCTCGTGCGCACGCGCGATGCTTATAAGGCGCATGGCCTCGCCGTGCTGGTGGTGGATGCCAATACCAACCTCGCGGCGGCGGTCGATTACATGCGCAAAGTAAAAAGCCCGGTGACCGTGATCGGCACCAGCCGCGGCACCTTTCGCGCGGCGCAGGGCATCGCCCGTGGCGCGCGCCCCGATGCGCTGGTACTCACCTCCGGCTTTCTGTCGAATGATTCCGGCAGCGGACAAAACGTAGAGAATATTCTCGGTTCGCCCGCCAGCCTGCCGCGCACGCTGGTCATTCATCACCGGCAAGACGGCTGCAAGTTCACGCGCCCTGCTGGCGTCGAACCGTTTATCAAATGGGCGGGCGGGAAGGCGCGCGTGGTCTGGGTCGATGGCGGCTCGTCGCAGAGCGATCCGTGCCAGGCCAAATCGCATCATGGCTTTTTGGGGCTGGACGGCAAAGTAGTGTCGCTGGCGGCGGGATTTCGATAGTGACGCCTAATATGTAGCCCGGATGAGCGCAGCGAAACCCGGGAGCGTTATGGCAAGACCGCTCCGGATTTCGCTGCGCTCATCCGGGCTACTTGCTAACGACGGCTGGCCCAAGCCTTGAAATCCAGGTCAATGCCGAACGTGTCGCGCAAGCCGCGATGGCCCGCGGTCGTCACGCGCACGACGCGCGTATCGCGCTGTTGCGTGAGCCAGCCGCGCGCCAGGCAATGCCGCCAGATTTCCGCGCCGACCTGTCCGGCGACGTGGTAGCGCCGCTCGCTCCAGTCGAGACAGGCGCGGCAGAAAATGCGGCGGCCACCTGATTTTTCAGCCAGGCCGGCGCCGAACGTGTTCAGGAAACGCTTGCCCGCCGGAGTAACCTCGCCGCCCTCGTCGCTCAGCACGACATATTTCCGCGCCGCCATCGCATCGGCAATGGCGACCCCAAGATGTCCGGCCAGATGATCGTAACAGGTGCGGGCAAAGCGCAGCGCGTCATCCTGCGCCGAGCGCGGGCGATAGCGCGCCGGCGTTTCGATGGCGGCGACCGCCTTGATGCTTTCCAGCATGCGCGCCACTAAGGGCGAGGCGATGCGGTAATACCGATTGCGGCGTTTGGCGGTGACGGCGAGCAGCCGCGCATTGGCAAGTTTTGCAAGATGGCCGCTGGCGGTCGATTTGGACACCCGCGCCAGTGCCGCCAGTTCGCTCGCCGTCAGCGCCTGCCCGCCCATCAGTGCCGCGAGCATGGTGGCGCGCGCATTGTCGCCAACCAGGGCCGCGACTTCGACCATGTTTGCTGTACCCATGCGCAAGCGTAGCGCGGCGCGCGCGGATGCGAAAGCGCGAATGGTTCGGTCACGGCCGAACCATGGCGCCGCCGCGGGTGCTAGGCTGATGAAATCAGCAGGAGAGCATCATGATCAAACGCATGCGCGTCGAGCCGATTTCGACCTATCTGGAGCGCTACAAAAAAGATGGCGTGACCTATCCGGTCACCGTCGCCAACGGCTTTGTGTATCTTTCCGGCCTGCCGCCCTTCGATCCGGAAACCGGCGAGATCAAGCCGGCCCCCTTCGAGCGTCAGTGCGAACTGGTGATGGAGCAGCTCAAGCTATGTGTGGAGGCGGCAGGCTCGTCGCTGGGCAACGTCATCAAGTGCAATGTCTATTGCACGCCCGGCCCGACCAATTTTGCCACCTTCAACGCGGTCTACGACCGCTACTTTCCGAAAGACGCGCCCTCGCGCATCTTCATGTTCATTCACTCCTGGCCCGGCCCGTTCGATCTCGAGATCGATTGCGTGGCAGCGGTGTGACGCGTAGCCCGGATGAGCGCAGCGAAATCCGGGGCGGTCTTGCCGTAGGGAATCCCGGGTTTCGCTTCGCTCCACCCGGGCTACTTGGGACGCGCGGCACGTCGGCGCCGATGTCGCGAAATCCGCGCTGCATCGGTGCGGTCGGTGAAAATTCCGTTTCCGCCGAGCGATCCCACAGGTAGCCGGCAACGATGCCGCGTGGCCGTACGACCCGGCGCATTTCGGCCAATGCCTTGCCGCGGTCGGGAATGAAATTGATGACAAGTGCTGAAACCACAACATCGAAGGCGGCGTCGGATGCGGCAAAGCCGTGGCATCGCCCACCTGGAAATCCGCGAGCTTGCCGGCCGGTCCCTTTTGGGCCTGTTCGATCTGCGCGGCGGCTGGATCAATCCCCGCGATTGAAGCCGGCGCGCATCGATCGATGATCAATTGCGTGAACGCGCCGGTGCCGCAGCCGACGTCCAGCCATTTGGCTGATGTCGGCGGCGTCAGCCAATCGAGAAATTTGGCGCCGACGGCCCTGCTCCACCGGCCCATGAAGCGATCATAGGCGGCGCCGTCATCGAACGAGATCTTGATTTCAGTTATGGGGGAGGAATTCCAATGCGGTGGTGGAGGTCGCCGCGTGGTTTATACAGTGTTCCCGACAGCGTCTTTTCAGATTATTTTCTGTCGCCGTTGCGTCAAGTTACAGACTTGACGCGGAACGGGTCCGGGGCTTGCGTGCGCCGGGATGTCTTTACCGACCGACACCATCTTCGCGCTCTCCTCCGGCCGTGGCCCTGCCGCCATCGCGGTCATCCGCATTTCCGGGCCGCGCGCGGGCGCGGCACTCACCGCGCTCGGGGTCAAACAGCCGGCGCCGCGCAAGGCCGGGCTGGCGCGCATTCGCGACCCTCGCTCGGGCGAAATTGTCGACGAGGCTTTGGTACTGTGGTTTCCCGGCCCGCACAGCGAGACCGGCGAGGACGTCGCCGAATTGCAGGCGCATGGCGGCCGCGCCGTGATCGCCGCTATTCTCGGTGCGCTCGGCGCCATCGACGGCCTGCGCATGGCCGAGCCCGGCGAATTCACCCGACGCGGCTTCGAGAACGGCAAGCTCGACCTCACCGCCGTCGAGGGCCTGGCCGATCTGGTCGGCGCCGAGACCGAGGCGCAGCGGCGGCAGGCCTTCCGGCAGATGACCGGCCTCCTTGGCAATCGCGCCGAGGCGTGGCGGCAAAGCCTGATCAAGGCGCTGGCGCTGGTCGAGGCCCGCATCGATTTTTCCGACGAGGCCGACGTGCCGGAGGATCTGGTGTCGCCGGCGCTCGCTATTGCGCAGGAGCTGCGCGACGAAATCGCCACGGCGCTTGCCGACGGCCAGCGCGGCGAGCGCTTGCGCGAGGGACTGATGGTGGCGATCGCCGGCCCGCCGAATGCCGGCAAGTCGACGCTGCTCAACCGCATCGCGCGGCGCGACGCGGCGATCGTTTCGCCTCATGCCGGCACCACGCGCGACGTGATTGAAGTGCATTTCGATCTCGGGGGCCTGCCGGTCACCCTGCTCGACACCGCCGGCATCCGGGAGACCGACGACCCGGTCGAGATGGAGGGCGTGCGGCGCGCGCGCGAACGCGCGGCGGCTGCCGATCTGGTGCTGTGGGTGGTGGATGCGTCGGGGCCCGAGAGCGTTCCGGCAGGTGGTGCATTGGCCGATGCGACGGCTCGGCTGACTGTGAAACGTGCTTCTAGGCCATTGGCCGGCTCGGGAATCGAGGGCCGTTTCCGGCGGACGCCCGCCGAAGGCGTCGTCCTCGATGCTGGCAATGCTTCAGCCAGAAAGGACGCCGCTCAACCTGCCGGCGAACCCGCCTTAGCAAGCCCGCCGGTTTGGTGGGTGTGCAATAAAATTGACTTGTTGGATCAAGAATTTAATAGAAGTGGATCACGAGTCCATACTAAGGAGAGACCGGGAGATAAGAGTGAACGTCAATTACGCGTGAACAAACAGTTAAAAGATCCGGTTAATCAAGAGGTAATCCGTAGTACTGAATCAGGAATCAATGATCCCGAACCAAGATTCAGCCTTTCAGCGATCTCAGGTACTGGGATTGATTCGCTTCTTGCGAAATTGGCGAGCCATGCCGAGACAGTGTTGGCGGGGGCCGAGCAATCGCTTGTCACCCGTGTGCGTCACCGGCGTGCCTTGCAGGATGTCATGGCGGCACTCAACCGTGCCCTCGGTCCTGATTTAGCCGGCCAGGAGGATTTGCTGGCGGAGGAGCTGCGCAGCGCCGCCGCGGCGCTCGGACGTCTTACCGGGCGTGTCGATGTGGAGGACGTCCTGGATGTGATCTTTCGGGACTTCTGCGTCGGGAAATAGCGCCTCCATCACGGGCGCGGATTCGTGATGTTTCACGTGAAACATTCCCGAATCACCCAACTTTTTTGACCGGGCCGGCTGCGTCCGCTACAACGCGAACCATGTCCAAGGGTCAGGCTCATCTCGACGTTGCCGTGATCGGCGGTGGCCATGCTGGCTGCGAAGCTGCGGCCGCTTCGGCGCGGATGGGGGCGAAAACGGCCCTTATCACCCATAAATTCTCGACCGTCGGCGCCATGTCCTGCAATCCTGCGATTGGAGGCCTCGGCAAAGGCCATCTGGTGCGGGAAGTCGATGCCCTCGACGGGCTGATGGGCCGCGTGGCCGACCAGGGCGGCATCCAATTCCGTGTTTTGAATCGCCGCAAAGGCCCGGCAGTACGCGGTCCGCGCTCGCAGGCCGACCGCAAGCTCTATGCGGCGGCGATGCAGGCTGCAATCTCGGCGATTCCAAACCTCACCGTCATTGAAGCGGAAGCCGACGATCTCATTCTCGCGAACAATCGCGTCGCTGGCGTCAAACTCAAAGACGGCCGCGACATCGTCTGCGCTTGCGTCGTTTTAACGACCGGCACTTTTCTGCGCGGGCTCATCCATATCGGTGAAAAACAAATTCCCGCCGGCCGCGTCGGTGAAGCGCCTGCGCTTGGCCTTTCGCGGACGCTTGAGAATGCGGGCTTCACGCTCGGCCGTCTGAAAACCGGAACGCCACCGCGCCTCGATGGCACGACAATCGATTGGCGATCGCTTGAGATGCAGCCGGGCGACGATGTGCCGGAGCCGTTCTCGATGATGACGGAGCGCATTACGACTCCGCAAATCGAGTGCGGCATCACGCGCACGATACCGGCGACGCACGAAATCATTCGCGCCAACGTGCATCGCTCGCCGATGTATTCTGGACAGATCGCTTCAACAGGTCCGCGCTATTGTCCTTCCATCGAAGACAAGATCGTCAAGTTCGGTGAACGCGACGGTCACCAAATATTTCTGGAGCCGGAAGGACTCGACGACACGACCGTCTACCCGAACGGTATTTCAACATCGCTACCGGAAGAAGTTCAACACGCCATCGTCGCAACGATTCCCGGATTGCAAAACGCGAAGGTCGTGCGCCCCGGTTACGCCATCGAATATGATTACGTCGATCCGCGCGAACTCGATCCGACACTGCAAACGAAACGGCTGCGCGGATTGTTTCTCGCCGGTCAGATCAACGGCACCACAGGCTACGAAGAGGCTGCGGCACAGGGACTTCTTGCAGGTCTCAACGCGGCGTCACTGGCGAGTGGCGGCAATGAAATCGTCTTTGATCGGGCCGAATCTTATCTCGGCGTGATGATTGACGATCTCACGACACGCGGCGTAAACGAGCCCTATCGCATGTTCACCTCGCGCGCCGAATATCGTTTGCAGTTGCGTGCCGACAATGCCGATCAACGGCTGACCGACAAAGGTATTTCGCTTGGCTGCGTCGGCGCCGAGCGCGCGCAATTCCATCAAGCGAAATCGCAAGCGCTGAATGACGCGCGCCAGTTCGCGCATTCGGTTTCGCTCACGCCGAAAGAAGCCGAACGTCACGGCATTACGCTCAACAAGGACGGACAACGCCGCACGGCGTTCGCGATGCTGTCTTATCCCAACATCGGCATGGCGGAGCTTGCGAAAGTCTGGCCGCGCTTTGCTGAGCTTGCGCCGAAGATCGCCGAGCAAATCGAGATCGACGCGAAGTACGATGTCTATCTTTCGCGCCAGGCGTCCGATGTTGCTGCGTACCGCCGCGACGAAAGCTTCACGCTACCGGACGATCTCGACTACGCATCGATGCCGGGGCTGTCGAACGAAACGAAGCAAAAACTCGCGCAGCATCGTCCGCGCACCATCGGCCACGCGGCCAAGCTCGACGGCATGACGCCGGCGGCGTTGACCTTGCTCGTTGCGTACGTCAAACGCGGCCGCGGCAAACAAGCCGCCAAGCAATCAGCAACGAGCGCGTGAGCGCGCGTGGGCAGGGCGTGCTCGACCTCAGCGCCGATAAAGCGCGTGCGCTGAAGCTGACGCCGGTTTCACGTGAAACAGAGAACCGTTTGCAGGCCTTCGCCGACCTGTTGCTGCTGTGGCAGCAGAAAACGAATCTGATTTCGCCGGCGACGATCCCGACGCTGTGGACACGGCACATCGCCGACTCGCTTCAGCTTCTCGATCTCGCGCCCGAGGCCAAGACCTGGGTGGATCTGGGGTCCGGCGGCGGCTTCCCGGCACTTCCGATTGCCTGCGCGCTCGTCGAGAAACCCGGCACACATGTCCATCTGATTGAAAGCAATGGTAAAAAGGTCGCCTTTCTGCGCGAAGCGGTGCGGGTGACGGGCGTTCGCGCGACGGTTCACGCGGCTCGCGTCGAAAAATATATCCAGACGGCTGTGGAGAGTGTGGACGTTGTGACGGCGCGCGCCTTGGCCCCATTGAAAACCCTGTGCGATCAGGCGTTTGCTCTGATTGACAGGGGGGCCATTGGTCTATTCCCGAAGGGTCAAGATGTAGCGGTTGAATTGACCGAGACCGCTAAATATTGGAATATTGAGACCTCGACCGTGCCCAGCAAGACCAGCCCGGAGGGCTGCATTGTAGTGGTCAAGAGTCTCAAGCGTCTTTCGCGGGCATGAGCCAAATGCGGGGCGCCGCCGTCGCGGAGCGCCAGACGAATGCAAGATAGGAATTTTGCCTATGACTGACCCCAGCGCCCCACAAGTCGTCCCATTCGAAAAGCCGCCGGTGGCGGCAGGCAGCGCCGGTCCCGGGCCGCGCGTCCTGGCCATCGCCAACCAGAAGGGCGGGGTCGGCAAGACCACGACCGCGATTAACTTAGGAACGGCGCTGGCGGCCATCGGCGAGCATGTGCTGATCGTCGATCTCGACCCGCAGGGCAACGCCTCCACCGGTCTCGGCATCGAGCGCAAGGCGCGCCGCACCTCGACCTATGACGTGCTCACCGGACAGGCGCCGATGCGCGACGCCGTGATCCCGACCGCGGTGCCGCAGCTTTATATAGCGCCGTCGACGATGGACCTGTCCGGTCTCGAACTCGAGATCGGCCAGCAACGCGACCGCGCCTTCCGCCTGCGCGGCACGCTCAACAACATCAACAACGGCCCGCAAAAGTTTAACTTCACCTACGTTCTTGTCGACTGTCCGCCGTCGCTCAACCTGATCACGGTCAATGCGATGGCGGCGGCGAATTCGATTTTGGTGCCGCTACAATGCGAATTCTTCGCGCTCGAAGGTCTTTCGCAATTGCTGAAGACGGTCGAGGAAGTGAAGAAGACGCTCAACCCGAACCTGACGATCCACGGCATCGTGCTGACGATGTATGACTCGCGCAACAATCTCTCCAATCAGGTTGTCGCCGACGTACGCCAGTTCATGGGCCGCAAGGTTTACGAAACGATGATCCCGCGCAACGTGCGCATTTCGGAAGCGCCGTCCTATGGCAAGCCGGTCCTAGTCTATGATCTGAAATGCGTTGGCAGCGAAGCTTACTTGCGGCTGGCGACCGAGATCATCCAGCGCGAGAAGGAATTGAAGGCGGGGTAGCTTCTTTATCCCTCCCCCGAAGGGGGAGGGTGGCGAGCAATAAGCGCGTCTACGCGCGTCTTCGACGCGCTATGGCGAGCCGAGTGGGGTTCACTCTCAGTGGGGCCAAACCCCACCCCGATCCTCGCTTTGCTCGGATCGACCCTCCCCTTGCAGGGGAGGGACAAGAAAGAAACGACATTTTTTTTAAGAGGCTCGCGTGACGGCACATTCGGGAGTTGGTGCGATGGCGGATCATTCGCGATTGGGGAGGGGCCTGGCTTCGCTGATGGGAGAAGTCGCCGAGGAATCGCCCTCGGCCGAGGTATCGCGCAAACCACGCAAAGCACCGATTGAAAATCTGGTCGCCAACCCGCGTAACCCGCGCCGCAACTTCACCGAAGCGCAACTGACCGAACTCGCGGACTCGATCAAAGAGCGCGGTATCATTCAGCCGATCGTGGTGCGGCAACTTGCCAATGACAATCAATTCGAAATCATCGCCGGCGAACGGCGATGGCGCGCGGCGCAGCGCGCCGGCTTGCACGAGGTGCCGATCGCCATCGTGGATGCGAGCGACATTCAATCGCTCGAATTCGCCATCATCGAAAATGTGCAGCGCGCCGATCTCAATCCGATCGAGGAAGCCGCCGGTTACGTCGCGCTGATGGAGCAGTGCAATCGCACGCAAGAACAGGTGGCGCAGATCGTCGGCAAGAGCCGGCCTTATGTCGGCAATCTGGTACGACTGCTGAAGTTACCCGAGGCCGTGAAGAAGATGGTGCGCGAAGGCAAATTGACGGCGGGCCACGTACGCTTGCTGGTCGGACATGTCAATGCGCAGGTGCTCGCCGAGATGGCGGTCGACGAAGGCTACAGCGTGCGTCAGCTCGAGGAATGGGTGCGCGAGGATGACACCAAGGCAGGCGACGCAACATTCGATGCACAGATCAAAAAAGACCGCGCCCGCGATGCGCGCGCCAAAGATCCGGATACGCGCGCGCTCGAACGGCGTCTGGCCGACGCCCTCGGTCTTGATGTTTCTATTGACGACAAAGGCGGCAAGGGCACCTTGCACATCAAGTACAAGGACCTCGATCAGCTCGATGCGGTGTTGAAGAAGCTGGGCGGCTGACACGTATCGATTTTGTAGCCCGGGTGGAGCAAAGCGAAACCCGGGACTGCCTGTCGTCGCGGCCTTGAGGGTAAACCCGCGCCGAATGTGGGAGTTCCGGCCGGCAGCGCCCGGCCGCGCAGAAAATCCACAGCGGGTTGCTGAAAAACTCTTTGCCGTCATTCCGGACGCCGCGTAGCGGCGATCCGGAATCCAGAAATACAAGGAAATTCAATAGAGCTGGATTCCGGGTTCGCGCCTTGCGCGTCCCGGAATGACGCCGGGTACTTTTTCAGCGGCGGCCGGTTTTGAGTTTCGTTCCGCGATCCGCCTTCCCATTCGCCGGCTTTCTCAAAAATGCCGCGCAGAGTGCCGCGTCAAACTCGCGGTAGTCATTGGTGACCTCGACGCCCTTGGCAATGTCGTTCGCCGCGATGACATAACCGCCGCGCAGAACGGTGTTCGGATTTTCCGCGTGGTTCATGTGATGGTCGTTATCGACCGTGAACAGCACTTCGCCATCGACGCGATAGCCGTAGTCTTTGAGAAAATCGCGCGCCGGTTTGGGCAGGCGGGCGAATTGCTCGGACGTATAGCAGCGGTCGAAGCCTTCGACGAAGCGCCAGATTTTGGCGCCCTTGCGGATGAATTCGCCGGCGAAAACGCCGAGCCCGTGGATCGGGCTTTTGTCGAGATAGGTTTTGACCAGCAGCATTTTGCTTTGTTGTGCCCAGCGAACCGCCGTCCCGACCGATAACAAATTCGCCGCCGGGCCGGGAGGGGCGGGCTGCGGGATTTGGGCCGCTGTCCCCAACTGGAACTTTCGGTGCCGGCCCGGTTTAACGCGCTATCGGGCCACACCCGGCCCTGCGGGAATGAGATTATGTCCGCGAGCGGTCCGTTCGCAAAGTTTGCTGCGAGGCTGCGCCACTATTGGGCGCGGCCGTCCGGGCCGAACGCGGCGCCCAGCGGAGGCCCGCAAGTGACGGTGCACGACCCGGCGGCGCTGCAACCGCACGACCTCGACGACCCATTTTTCGATCGCAGGGCGCAGTCACGCATGGCCGGTGTGATCGCGAGCGCAACCACGCACCAAAAGGATTAGACGATCGCGCCCGCTGTCAGGCGCCGAGGCGGCGGCTATTGGCGCGGACGGCGCGCCGGTAAGGCCGGTAGGCTTTGCCAACGGCCGCCGCAAAACTGCCGCCAGTCAGCACGGCCGCGGCCGCCGCGCCTTGCGCTTCGGCAAAGGCGGCGAGCTTTTCCGAAACCATGAGGTTGGCTTCACTGGCCGCGAGCGGACCGCCGCCGGCGAGCCGCATCATGCGCAACGCCATCACCCGCTGCGTATCGGCCGCGAAGCGGGCGGCTTCGAACCAGGCGCTCATAAAATTCTGCAAGTTGAGATTCCTTTACCGATGCGGCGGGAGCGTACAATAATTCGGGTCGATGGCCATTGTTCCCGCCCCGGTACTATTGTGGCGACGGCCTCGCCTGCGGTTTCGGCAAGCGGATGCGGCAAATGACGGCGCGGAGCGCGCGCCGTACCTGGCGGCCGCTCCGTCTGCGACGTGCGTGGCTTTTCTATTTTGTTGCGCGGCCGCTTGGCGTGTGAGCCGTGGTCCCGAAAACGGCGTCGTAGGCGCGTCCTAGCCAAGTCGTCGGCTTGGTACCCTTCTTCGCGCCGCTTTTCGATTGCGATTTTTTCTTAGACCGCGCCGGCGACGCGGCTTTCCCGGCCGCCGGTTTTGCTGTTTTCTTCGCCGACTTACTCGCGACTGTTTTTGCGACTTTCGCTTTGGCTTTCTTGCCTGTCTTCTTGACCATCGATCCCCCTCAAGATTTCAGCCCTGCCGGGGACACTAGAAGCCGCCGGGCGCCGGCGCCAGGGGCAGATCGGCGCGTTGCGAATAAGCAAATATCGAGGCTGGATCGCCGGGCCTCCAGCGGCTACAAATCGCGGCACACCATTCGTGGAGGATGACCGTGGCCGCTTCGTTACAAGGTGAAAATCAGCCGACCGTCTACCGCTTCAAGCTCGGCGGCTTCGAGGTCGCGACCCTTCTGGACAGCAGAGCCGTCCGCCAGGGGTTGCATCCGATGTATGGCGCCAATGCCGCCCCCGACGAGGTGGTGGCGCTGGCCAAGGCCAACAACATCGACCCCGCCCGCTTCGAACACCCCAACATTCCGACGCTGGTCAATACCGGCAAGGAGCTGGTGCTGTTCGACACCGGCAATGGCGCGCTGCCGCGCGAATATGAGGCGCTCAAGACCCGCATGCCGGAAGGCCATGTGGTGAAGCGGCTCGGCGAGCTTGGCCATAAGCCGGAAGATATCGACGTGGTTGTGCTCACGCACGGTCACCCCGACCACATCGGCGGGCTGGTCGAGGGCGGCAAGCCTGTATATCCAAATGCCCGCTACGTGTTCGGCGCGACGGAATATGATTTCTGGAAAAAGAACGAAGGCGTGCGCGAGGCGCGCGTGTTCAACCAGAAACTGTTCATGACTATCTGCGAGCCGCTCGCGACGAAATCCAAATTTATCAAGCCGGGTGACGAAGTGGTGAGCGGAATTCGGTCGGTCGACGCCGCCGGGCATTCGCCGGGGCTGATGGCGTTCCATATCGAGAGCGATGGCAAGCGCTTCATGATCACGGCCGACACCTGCACGCAATATGTGATGGCGGTGCAGAAGCCGGAATGGCATTTCGAAATGGACGACGACAAGGACAAGGCGGTGGCGACGCGCAAGCGCATGCTCGACATGCTGGCAACCGACCGCGTGTTCCTGGCGAGCTTCCACATGCCGTTTCCCGGCATCGGCTGGATCGACAAGACCGCGGCCGGTTATCGCTGGGTGCCGCACAGCTATCAGATGAATCTGTAACGCGCGTACGAAATAGCCGTTACGGCTCGCGCCGGCGCGCGCTCACGGCGATCGACAACAGCGTGCGCTGCGCAATTGTCTCCGCGAGCGGGGCATTGCGGCGCGCCTCGAGCGAGGTTTCGGCAAGCTGCTCCATCGCGCGAACGAGCCGCGCCGGCGACCAGACGCGCAGCGCCGTGCCGACTTTTTCTTCGCGCGTAAAGTGGACCGGCGGCGCCCCGCGCTTCATGGCGAATTCGATCGAGTCGCCGGCTTCAACCGCGAGCTTCATCTTGTGCAGATTGGCCACCTGTCGAATCGCCGCCGACACGATGGCGGCGGGCGAGGAGCTGCCGGCGCGCGCCTTGCCGAACTCGGTTTCGACCTCGGCAGTCTTGCCGGCGAAGGCTGCGTCGATCACGCCATCGAGCGCCAGTGCGGAGGCGTCAGCGACCACCGCCATGACGTCGGCGAGTTCGACGCGCTCGTGGCCGCGCGCATACATTGCCAGCTTGCGTACTTCATTGCGCGACGCGAGGCGGTCGCCGCCAAGCAGCGTCAGCAACATGGCGCGCGCATCCGGTGCGATCGTCAGTTGCGCCTCGCGCATTTCGTCGTCGATCAGCCGTGCGATATCGCGTGCACCGTCCGGATAGCAGGGCAGGGCCGCCGCCACTTTCGACTTCTCGATGAGGGTGCGCAGCGGCGACGACTTCTTCAAATCGCCGGCCTCGATGATGACGCGGCATTCGTCCGATGGTGCGTTGACCACCGGCTCGACCGAACCGACGATGTTGCGGGAGCCTGCTTTCACCAGCACGGCACGGCGGCCGCCGAACAACGGCACGGTATGCGCTTCCTCCACCAGCCGCGAAGGATTGCCGGCGAGATCCTCGCCCTCGATGCGCACGAAAGCGAAAGGATCGTTCGGATCGTCGACCGAAGCTTTCACCAGCGCGTCGGCGCGCTCGCGCACCAGTCCGGCGTCCGGTCCATAGACCAGCACGATCGGCAGCCGCGGATCGGGCTTGGCGATGAAGCGATCGACGTCGGAGGCTTTGATCGCGGTCATGGGAATTCTCTTGTTCCGGGCACGGTGCACCGCTAATGCGCTGCACCGCGTCCGGGGCAAGGCCACGTCACGTCCCGGCGGCGAAGTGGGACGCGAGCCGGTCCCGGATATTATCGGCGATCACCTTGGCGGCGCGGTTCTCGGCGTCGCGCTGTCCGCGCTCGCCGGCAAAGCGTTGCTGCTGGCCGGGGATGTTATAGGAAACGCGCGCGAAGGTCGTGCCATTGATGACTGATTTGCCGGAGCCGTTGGCGTACAGGATATAGCTTGCATCGATGCCGTAATTCTGAATCTCGGGACGAGCGCTATTGAGATCGACGATCACCTGGGTCTGGCTCGGCACCAGGCGAACGACCAGGCGGTAAGCGGACGATTGCGCCGGCCCGCCGCCGGTCAAATCGAACAGCAACTGATTGCGCATTTCGACGCCGACGCGCGCCAGCCGCGTGCCGTTCGGCGCATCGATCGGCGGCACGTCGACGGCGCTCAATTTGTCCATGACGCCGTTGGCGGCGCCGATCGAACGGTCGCCATAGAGCGGCTGGAAGCAGCCAGCCGTGAGGCCGGCCAGCGCAAGCGCCAGCAAAACCTTGGTCAAGCGAGGGGCGTTAAACCACGACATTCACGATCCTTTGCGGGACGACAATAACCTTTTTCGGGCTTTTGCCGTCCAGCGCCTTTATTACCGCATCGAGGGCCAAAACGGCAGTCTTTATCTCGGCTTCCCCGGCTTCGCGGGCAACCGTGACGTCCGCCCGCTTCTTGCCGTTGACCTGAACCGGCAAGGTAACGGTGTTTTCGACCAAAAGCTCGGGTTCGACCACCGGCCAGGCCTCGGTGGCGACCATGGTCCTGTGGTTGAGGGCCTGCCAGCATTCCTCGGCCAAATGCGGCATCATCGGGTGGAAAAGCCGCACCAGGATGTCGCCTGATTCGCGCAGGGCCCAGGCGAAGTCAGGTGACGGCGCGGTTTCGGCCGAGCCGATGGCGTCGGACAGCGCATTGGCGAATTCGTAGATATGCGCGACGCAGCGGTTGAAACGCAGCTTGGCGATGTCGTCCGAGACATTGCTGAGGGCGCGGTGGGCGGCTTTGCGAAGCGCGAGCGCCTGCTCGCCGAATTGCGCTGGGCGGTCTTTAGGCGCGCTCACCCCTGCTACTTCGCCAACCAGCCGCCACAGCCGTTGCAGGAAACGCCAGGAGGCCTGCACGCCTTCCTCGCTCCAGATCACGTCGCGCTCGGGCGGCGAGTCGGACAGCATAAACCAGCGCGCGGTGTCGGCGCCGTAGGCGTCGATGATGTCGTCGGGGTCGACGGTGTTCTTCTTCGACTTCGACATCTTTTCGATCGAGCCGATCTCGATCGCCTCGCCGGTCTTGATCAGCGTGGCGCGCCGCGCGTCGCCCGATTCCCCTATTTTGCCCTCGATCTTGACGTTGGCGGGCTCGACCCAGTTGCCGGCTTTGTCACGATAGGTTTCGTGCACGACCATGCCTTGCGTGAACAGGCCGGCGAAAGGTTCGTCGATGCCGAGATGGCCGGTCTTTTTCATGGCGCGGGTGAAGAAGCGCGAATAAAGCAAATGCAAAATCGCGTGCTCGATGCCGCCGATATATTGATCGACCGGCAGCCATTCATTCGCGGCCTTGGGCGTGGTCGGCGAAGTCTCGTTCCACGGATCGGTGAAGCGCGCGAAATACCAGGACGAGTCGACGAAGGTGTCCATAGTGTCGGTTTCGCGCCGCGCGTCGCCCGAACATTTCGGGCACTTGACGTTTTTCCAGGTCGGATGGCGGTCGAGCGGATTGCCGGGCTTGTCGAAGTTGATGTCGTCCGGCAGCTTGACGGGAAGTTCGGAAACCGGCGCCGGCACCACGCCGCATTTGTCGCAGTGAATGATTGGGATCGGGCAGCCCCAATAGCGCTGGCGCGAAATACCCCAGTCGCGCAGGCGATAATTGATCTGGCGCTGGGCCACCGCGCGGTTTCCGGCGGTGGTTTGCTCAAGGCGTTTGGCCACTTCCTGCTTGGCTTCATCAATCGTCATGCCGTCGAGGAAACGCGAATTGATCATGCGGCCGTCGCCATCATAGGCGACGTCGGTGATGACGAAAGTGGCGGGATCCTGATTTGGCGGGCACACCACTGGCGTATTGCCGAGGCCGTATTTGTTGACGAAGTCCAAATCGCGCTGGTCGTGCGCCGGGCAGCCGAAAATGGCGCCGGTGCCGTAATCCATCAAAATGAAATTGGCGACATAAACCGGCAGCGTCCAGCTCGGATCGAACGGATGCGCCGCGCGGACGCCGGTGTCGAAGCCCATCTTCTCGGCGGTGTCGATAGCTTCTTGAGAAGTGCCGATGCGTTTGCACTCTTCGATGAAGGCGGCGAGCTTCGGATTTTTCGCCGCCGCCGCTTTCGCCAAGGGATGATCGGGCGCGACCGCCATGAACTTGGCGCCGAACAGAGTGTCCGGGCGCGTGGTGAAGATTTCCAGTTCGCTTTCCGCGTTCGGCGTCGTCAAGTTCGATAAAGAATTGGGATCGAGCATGAAACGGACCAGCAGGCCTTCCGACTTGCCGATCCAGTTCTTCTGCATCAGCCGGACTTTGTCCGGCCAGCGGTCGAGCGTGTCGAGCGCCTCCAGCAACTCTTCCGCATAGTCGCTGATCTTGAAGACCCATTGATAGAGATCGCGCTGCTCGACCAAAGCGCCCGAGCGCCAGCCGCGACCGTCGATCACCTGCTCATTAGCGAGCACGGTCATGTCGACCGGATCCCAGTTCACTTTGCGGTATTCGCGCGCGACCAGCCCGGCGGCGAGGAAGTCGAGAAACATTTTCTGCTGGTGCTTGTAATAAGACGGATCGCAGGTTGCGACCTCGCGCGCCCAGTCGAGCGAGAGGCCCATCGACTGAAGCTGCTTTTTCATCGCGGCGATGTTGGCGTAGGTCCATTCCTTGGGGTGGATTTTCTGCGCCATGGCGGCGTTTTCGGCCGGCATGCCGAAGGCGTCCCAGCCCATCGGGTGCAGGACGGCGTTTCCCGTGGCCCGTTTGAAGCGCGCCACCACGTCGCCCATGGTGTAGTTGCGCACGTGCCCCATGTGGATGCGACCCGACGGATAGGGAAACATCTCGAGGACGTAATATTTCGGGCGCGGGTCGTCGTTTTTGGTGGCGTAGATCGCGGCGTCGTCCCAGACCTTTTGCCATTTGGTCTCGGCCGCGCGGGCGTTATAGCGCTCGTTTTTGCTCGAATCGGCGGTCATTTACGGCTCTTTTTAAGGAGCCGCGAGGTGACATGAAAGGGCCAGGGCGGTCAACGGGGCGGCGGCGCGATCAGACCGCTTCCGGCAACGGCGCCGTCTCAGGTCCGACCGCGCGGTTGCGACCGCGGCGCTTGGCTTCGTAAAGCGCGGCGTCGGCGGACTCGGTGAGCACTTGCCCGGTGCTCTGCTCCGCCCGCGCCACCGTCGCCGCGCCGATACTGATCGACACAAAACCCCAGGGCGCGGCGGCGTGCGCCATCAGCAGATCCTCAACCCCCTGCCGCAGCCGTTCCGCCACGCGCATCGCCGCCGCAAGATCGGCGCCCCGGAGCAGAACCGCGAACTCTTCGCCGCCGTAACGCGCGGCAAAATCGGACCCGCGAACGTGGCCGGTGACGCGGTGGAACGAGGGCGGCATGGTTTTTCCGTTTGCCGCCATTGGCGCTGTCGATTGTGTCCTTGTCGCCGCCATCAACACACTGCTCACCTTGCGCAGGCAGGCATCGCCTTGGACGTGACCGTAGTGATCGTTGAATTTCTTGAAAAAGTCGACGTCGATCATCAAAACGGAGATGGGCTGATTGAGCTTGGCGGCAAGTTTCCATTCCACTTCGAGCCGCTCGTTGAACGTGCGGCGGTTGGGCAATCCTGTCAGCGCGTCGATCTGGGCGAGTTCGCGCAGTTGGTCGTTGGTGTCGCGCAATTCCTGTTCGCGCTGGTCGAGCTTGTTAGTCATGTCGTCGAGCGCGGCGGCGAGCGGGATGAATTCCGCGGCCCACGGCAGGTTGGCGAGGTGCCTTTTGTCGTCGCCGCGTCCGACACGGCTGGCGGTTTCGGCGAGCACGCGGATCGGACGAACCAGCAGGCGATCGGCACCGAACCAGATACTTACCATCACGAGCAAGGCGACAATACCGAGTTCGCCAAAGGCCCACCACATGGCGGAATTCACGTGGCTCAGGGCTTCGTTCTCGTCAAATCCGATTGCGACATGCGTGCCGGTGCCGGGGAGCTTCACGAATGCGAAAATGCGTCGAATACCATCGATCGAAGCGTCAGTGATGACGCCTTCCGATTGTGCCATTATATTGGCAATGAACGGCCGATCCCCGAGCCGCTGCCCGATCCAGTTTTCAGGGTCGGGCGCGCCGGCAAGCACGGTTCCGGCGCTGTCGATCAGCAGCATGATCGAACCGGGCCGCACCGCGAGCGCCGCCGCTGTTTGGCCAAGCCAGGTGAGATCGAGCGTCCCCAAGACGACGGAATTGATAGTGCCGTTCGCGCCGTGCACCGGCAACGCAGCGGTGATGAGCGGCGACTTGTCGCGCGTGCCCATAAAGTAGTCGCTGAGATAGAAGCCGCCGCTTTTGACCGCATTGACGAAATGCGGACGATCGCTGATATCGAGGCCGATCGCATCTGGATTGCTCGAACACACGATCATCCCGTTGCGGTTAGCGACCGACAGGTTCCTGATCCAGCGCGCCGGTTTGGCGATTTCCGCGAGAAAGCGTTCGCACGATCCGTCGCCAGGAAATGAATCCACGTCCACAGCGGCGAGAACTTGCAGGAAAGCACGCGTCGAGACGATCACATTGTTTTGCGCCGCCGCCGCCTGGCGCGCCAGGCCGAGCGCCTGTTTGTAGGTAGCGTCAACGCGTTCGGCGCGATCAAATTCCTCGTTGTAGATGCGCTCCAGCAAGATCGGAGCGATGGCGATGATCGCAAG
>Ga0075522_10000445_pt1 | contig 30006 bp, 53 predicted proteins | sample NGEPerA_FD_74796 | JGI IMG/M metagenome (GOLD analysis project Ga0075522, IMG submission 74796) | Arctic peat soil microbial communities from the Barrow Environmental Observatory site, Barrow, Alaska, USA - NGEE PermafrostL2-A | ecosystem: Environmental > Terrestrial > Soil > Wetlands > Peat ...
GTCCCCAGGATGTAAACCTGGTACTAATCCCCTCAGCTACCGAAGCTCGTTGCGAATCTCCTGCTGCGCCTTGCGACGAAGACGGCGATTCCCGATGTTGTTACCCTTGCGAGTCTTGCAGATGGAACAGTATCGATGTCCGCACTTGCCTCCCCACGGGACTGCGAAGTGTCGGTGGCGACGACGTGCCCACTTGACTACACCTTGGTCATTGAACTGGCTGTATTTCATAGTGACCGAGACAGGGTTCGAACCTGCGACCCCCAGCGTGTCGTGCTGGTGCTCTTCCAACTGAGCTACTCGATCATGGGGTGACGTGCTATACTGAACCGTGATGACCTACGCTGGACAACAGAAACGAGACTACCAACGTGAGTGGGTAGCTCGCCGTCGTGCTGACTTCTTCACTGATAAACAGTGTATCTCATGTGGCTCTACTGAGCAACTTCAACTCGATCATATCGACCCATCGACCAAGATTGACCACAAGATATGGTCCTGGTCTCAAGTGCGTCGTGAAGTTGAGTTGGCGAAGTGCCAAGTGCTTTGTCGTCCTTGCCATGAAGCGAAAACTGCTATCGAGAACAGTCGTCCGATTCCGCATGGCACCGATGCTGGCTACACCAAGCGGAAGTGTCGTTGCCTACTGTGTCGTGAAGAGCACCGTAGAGCGAAGGCGGAGTGGAGAGCCTCACGACGTGCGCAAGGTCTCTCCGCTCCCTGAGGGTGACTGAGGAGTATCGATCTCCCGTCTGCGGGATCACAACCCGCCGCTCTACCGTTGAGCTACAGCCACCACAGTGGTCCACCCCGGAGTACGCACCGGGACCTACGGGTTTTCAAGCCGTTGTGATTCTGTTTCACCAATGGACCATGTGCCGATCACGGTGTACTAAATAGTACCCCACCGGCACTAGAGTTAATCAGACCCCAGTTTGCTAGCGAGCCTCGCACCGGAATCGAACCGATATATCCGGGGTACAAAGCCGGAGCACTTCCATTGTGCTAGCAAGGCATGAGGCAGTGGGCTAACTTCGGTACTCCCGGCGAACCGGGGCTAACGTCTGTACTCCACCACCTACGCTCCCCAGGCAAGAATCGAACTCGCATTCGAAGATTCAAAGTCTCCTGTCCTTCCGTTAGACGACCGGGGAATGTGAAGTGCGAGTGCCTCAGTGACTATGACGAACACGTGAGACACCCGCACCTCGGGGAAGTGATACCGGTTACTTGAGTCCGGCTCTCGAATAGTGGGCTGGCATAGGCATCTCCTTCTCTAGGCGATAAGAACAACATGTGCTGCTTGTGCTGCTGATCCCCTTCTTCGGGGGTGAACTCTATCGTACACCTGGTTGGTGAACGATGTCAAATGGTGCGGGTACGGAGATTCGAACTCCGTCTTACTGATTGGAAATCAGTCGTGCAGCCATGAACACTTCACCCACGTGGCGCCCCCGACAGGAGTCGAACCCGCAACAAACTGGGTAGAAACCAGTTGCTCTTCCATTGAGCTACGGAGGCATGGAGCAGTAGACCGGATTCGAACCGGCGACCTCATCCTTGGCAAGGATGCGCTCTACCAACTGAGCTACTACTGCGTGGAGCACTGGGCCGGAATCGAACCGGCATAAACGGTTTTGCAGACCGCCGTATATCCCTTCTACCACCAGTGCATTGGCTGTCACGGTGGGCCTCGAACCCACAACCTCCGGTTTAACGGACCGGCGCTCTGCCTACTTGAGCTACATGACAATGGCGGATAGCTGAGGAGTCGAACCCCATACCGTTAGGCACCCTCGGTTTTCAAGACCGAACTCATCACCGTCAGAGCTAACTATCCATGGCGGTCGTTCTCTCACACGCTAGGCTGTGAGCCGGTGACCAACCGGTAGCAGAGAGCGGGGGAATCGGACCCCATACCTTGCGGCACCAACAGTTTTCCAAACTGCGCCCCTCACCATCAGGGATCACTCTCTAGGACGTTGTATTTGTTACACATCTCTCAGCTATTCATCGCTAGAGTGACCCCTTCCTGACGCCCCGTAACGGGTGAACTCCCGACCGGAAACCATCCCTCGCAAACACAACGAGCGGATGGCAGAGGAGTCGAACCCCATCCCTTGCGGGACGATCTGTTTTCGAGGCAGTCCCGATCACCGTCACGGTTTACCATCCACGTAACCCCGGCGATGTGATAGCGCACCTATCAGGGATCGTTCCGGGGCTTCAGCGGAAGTGACAGGAGTCGAACCTGCTGAGGCTTTCACCCGTAACTGATTAGCAATCAGTCTCCTACCCGTTCGGATCACTTCCATGGTGCAAGGGTACGCCTCCTCCTACCTTACGTCCCGCCTCTTCCTAAGCGTCGACTCCTTCTACAGGAATCTGAGGCGGTGATGGTGCCCACACCCGGATTCGAACCGGGGATCTTCGGTTTAGGAAACCGACGCTCTATCCCACTGAGCTATGTAGGCTTGGAGCCATCAACGGGAGTCGAACCCGTGTCTCATCAGTACCAATGATGTGCACTTCCACTGTGCTATGACGGCATGTTGGGGAATCCTGACGTTAGACCACACGAGCCGAAGCTCGTGCCGGGGACTCGAACCCCGAACCTCCCCAGTGCCCCATGCAGGATTCGAACCTGCGACCTCTTGATTCGTAGTCAAGCGCTCTAATCCACTGAGCTAATGAGGCAATGAGGCAATGTACTGCGGTACTACGAAGGAGGGGTTTCACAGATCTCTCTGCTCACCCCATGGTGCCCCAGGAGGGATTCGAACCCCCGATCCCCTGGTTCGAAGCCAGGTGCTCTGATCCACTGAGCCACTAGGGCAAGACTATGAGAAGACCTGTAAGCCGGGTTCTGTCCGGGCCGAAGCCTTGGACCGCTATCCCTCTAAGCGACCTACCTGGTGACTCCCGAAGGAAGGACGAGCAGTCCCGGTCACACTGTTTGATCTTGCAGCGGATGTGGTTTACCTAGCCGCCCGACACTACCCGGACGCTGGTGGTCTCTTACACCACCCTTTCACCCCTCACCTGTGCGTCCCCTATGGGGGCCACGCCATCGGCGGGTCTACTCTCTGTTGCACTTGCACGTGGGTCGCCCCAGGCTGCCGTTAGCAGCCATCCTGCTCTGCGCTGCCCGGACTTTCCTCGACGTAGGTCACTCTACGCCGCAGCGGTCCAGTCTTCTCAATGGCTCTCCAACTAGGACTCGGACCTAGAACTTCTGCGTCAGAGGCAGACGTGTTGCCATTACACTATCGGAGAATGGCGGCACCGACCGGACTTGAACCGGCGATCTCTTCCTTGACAGGGAAGCGCTTTGACCAACTAAGCTACGGCACCATGGTAGTGCATACGGGACTCGAACCCGTGGTCTCTTGCGTGAGAGGCAAGCGTGATTCCATCTTCACCAATGCACCATGTAGGGAGATACCGGTCGTCTCTTCCTCAAGACGGTGCTCAAGGCCCCTTCGGGGCATACCGTACATGAGGTGACCGATCTACCTCCCAGTCAGAGTGGCAGGATTTGAACCTGCGACCTCTCCCGTCCGAGGGGAGCGCTCTTCCAAGCTGAGCCACACTCTGTTGTCGATGTCTCTCCATCAGCCTCGTCTCACTCGGTGCTAGCCGAGGTCTCAGGTGCTAGCACACCCGAGCAGTTGAGCGGCGACGTTCCCTGCCTAAAGCGGTCTCTCCCGCCAGCCACGCCCAGGCTAAAGAGGAGGACGTTACCTCTATCGACCCGAGGTATGAAGTCGGGCCTCGTCAGGAACCGGGGAGTTGAACCCCGTATCTGAGCGTTCCAAACGCCCCGGATTACCGTCTTCCTCGTTCCTGTTATCGCTTCTTGTTGCCATATGTATCCGTCTGGCTATGACAGTTCGGACAGAGGAAGCGAAGATTCTCTATCCGATTGTTGAGCCAGTCACCGTCTTCATGATCGACCTCCAACGTAAGTGGTTGCTTGCGCCACTTGATGATCCCACACTCGAAACACTCGTATGCCATTCCCGATTCAAGCAATGCCCTTTTTAGTTGAGGATGCGGTACTCTCCTACTGCCTTCCGGCATTACGATGAGGATTTCTGCGGCAGTCTTGCGGGGCCACCCATTTCTCCATCCGAATCTCTTCCCCTCGAAGTGCGAGATGTCGAGTTCTAGTTTCCGAATCCGATGACTGATATTGGTGTGACCACCACCGGTCGGACGCACCCCCAGCCGCCTCATCACTTCAGAAACGGTGATACTCACTTTGACGGCTTCAGCGATGGCTTCATCTGTGTACTTGTGATTACTCATCATACCAGTATATCACATCTGCGCAACGGTTGCCCGTTTTGAGTGTGCCTGGGGAGCATCGAACTCCCTGCCGCTCGGGTAAGAACCGAGTGCTCTACCAGACTGAGCTTCAGGCACATGGAGGGTAGGTTGAGGAGATACCCACTCCTTCAGACTACTGGCGTCGAGTGCGTACCGGCACTGCGATGTCACCTGGGATGAGAAACGACGCTACGAAGGCTACTAGACCGAGGCCTAGGAAACCCGTTACATCTGCGTGCACCGTTGAGGACCAGAACCCTGACGCCATGACGACAAGGAAGGCCACGAGGGCTACGAGTAGAAGGACAAAACGCATATGCGCCTCTTTCATTTTAGGGAACTACAGTATACCTCTTGCGCCTGACTCTCGTCAAGCTAGTGGAACCGGGGAGAATCGAACTCCCGTCCAGTGAGCTTCTAGAAACCGATCTACCATCATAGCCGTCGAGGGGACGGCGCCCGTGCCCGTCTTTCCGGGCTGTCGGGGGTGACGATTTCTCGCCACGGGTCCACCACCGACTCTTTGCGGAAGTCGGAAACCGCACTGCGTATCGAGCTTGGTTGACAAGGCGCTCGACGGCCCCGGCTGTTCTACTGTTTAGGCAGAAACGAGGTCAGACTGCGTGGCAAGCCACGCCTCTGCCTCATCAGCGATGGATACGGAGTTGCCGTTTCCTTGGTTGCCCGCTTTAACGACTCTGAGCTAGTCGGATGGCACAGTAACCTTCGGTCATCCCTGTCGAATGCCTGTCGGTCCCATGTGTTGTTGCTGCGTGGGCTACACGGGATTCGAACCCGCAAAACCGAGTTTCTAAAACTCGTATGTATACCAGTTCCATCAATAGCCCAGGTGCCCGTCTTTCCAGGCTGTCAGGATCGGTATCGCTCCGCCACTTGCTCTTTACGGAAGCAAGAAACCGAGTCACGATGGCGGGAGTCGAACCCGCACGCCTTTGGTTGGGCACTACCGTCTCAGGGTAGCATGTCTACCAGTTCCACCACATCGTGTTGATAGGGTCCCCCATTTTTGGAGGGACCCACGTCCAGCAGGTGAGACTCGAACTCACAATGTCCGAAGACGGCAGGGTTACGGCCTGCTGCATTGCCAATCATGCTTCTGCTGGTTGGTACACGGTACGGGAGTCGAACCCGTCTTCGCAGATTGAAAGCCTGCCGTCCTTCCGATAGACGAACCGTGCAAGTGCACCCACTCTAGAGTCGAACTGAGTCATTCCGGGTAAAAACCGGATAGGCTACCACTTACCTCATAGGTGCTTGGCAGGGGCACTCGGAGTCGGACCGAGGCTTCAGGTTTTGGAGACCTACGTGCTACCGTAACACTTCACCCCTATGATTTGCGATTGTGAGTGCGCTCTGAATGACAGTTCGCACACACGATCTCACACTTCTCAATCTCCGCAAGCACTCTACGCTTGCTGCCTATGTTACGGCCTTCGGCAAGATTGAACTCTTTCACCCCACGCACGTGATCGAACTGCATCACCCACGGAGGGTACTTCACTCCGCAGTCGACACATGGTCGATCCTTGGCGTCCTCAACAAGAGCTTTCATCTCGGCTCGTTGCTTCTGAGCACGAGCAAGATACTGATCCTTGTTGGCGTAGTAGTGCTTCAGTCGTGCCGCACGGGCACGAGGGTCGAGTGGGTCCTTGTAGGCCATCTCGACAGTCTACCACAGAAGGTGCACCGGATCATCCGCTACCGGTGCATTGTGCGGCCTCTCCCATTTCCCGCACTTCAGTTTATCCTGTCCGCAAAGTTCGATGACGAGCCGATCTTGCATCTCCCTGGCCAACGGGCGCTTGAGTCTCTTACCGTCATCAGGTTCGCTCTCACCGACCGAGCATCGAGACACTGCCCCGACCTCACTTGTGCGATGTGCGCTACCATGGTGGAGATGATGGGATTCGAACCCACGACCTACTCCGTGCAAGGGAGTTGCCTCACCGTTCAGCTTCATCCCCATGAAGCGCCGAACTCTCTCGACAGTCACGCCTAGTTAGGGCGGCGTTCCCTCCGATCATTGGTCCCGCACGTCTTGGGACCGTAGAGCAACATTGCGACCTCTCCCCGCTGTCCTCCTGCGGTTTGACCGGTAGTTGCCTCCGATTTGCTACTATTCAGTTGTCAAGGATCATCATTAGTACACTACTTCAGAGCTATCATCTCATGCCCGACAGGGCGTGTCAAGAAGAAATCTTCTGAAGATGCTCCGAGGATCTCTAACATTCCATGTCACCTACTCGCACACGGGTGTCTGACCCGCCTCCGAACTTTCGGGACACGTACTAGCTAACAGATCCTCGGGCCACCTTCAGCCCCTACGGTCACCCGTAGTACGTGATCTCCCCGTTGCCATGCTTCACGGCACCATGAAGAGCACCCTCGATGGCCTCAATGGTACCACGAGCCTCCGTGGTATCCCATAGAAGATGGCGAGCCTCATTGAACTGCTCACCCGTATCGTCTACTGAATCCACGAGTCGCTCAATATAGCTGAGGGCAATGTCAATCTGCTTCAGCGCTGATTCAAGCTTGGCCTGGGCGAGGGTCTCAAGTGAGACCACCTTGCGATTGTCGAATGCTGTTGCGGTCATATCGGTTCCTTTCAGGGGTGAATGCTTCAGTGGGGCCATCGTAACCCGACCCCCAGCCTGGTGTCAAGCAGAAATCTGAGGAAATCTTCATCCCGCTCGGGCGCCCCATATGCTACACTAGAAGGTAAGTTTGGTTCAAGCCGGAAGTCCTCGTTATGCGCATACCCAATATGTCCCAGTGGGATCTGCTCCAAGTCGAGTGGCTTGATTCTACAGGAAATGGGGACGGGTGGCACAAGCCGAAGAAGCGAGAGCTTGAGATTGACGGTTGCATCACGGTCGGTATGGTCTATGCCCAATCTCCCGACAGGATTGCTCTGGTGCTCAGCCGAGACACCAAGACGAATGACATCGACGGAATCATCACCATACCAACAGTGGCCATCACGGGCTACACGAAGTTAGGGCCGAAGAGAGCCAACCAGGCTTGACCCTAGCGCCAGAGAGGACTATTCTAAGGCCATGACGACCTTCTTCACGAGCGACGTTCATATTGGACATGTGAACATTATTGCCTACTCCGAGCGCCCCTTCGTGGACGTGCCGGATATGAACGCCCGCATCGTTGAGGGGTGGAACCAGACGGTCACTGATGCCGACACCGTGTACATCATCGGCGACCTCTGCATGGGCAAGCTCGATGACTCCCTTTCCATCGCCGGACAGCTTCGAGGTCACAAATGGCTCGTGCCGGGCAACCACGACCGCTGCCATCCTAACTTCGCCGGAAAGAAGGGTATCGGCTACTGGGAGCAACGCTACTACGAAGAAGCGGGCATCGAGCACATCTACCACATGCTCAATCCTCGTATCGATGTGGGTCACCACAAGGGTGTGCGATTCAGTCACTTCCCGTATCAGGGTGACCACACTGGCGAAGAGGATCGCTACATCGAGCTACGTCCCGCCGACCATGGTGAGTGGCTCGTCCATGGTCACGTTCATGATGCGTGGCGTCACAACGGGCGCATGGTCAACGTCGGCATGGACGCATGGGGAGGGTGTCTCCTCAGTGAGGCCTACCTTGAGAATGTACTCGACGGTCCGAAGGATCTTCACACCGATCGGTGGGAGTGGGCCACGAACTTCCCTGAGTTCCCACCGCAGGGCGAGAACCTAGGCGGCGTGTGATGATCGAGTTTGGTGAAGATGGACTGCCCATACTGACAGGACAACCGGAAGTGAAACCGGAAGTGAAACCGGAAGTGCAAGCTCCGCTGGCCTTCCAACCGAGGCTCTATCGAGCGCTGGTCGAACTAGCTGACCTCGTGGCGGAGAATGGTGCCTTCACTCAAGAAGAGCTAGTGAAGATCATCAACAGGTGGTCGACCGATCCTCCCTTGCAGGAGCACATCGATGAGGATATTTCCGAGATCGAGGTAGGCCTCGACCAGTTGAAGCTCTTTCATGCCATCGAGGAGCAGTCATCCGGTGAGGCTGAGATCGAGGAGCAAGTCCTGGGAGCCATCAAGGCCTACGAGGATCAGCCGGACTTCGAGAACATGGACCAGATCGACTACATCATCTACGAGCAAGAGAAGGAGTTGGAGAAGAACGGTCAGGGCGTTGCCTACCTGACGGCCTGCCTCAACCAGGACCCCGGGTCGGCTCACGAGATCATCGATGAGATGGGCTGCTCACTGACTCATCTGCTTACACAGTGGTTCGTCATGTACATGATCTCAAAGGAAGAGCCGGAGGCGGGGGAGACAGCGGTCGCTGCCATCCGCAGGCGAGTGGGTCTCATGGGTATGGAGAATGCCAAGGCCGCAGCCATGACGCCTTCGCAGCGTCGGGAGAAGCTCGAAGAGCAGGTCGAGAGGTGGCGTCACATGACGGGCTACTACGATCAAGAGGACGGAGAGGGCGATGCCTCGTAAGGAGTACCTGGCCCGGTACTATCAAGCCAACAAGGAGAAGCTGAAGGCATATCAGACTGCTCACTATGCGGCTGATCCCGAGCCAAAGAAGGCTCGGGCTGCACGGGTGAGGGCAGAGCAACCTGAAGAGACCGCAGCATACCTGGCTCAGTACCGCAGTATTCATGGAGATGAGTTGCGAGCAATACAGCGGGCCAAGTATGCTGCCGATCCAGAACCACGACGGGCGGCTGCAATAGCATGGCGCAAAGCTCATCCTGAGTTTGATCGAGCCAAGGGCCATCGCCGTCGAGCACTGATACGAGGAAGTCAAGTGGAGAAGTTCACAGATCTGGAAGTCTTCGAAGAGGATGACTACATCTGCCAACTCTGCTTCGAGCCGATTGATCCCTTCCTTCGCAATCACCATCCTGAGATGGCATCACTCGATCACATCAAGCCAATCAGCAAAGGTGGCAGTCACACTCGTGACAACGTACAGACGAGTCATCTGGTCTGCAATCTGCGGAAGGGTAATCGTGCTTCTCTCTGAACTGCTGGATATTGAGCAACTCCGCATCGAGATCAACCGCAAGTACATCACAGTTCGTTCTCATCCCCTCGACCGTAACCTTCGAGTGTACAACTATAGTCATGAATGTGCCTATGATGGATACTGGACTCATGAAACCAAGATCTGTCGTGGATTGATCGTTCAACATGAGACCGGTAGCGCCGATGGGGTAGTAGTCGCACGCAGCTTTTCCAAGTTCTTCAACTATGGCGAGCACATCCTCGGCCACGAGACCATCCCGCTCGATGAACCCTTTACCGTGACCTCGAAGGAGGACGGCTCACTTGGCATCCTCTATATGGCGTCGGACGGCCCAGCAATCGCCACACGAGGCTCATTCGAGTCAGATCAAGCTACCTGGGCCACCGAGCATTTGAGGGGCTGTGTACCCTCCTGTGGAACGTCTGGTGGCAATGTGACCCGTCTCTTCGGGCAGAATGTTACCGTCCTCTTCGAGATCCTTGCGCCATGGAATAGGATTGTGCTAGACTATGGGTCCTTCGAAGGACTCGTGCTACTCGCAGTCCTTGATAATGAGACGGGAAGACCACTTGACCTCCAAGCTCTGCAAGAACAAGCTACACCCCATGACGGAAGAGAACACTCTAGTCGACCCGAAGACAGGGTGGCGCAAGTGTCGGACCTGTCGCAGCGAGAGCAACAAGAGAGACAGGGCGAAGCATGGGGACCAGCGTCGACAGACGACACGAGACTGGCGGAAGACTCACCAGGCTCGGTCGAGGGAGTTGGGGAAGAAGAACTACGACAAGATCCGAGCGTTCATCAACGAGGCCAAGCAGGCTCCCTGCATGGACTGTCATCAGACATTCCCTCCGTGCGTGATGGACTTCGACCACAGGGACCCCACGGAGAAGGCGATGAACGTCGGGGCCTGTCGCAGTCTGAAGAAGACGATAGCCGAGATCGAGAAGTGCGATCTGGTGTGCGCCAACTGTCATCGGATCAGAACTTGGGGTTCTGGTCGGGACCAGTCGTAGAGCACCACCAGTTCGACAGGCTGGAAGACCTCCTGGGTCACATGAAGACCGCTGACTCGACCAACCAGGAGGGGTTCGTCATCTACTTTCCCGAGTCGGATCTCCGAGTGAAGGTCAAGTTCGAGGAGTATGTGAAGCTCCACCGCATCCTGACGGGCCTCTCGGAGCGCAGGATTTGGGAGCACATCAGTCAGGGCGGCACCATTGAAGACTTCATCGAGGGCGTGCCGGACGAGTTCTTCGATTGGGTCCGAGCGGTTGACAAACGGTTGCGGGATGAGCACTCGAAGATCATGCGTCGTGTTCACCTCAAGGCTCTCTATGCTGCTGAGCCTTCACGAGAACTAACCCGCAAGGAGATCGCACAAGAGATTCAGGATGACCCCGACAGGGGCCTGATCTTCCTGGCGCTCGATGAGAAGTTCACCCGACTGTCCGAGAGCGTGTGGACACTACTGCGGCCAGAAGGCAATCGCACCTTCAGGGACGACGACGACAGCTAGTAGTGTCGCCCATTGGGGTCGGTGTTGCACTTGGCAACACATGGAATCTGGTGCATGAGGCGCTGCAACTCATCGGACCACCAGATGCGATCTCCGCACCAGAGGCACAGATCAGTTTCGCCGTCGTCTGTAGCGAAGGTCTGCATCGGGAGCGACCCGAACATCTTGTTGATGATGTGGATGTCGGGCATCGTCTCAACCCTCTCCCAGGTCATCATGCTCATGAACCTCAGGGTCCCAGTCAGCCTCGATCCACGAGAAGTTGGCGCCGCACTGATTGCACACGAGGCTCTTGTCTCCCACTGCCTTGCGGTTGGCGCCACCGCCGACGTAATGAAGGAAGGCGAACCCCTCATTGATGTCGATGGACGGATCTGCCTCTTTGACCTGATCGACGCCACACCAGTGCACCCAGCCATCACCGATGCCTACCGTAGGATCTCCTTCGTCATACTCGAACCCCGCATCTTCCCACGCCTCTGTCGGTTGCTCGACGCTCATCAGATCTCTCCCTGGTGGATCTCGGCTTCAGACGTGAGTACGTGCCCGAAGTGCTTGCCCTCCATGATGGCATAGGCGATCTCGGATGTCGAGCCTTCGCCCCAAATCGGCTTGCCGCACTTGCAAAGTCCCAGGACCATCCAGCCGACGACATCGCCGCATGGGTGGAAGTCAGAGTTCCCGCCGCTGTACATCGGCCAGGCGAAGATGTCATCGTAGTTGGCAACATCGAACTGGGCGAGGTTGGCCTGCACAGTGTAGTGTTGAAGAGCCTTCTTGTGCTTCTCGTCGTCAGTCACGGTCCACCTCCAACGTGGCGTAGGTGCGGTTGATGCGAAGAGAGGAGCGCTTGACGATACAGGTCTGATCGATGACCCACAGCTTGTCGGTGCGAGCGCCTGCGTTGTCGACTACCCAGCCCGTCAGGAACTTGGGGGTCTCTTCGACAATCGAGATGGGGTGCGTGGTGGGCACGTCATCGAAGCCGATAGCAGTGACTCGGGCTAGAGTGCTCATCCGTACACCGCCCGAAGCTCGGCAAGCTCAACGTCCCTCTGCGCCTCGTACTCTGCGGTGTAGTTGCGAAGGACAACAATGGGGGTATCGGGGTCGACGTAGCGATTGACCTGATGGATGCCTTCAAACCCAACCTTCAGGTAGGCCAGCTTGACGGTACTCTCCGTGCCGACATACACGACATCGGAGTAGACGGTGTGCCCACCCTCGATGACGAACTCGCCCTCAGCCCCAATCAGATCCCAAGCGGTTGTCGTGGTCATGTAACCATCCTAATCCGAGGGTGGGACTTCTGTCAACTATGAGGTGCCGATAGTCTCCGCAAGATTAGTAACGCCTGTAGCGCCCATACTCATTGGCAAGGTCATCTATCAGGCCAGCCACATCTAGGTGAGATCCATCCCAGTGGTGTTGAGCATAGGCGAAGATCGTATGGTTGATATCGCTGCCAGATATTCCGTCCTCGATACCCTCCTCTTCGTACTGAGCCGAGAGGTAGTTCGAGGCTAGATTATGAACCTGAACCCATACGGCCATGAGTTCCGGGGACTGCATGATGGCATTCCAGTCAGAGACATCAGCAGTCTTGCGAGAGGCCTGACGACGGCTCGGGGTCTCTCGTGGAGTCTCACGGCGATCCTTGGCCTGGCGACGGTCTTCCTCCTCGACCAGACGGACCATCTCGTCGTGGGTGACTGGGCGGAAGGACTCAGATAGCTCGCTCGGGCCGTCCGATGAAGCGTTGCGCATGTTCTCGGGACCACGCAGGTCGGCTACCGGACCATCGTCCTGCTTGTCACGACCACAGGATACGCAATGGTTGTCTGATGTACTTGTGACACCATAGCATCTGTTGCACCAGGAGCCTCCGCCCCAGGCGGCTGAACCATCGGGGAGGTCGGCGGCAGCGACTTCACGAGAGGCCCTCACGACATGCCTCCATGACTTCGATGGCTTATGGTTACCGTAGTCGTCCTTCTCCATGGGGCCATGGAAGCCGTCGAAGAGGATGGGCTTGTGGCAGACATCGCACGTAGCATCTGTACCTAGACGATCAGACTTCGGCTCATGGTCAGAGTCAGCGTAGTTGAAGTTGATGCCAGGATCATCGGAGCCGGGTCCACCGCCATAGTTGACATCGGCAGCGGTCTTCGAGTGCCAGATCTGGTTGTGAGTGTCTCGCTGCTGCTCGGCTCCGGCGTATGTCAACCCTTCCATGGGTTGCTTGTGGCGGCAGTCGTTAGTGTTGCAATCGACACCCCAACTCTTGCCATCACGAGCCTTATACACCTTGGCCCCCGCCGTCTTCGGCTGAGAAGGGGGACCATTGTGGTCGTCACAGTAACCAGCCGGAGTGTCCTGCACCTGTGATGGCACTATGCCAGATGTGGCCCTTTTGGTGCATCCTGGGTATTGGCAGACCGCAGAGGCGGCGATCTCTTGCCAGATCGACTCGACTGCCTTCGAGGAAAGTCGGGGTTGGATGAATGGCATTCTACTTGCACGCCTTCAAGAATACGTCACGCTTGAAGAGGTCATTCGTGCCAGCCAGATGGGTGGCGAAGTGGTTGGCCAGCACGGCACGAGTGGCGTCATCTACCGGAGCGGTCTTGATGCCAGCCGCAATGTGCTCTAGGTGACGGCGCTGGAACTCCACCTTGGCCTCCACTCGGACTGCGATTCGCTGTGGGCGCTCCCACGAGAAGCGAGGGAGAGTGGGTTCTGCTGCCATGGGAGGCTCCTGGGGATCGGAAGACACGTGTCACCTCTTCAGAGGACTTAGAGCCGCCTTGGCAGGCTAGCTCTCTCCCTGATCCTCGCTACCTTTTCCCTGGCGAGGCGAAGCGGAGGTCCCAAGAGCGCACTCGTTGTAGACCCGCACTACCTCGGTACCGAAGGCGCCGTGCCATGCGAAGGCCGCACGATCACGACGACCCTGGCGGAAACCAGTCGAACTGTCAGCCCTAGCGGCACGGCGGCGCTGGTTCTTGGTCTCGAAGAGACTGTCATGGCCCGGATGGGTGTTGTGCTTGTGCATCATGCTCCTTGGTTGGTGGTGAGTGCTTCGAGTAGCTCGTCTCGTGTGATTGAGGGATCTATGCAGAAGAGGCCTTCGAGGAACTTGAGGCACGATCCCACGAATGGACCCGGCTGGCAGCCTGTCACCTCCATTACGTCGTCTCCCGTGACGGGAAGCGGGGCATCGAGGCGCCTGTCGGTGAGCGTGTAGGCGATATCTAGCCGTTGTTGGTGCTTGAACCCGAAGGCAAGGTTGGCGATGACGGCGCCCAGTTCGAACGTCTCGATGCCCACCTCACGCCGTAGCGCTCGCATGACGAAGACGAGGTGCTTGTCTTGCAGTTGTATTGCACATTCAACGATTTTTTTGATGGTCTCCTTCTCACCTGAAGGGAGCGTTAGGTCATCGAGGAAGCCGTCTACCTCGGTAGCCTCCCCTTCGACGCTCTCGGCCACCATGAGGGCCAGAGCAGTGTAACCATTGAGACCGAGGATCTCTAGGGTGTCGAAGTGATCGGGGTCCTTCAGGCTGAGGTCACCGAACAGGAAGGAGTTGATCCCTAGCTGGTAGCTGAGGAGGTAGGCCGTACATACGCTGTCGACACCCTTGCTGAAGATCTTGCGACACTCCTCCATGATCCTCTCCTGGGCCACGATGCCGAGACGATGCCCATGCAGGCGGATGGCCGTCTCTACCGTTACGCTCAGCCTGAAGCCTCGGGTCGCAGCGAACCTCACGGCCCGGACCGCCCGGAGGGGGTCCTCGATGAACGTCTGAGCGGAGGGACCGGGGGTGCGGAGGATCTTGTCCTTGAGGTCCGTGGCTCCTTGGAAGGGATCGATAAGCTCGGCGCTGCCGCCGTCCACCCGGATGGCCATGGCATTGACGGTGAAGTCCCTGCGCACAAGGTCATCCAGCAGTTCCTTCGAGAACTTCACCTCGGGCTTGCGGGAGTCCTCATGGTAGATCTCGCCCCTGAAGGTGGTGACCTCTAGCTTCTCTCCGCCAACGAAGACCCCAATGGTCCCAAAGCGCTTTCCCGCCAGCCACAACGGCCCGAGATCCCTGACGAGGAACTCGATCTGATCGGGGGTGGCGTCCGTGGTGAAGTCGAGGTCGCTGAAGTCCGTCCGACCGGCGACAGCATCACGGACGCAGCCGCCGACCAGGTACAGAGCGAAGGGAGTCTCGGTGAACTGGTCGGCCAGCCTGCGGACTACAGTGTTCTCGTATAGGGCCTGCGTAACATCTTCCATGATGGGATCGTAACACGCTCTCTATTCGGAAAGCAAGCTTGGATAGCCGCCACCATCGAACTTCTTGATGAACTCCTGCACAGCGTCCGTCAGGGTGAAGCTCACGAGATGCTTTCTCCACTCGGCCCACTGCTCTTCCTGCCGATCGATGGAGTAGGAGAACTCAGGCGCTTTGATGGTCTCCGCACATCCTCTCACGTACTGCACACGGACTAGGGGAAGATCAAACTCCCGCTGTAGGTAGTTAGCGATGGGGCACGATTCATTTTGTCCCCGCTTACCCTTGATGCCCTCATGGCGGAGACCTCTGTAGACGGAGAGCGGGGTATCACCCAACTCCGCCAGCTTGGCCTCGATCTCTTCCTTCGTCACGCTCATGACTTCCTCCTGTTGAACTTGTCGTTGATGACAGCATCGTACACGTCTCGGGCGAGGAGCGCATCGTCCAGTGCCGTGTGGAGTTCTAGACCCGTCGTGGGGACCTCCAAAAGGTTGGCGCACTTGGCTAGCCCGGTCGGCTTCGTCAGCCCCATGTAGCCCTGCACCATGGCCTCCACGTCGCACATACGGAAGTACCAGCCGGGAACCCGATGGTACCTGCGGAGATAGTCCCCGAGGAACCGCTCATCGAACCGTACATTGGCCCCGACGAGAGTGGCGCCTCGGGTGAGCTTCTCGAAGTCCCGAGAGAAGTCGTGAGGGTTGGCGATCTTCTGAAGCTGCACAAGACCATCGGAGGCGAAGTTGTCGCCGTAGGGATGGCGCTCGAAGAACCCACCGATGGCGAGCGCCTCCGGCGTAGCGGTCTCAAGGTGCCACGGCGACAGGAACCAGTGGCGCTGTTCCTCCATGTAGCCGCCATGGTCAGCGGTTGAGTACCGGACGACGGCGCCGACCTCCCACATCTCGTGGCACTCAGGGTCTAGACCTGTGGTTTCACAATCTACAAAGCATAGTGCTCCACTCATACGAATCTCCCTTGGTCATTGCGGATGCGATTCTCCCATCCGCTTGTCCTACGATTCTTCATCTGCTCGGAGGCAGTAGCCCATTCAACATTCTCGGGACTGTACGGTCCGTCATTGTCCTTACGGTCAAGACTATATCCTGCGCCTGGCTTCTCACCGATGTCATCAGCGTAGTTCCAGAAGTCCTCACGCCAACGATCACACACCGTGATGCCTCTGCCGCCATAACGGTCATAAGCGTGATGGGTAGAAGTATAACATCGACTGAGCATGTCGTGGTAGACGAAGTAGAGGGGATGTGAACTCTTGCCTCCACGCCACTTAGGATTACGATCACCCGACTTGCCTTGTCGGACAGCTACCTCTCCGGTAGTGCCCGTTCGGTGCAAGCGCAGATAGTGTGGTCGACACAAATCTTTCGCATAGTACGACTCGGGACACCCTTGCACACTACAAATGAGTGTGTCCCGAAAACTCACAGTACACCTGCTGCTTCGAGGTCCAAGATGCGATCTGACCATTCCTCTGCTGCGTGAATGTCCCAGCGGTCAGCGGCGGCGCCGGAGAACTCCACAAGCTCCTGACGGATGCGGGGACCGAGACCGAGCTTGCAGGCCGGGCGGAGAGCCTCTACGAACTCAGCGGTGTAGGTCTTGAGGTGCAAGGTGCGCCCCGAGATCGGATCGAAGAAATAGACATTGCGTCCACCGTTCAACGGCACGAGCCGATTGGCTTCTGCCGTCAGTGCAATCTGCACACGATGCTGAGGTGAGTCCCCAGCGACCTTGACCTTCTTGTGGCCCATCTTTGCCGCAACCATGATTACTCCTCTGGCGGTAGGGTGATTTGAATCAAGCCTATACCTCTCAGGAAGTCCCCGTCAAATGCTTCTCGACTAAGCCATAGCACGTCCTGGTCGAGGAGGCGCTGAAGTTGAGCATCGAGAGCGACCTGCGAACGAGCACGAGCGACGGCAATGCGTCGGAAGAGAGCTTCGTGCTGGCGAGACTCGTCAACCGCCCAGCGCACAGCATCCCGGTCTCCTCTATCGAACGTCCGATGCACGTCCCAGTCGTGCACTGCGCACTGAGCCGAGCAGTATTGCTGGCCATCTTTGTCTAGGGCGGTCTGGATCATGTGACAGGGCTGAAGGTTGAAGATCATGCGCCGACTATAGGGCATGACGAAACCCCCTGTCAAGTATGATATGATTCCGTCATGGTACAGACCAGGCAGAGCCAGCGAAAAGCCCAGCGTCGAGCCGAGTTCTTCGCTGGCAAGGAGTGCGTGAGGTGTGGAAGCATAGATCACCTCGAACTCGATCATATTGACCCATCGACTAAAGAGATTCGAGCCGGAGAGCTTTGGTGTATGGCACTCGACAATCCTCGGAGAATCAAGGAGCTTGCCAAGAGCCAAGTGCTCTGTCACGACTGTCATGTGCTGAAGACTCGTGAAGGCGGCGAGATCCGAGGCGGCAATCAACAGAACATTATGACAGATGCGACGATGACCGAAGCTCTTGTCCTATGTGCTAGTGGCGACTTCACTTATCGAGAGATCGGTGATCGGTTCGGCGTCCACCTCAATACCATACGTCATGCCTGGCACAGCAGGACATGGCAACACCTAGCGGCGCCGAGATATGACGAAACCCCCTCCTAAATAGGAAGGGGATCGTCATTACCACTGTGCTGCAAGCTGGTTAGGCGGGGACGCCCCAGTCGACATCGACCGTGACCGCTGCGCCGACTACGGGCACCGGAGCATTGATCGTTGCTACACCAGAACCGGTGACGGCAGCGCCGCCATCTGTGGTGGCCGTGACGGAGACCGTGACGGTTCCTGCTTCGACGCCAGCGGGCACCGCAAGGGAGACCGAGAGCGTGTCAGCGGAAGGCGTCAAGGACGTTCCGAGGGTGGTGTCATCGCTGGTCCATGTTGCGGAACCGGCTGTGACAGGATCAGGGGTGGCCTGACCACTGAGGTCTCGGGTAGTACCGAGCGTTCCGACGACTGCCTGGCCGTCGATGATGGTTACTGTTGCCATGTTGATCTCCTTCTGAGAGTAGTGGGTACGGTTAGTCAGGATGATGTCAACGAACCGAGGATGATTATGATGCCGGTGATGGCGATGTCGCCACCACCGATGTCTGTGTTTCTCTTCTTCGGCGTCGGCCACCAACTCTCCCTTCCACCTCTTAGTAGGATCTGCGACGGGTGTCGCAGGGGTCTACTTGTAGTTGGTCGTCTCGCTGAGGTAGTAGGTAGTGGGGGCCGGACCAGTACCGCTGTCTGCGATCAGGACGTACCCATTCTGCTTACCCTCATCGAGAGAGATCCCGACAATAGGATTGGTGCGAGTGCCAATGCCCCACGAGGGGTTAGCGGGTGCCGATCCGTGATAGGCAGCATCACCAAAGCAGAAGATCCCACCGTCTGCGCCCACGAGCCAGTAGCCCTTGCCGGTCTTAGTCGGGGCAATGCCGATGATCGGAGCGGCGAGGCGATGTCCAGCCATCGAGCCGTAGAAGTCACAACCCCAGGCGAACACGCCACCGTCAGGTCGAGTGCCTAGCACTCCGCCAGTCGGGACGGCGGATGCTCGGTTCGTGTTGCTCGGCCACGGGACTACGGGGGGCACCGGAGGCACGGGCTGCGAGTTGCCGAAGGTCGAGGCGAACTGGGCTTCGGTACCCATCCAGAAGTTCACGTCGAACTGGCCAGCGTCACCGGGGATGACTCCCGTCGAGGTGTACTGGTGGATGAGACAGGGGTAGCTCGTGGTGCCAGGAGCGCCGTTGTAGTCGGCCAGCCAGAGGCCAGTCCCCTCGGGAAAGCCAGCGGCGACCTGGGACTGATTGAGGTACTGAAGGACATCTGCCTGTGCAATGAGCGTCTGCACGTGGGCGATGTACTCACCCTGTGATAGGCCATTGGGTAGCTCGATGTCATCGAACTGAGCGATGGCGTTCCCAGCGACGAGCTTGAATGCACGCTCCTCGGCTGCCGGGTCTGCCGAACCTTCGTCCATGAGGTAAGCTGCCACAGCGAAACCGACTGCCTTGGCTGCTGCTACGTCGCTCGTGAAGTCCGGGTTCGTGTACTGCGTACCCTGAGTCGCCTTGACGATGCAGAAGGGTTGTCCTCCACCGCCGAGGTTCTTGAGATACGAGAACATCGCACCGAAGTTGATCGGGTGGACGTTATTTGAACTGATGTCCGTCCCGTAGTGGCTAGTCATTTTGTATCTCCTAGATATGATATGGCTGACTGTAGAGCCAACGGATTGTCTTTGAAACTTCCAAGTCCATGATTACAGTTCATGCACAAGAGTCCTCGTACACACTCACCACAAGATGTCTGTTTAGAACAACACTCATGGTCATGGTCGATGTGCCACTCTCCTCGACCTCCTGGTGCGTCTGCGAAGCAGATGGCACACCTGAAGCCTTGATCGTAGAGCATCCAAGCGTATTGCTCGACAGTGAGATGATGGTCCTTCGCTATTCGTCTACGGAACCGAGTGGGTAGATCGGCTTGTGCATACCACTGCTGATGGTATGTGTTCAGTTCGGTTCTACGGCTTTCCCGATACCGAGCACCCTCAACCCGGTTGGCTTCCCGACATGCTTCGTCGGTTGGCTCTCCGTTGCGTACATGGCGAGCATAGGCTGCCTGGGTTCCACAAGGCTTGAGGTCGGCTTGTGGGGTATAGGGTCCAGACATGATTTTCCTTCCCTAGAACCCATATAGTATAGCAGATTATCAGTGGGAGGGGAAGATGCTCTTCGGCACCTCGACCTTCTTCCACTCACCGCCCGGCTCGGGCCACTTGAACACACCGGTCTCGAATACTCCTCGACTAAGACAAATGCGTAAAGCAAGCTCGGTCTCCTGGTGAAGCTGTTCGAGCCGGTTCATTGTATCGAAGGGGATCTCATCCTTTTCGATGTCCCACTCCACTGAGCCGACATTCAGCTTCGTTACCTTCGGCATCTTCCAGCCGAGGATACGAATCATGCTGCGGTACACGTCACGATCCCCGTAGGGGCGCTTAGGATCGATGCAGGCGGCACCAAACATCGTGCCGTCCCATTGGGAGGACCAGGCGATCACGGAGGCCTTGAGGAGCTTCAGGTGATCCTGCTCGATCGTGAACGTAGGGTTACGGTGCTCGATCGTACTCGACATCAGTCGTCCACGAAGACATCAGGGGCTTGGGTGACGATGGCTCGTTGGGCTCCACAGTTGCAGCATCCTTGGTGATCCGGCGCAAACTTCTCCCCGCCCAACTCCTGCGCCTCGAAGGTCTGGCAGAAGCAATGGTCACACACGGATGGTATGAAGCGGAAACCGAAGAGTGGCTGCGGCGGCAACGGCGATAGGTTGGGAGAATACTGAAACCACGGGTCCGGGTTGGGAGAAGGGGACTGCCAGGGAGGAGGTGGCTGCCAGGTCGATGGAGAGATGATGGGCTGCGGAGCCGACGTGCATGAAGGACAAGGCATCTGCTGATGGTGAAGCTGGCAATAGCCTCCCCAGTTCCCCGGAGGCACGGTGTTGTCGATTGCTTTGGACATGATCTTCCCTCTCAGACGGTTGCGGTCAGCAATGGTCGCTTGGTGACGGGTATACTCTCGACTCACAAGATCTCGAAGTATCTCGATGGTGTCAGCCGCCTCTGACATGAGGGTTACATCTCCCATGTCAGAGGCGGATTCCACATCGACTACTCTACTCGACTTCGCTACCATTTGTCAACTTATGGACACCACCACGTTCGTCGTGCTCATATCCGTGCTCGGCGTCGATCTGCTTGTGCAGACGGTTCTTACCGAGAGTCCACAGTATAGCGAAGGTGACGATGTTCTCAAGGAGGGAGTAGACCAACTCGCCGCTGAAGTGTGGCATATCCGTCAACAACCCCACGGTCTTGTGAACGTAGTTCGAGGTGCTTGCCTGCTCACCGATCCACGCAGTGTGAGCATTGAGCAGATAGCCCAGCACGCTGGCTACTACAGCCACCACTGCGATGATACTAATAACCACAACCGTGGCTTTGGATTTCTTCGGCTTTACCATGATGCTCTCCCTTGCTCACTGAACTGAGAGTCGTTCTCAGGTACGAGACAGACCCTAGCCGATTGAGCTAGGGCCTGTCAAGTACAACTGTGTTACTACTGTCAGGTTGAACTACAGATTGACGTTGATTCCGCCAGAGAAGGCCGAATCATGTAGAACCAGCTTGGTCAATGTAGTTCCTGCCGGGATCTGGAACGGTACGATGGCAACCACCGTGATGCCGGGATTCACCTGTGCGACATCATTGGAGTTGGTGATATAGGCCGCTCCCATGTCATCAGCACTGTACTTACGGCCCGATGCGTCAAAACCATACTGGTCCGAAGCAAAGAACGTCTGAGCTTGTCCCTTGTCGGCGGTCACAGCAATGGTAGCTACACATTCCTGTGCACCCGGAGGAACGGTCTCGCCGTAGCCGTCAGGATTGACCGCAGTAGAAGCCGGGTCCCCGCACACGAAGCTCTGGACGACGAACGCAAAGTTACCATCCTTGACCGTTTGACCGATCTGCGAAACCGATGGTGCTGGTGCTGGCGTCCCTGGTGCAGGTACGGTCGCCGGAGCCGGAGCCGGTCCGGTCTGCGTGCTCGTCTTGTTGCCAGATGACGAAGCCGAGATTATGATTATCACGACTAGGACCACCAGTCCAATGACGAACCACTTAAACTTGTGGGACTTCTTTGGGACGTTCACCTGATTGTAGGCTGCCGCTTGCGGAGGATACCATTTGCCGTCCGATGCGACCCACCACCCCGGACCCTGTGGGGTATCACTCCCTACTGCGATACTGCGCTTGGTGTTCATGATGCACTCTCCTTGTCAGTAGAGAGCATCGTTGCCCTCTATAAACGACCCTAATCCTGGTGGGTGCACTAAGTCAAGAGGTAAGCTGAGCAATCAACCATTGTCCCAACGGAGCGGGACATTCGATGGAGTCGACCTCTTCCACGCCGTGAGCCGGAGGGTCGAATCTGAGGACATACTGCGTGAGGCAGCGACTCGCTTCGTCTACCACCGAGAATCCGGGGGCGATAGGTGCTCCTGCTTGGAACACAGACGGCCAGCCGGGGACTGCGACCCACGTGTTGATGGGCGACACGTACTTCATGAGGAAGGCGTTCATGGCCTCGTGATCCACGATGGTTTCGATGAGTTGAAGTCCGCCAGGAGTGGAGATTGCAGGTGTCAGTACCGAAGCAGAGAACTGGGAGCAGTTGCAGTAGCTCTCCGTCAATCCACTGTCAGCTTGGTAGGGGACGGGCAGCACCGGGACTACGGTCCATGTCCATCCGGGCGCCATCCACTGAGGGGGAATGATAGCCACAAATGTAGCGATGACGGATTGCAGGGTCGGAGGAACGACAGAGAGCGCCGGAGAGGGTGCTGTGGTCGTGGTAGGCGTCACCGGGGCGCTTACAGGAGGCGTCGAAGCAGAGCTACACGCAGCCAAGAACAGCCCGAGGGTTGCGACGAGGGTCGCTACGATAGTGCGATGATGGTTCATGCCCCTACCCTAATCGGGCGGGGCACACCACGTCAAGTCGCTATTTGGTAGCTGCGGCCTGCTTGGCAGCGACGGCTACTGTCTCCCGACGAAGTAGAGCGATCACGGCAGAGAGCACTGAGCCAGCGGCGACCACATAGCTCTGGTCGAGAGCAGAGACGTGGAGGGTAGGACCGACTGCCACGACGACAGCGAGCACGGCGACTAGGGACACGGCGACGGTCAGGATGTCACCCAAAACCTTCTTGACCCCGGTTGGCAAGTTGCGGATGACGGGAAGCGACTGAAGAAAAGACAGTAGCGCTGCTAAGTTGATGCTCATGGGGTTCTCCTGTTTGAGGGACAATCAATCATAGCAGATCGAGTTACCGAACACAAGTGGATGTGACGCCGGACGTTCCAAGAGTGGTTCTCGTGGCGGCTCTGGTCCGGCGCCACAGAAGGTGCACCCGAGTGTAAGAGCCTTGGGTATCGTGTGTTCTTTGGCTCGGGTGCAGAAGGTGTCCCAGGACGCCACCGATATGGGTATCGTAAAGGACCTGATCCTGGGACAGAAAATGCCGTCAAGCGAGCGATCCTTGGATTTCGCATGATCCTTGGCTTGACGGCAAAAGAGTTCGACCGGGCGTACGAACTATGGGTATCGTTACGACCATGGCCCGGTCGAAAAATGAGATGCGGGAGAGGCGAGTGGACATTGGGTAACGTGGTGTCCATGGCCCCTCCCGCACGAAGATGAGTCAGGACGTTCCAGACATGGGTTGCGAGAGTGGAGTGGTCCTGACTCAAAAGGGTGTCCCAGGACGATTCGTTCTTGGATGTCGCCCTGCGTTTGGTCCTGGGACAGAATAGTTCACACACCGGGGCGTACTCCGTCTGGATACCGTAGCGCCAATGGTCCCGATGTGCGAGAAGATGATGAGCCGAGGCGTAGAGATGCTGGATACCGGATCTCCCATGGCCCCGGCTCATCATGACTATGCCGCTGCTTCGTCCGTATCGCCGAGGCAGGTAACGCCCTCGGCTACTACGATGCCAATGACCTTCGCCACCATGTCGGCGCTTTCGAGGATGCCACCGGCCTTGCCCCGTAGGAAGGCCTCCCTGGTACGAAGCTGCGGCAGCGTGGCGTTCCTGTAAGACACCAGAGCTTCGCCTGGGGTCGGAATGAACTCGACATCGAGGATCTCCTTGACGAAGAGAGTGATCTTCCGGCGCTTTGCGGTCGGGTCATACTCCTGCGCCTTCTTCGTCGGGATCTGTCCGACGACAGTGACCTTGCCTCGGTCATCGCCTCCCGTCAGTATCTTCACCGCTGTTTGTTCGGTCGTGCGGGCAATCGTTCGTCGGTAGTTGCCGACCGAGTTCGCCAAGAACGGGAAAATGAGGTCATCCAGGTCGGCGTCATTCAACTTGTGTGTGGCGATGAGCAACTCCTTCACCAGGACTTCGGGGTCCTGGCCGGTGTCATGCTCCTGTATGAAGTTGGTGATATTCATGATGTTCTCCTATGGTTGGTGAGGGATTGTTCCCTCGGTGAAAGATCGTGCATCGGGGCGTACGCCGTTTGGATACCGTAGCGCCAATGGCCCCGATGTACGAGTGGGTGCGATGCCAGGGAGTGAAGCTCCTGGGTACCGTGTCCATGCTGGCCCTGGCATCGCAGAAGATCCGCACCGAGGCGTCCGAAGACTGGGTACCGTGTAGGACATGGCCCCGGTGCGAAAGAATGGTCGATGTCGGGACGTACCGGATATGGGTACCGTACGTGCGTTGGCCCCGACATCGAGAATGGTAGACACCGGGGCATGTCTGGCCTGGGTATCGTAGGGACCATGGCCCCGGCGTCCAAATCTCATTGAGCATCCTCCCGTGCAGCGGTCCAGAGGTCCCTCAGGATCTCCTTGCTCACCTTACGGAGCGCCATGGCCTGCTGGTGGCCCGGCGACCGCTCAGAGCCAATAGGAGCGGGCGGCTTGCCCTTCCCAGTGCACCGAGCACATGCCCATGGGTGCTCCGTCCCGGCATAGTGTGCACGAGCATCTAGGTAGACCTGCCCATAGTGAGAGGTGGACTTGCGCCCGTCGAGGTCGTAGCCATTCGTGTCGTCGCAGTGATCCAACCTGGTCACACCGTTGATGACACATGACGTTGCCAGCAGCCAGAGGATCATCTTCGCCCTCGGCTTCCCTAGCGCCATGATCTCCTCAGCACTGATGTCCTTGTGCATCGTGCGTTGCGGGTCTCCGAGACCGCAGAGCGACCATAGTTGAGACAGGCTGCGATCGTAGGGCGGGTCTGCGACCAGATAGCGGTTGTCCTTTCCCTTGCCCTCCCAGTGAGATGGTGTCGCCCTATAGGGGTCACCAATCGTGCCGAGCAGACGAGCCAACAGAGGATCACCGACACCCTTTGCATCCTCGCTCTTTGACCAGGCCCGGATTGAAGGAAGATCCTTGAGGATGGTTCTCAGGTACTTCGTCATCTCCCTAGAGATAATCTTCTGACTAGCTGCATGATATTTCGCAATCTCGTCAAAGACGCCTTTCACAGTCTTACTGCGGATCTTGTTCTCAGATGAAATCTTGAACTGCACCTCATCCTCGTAGGCCTCGGCCCATGACCGCAGTTCGGCAAAGGGGTCCGGCTGCTCTTCTGGTGCTACTTCATCCGACATGACACTCTCCTTGTTTGGTGAGGGAAGCCCCTCGTACATTTGGTTCCCGTGTCAGGGCGTATGTGACTTGGGTACCGTGAGTTCAATGGCCCTGACACAGAAAGCATAGGTCGCACACCGGGGCGCAAGCGGTTTGGGTGTCGTGAGGACGATGGCCCCGGTGTGCAAAAAGATGCGGAGGACGTACGGACAGTGGGTATAAGCGCACCGAGATTGGTCCTCCGCAAAAGTTTAGGCATGATGCCTCTTGAAGGTGAGGGCAAGACCAGTCGCCACGGCGATGAGGCCGATTGCGAGAAGCTCACCGATGTCTGCGCCCGTGAGGGGCATCTGGCCGACGAAGTGTGCCACCGGAGCGGCGACAGGGGCGAGATGAGGGGCAAGTCCCTGAGGGGGAGTTACCGGTGGGGTACATCCAACATAGCAACCAACTACGCTCATGATAGCGCCTCCGTGATCTTGATGCTGACTCCCGCCGTCTCGACTTGAGGCGGCACTTGGAACACTAGCACCCCATCATCGCCCAACGCAACAGGAAATCGTCCGTAGCCCACCGGAGTGTCCGGCAGTTCATCGAGTGCTGCCCACACAGAGCAGTTCAAAAGACCAGACTTGCGACATCCCACCGGGTGTTCGAGGGAGAAACCATCAGCGCCGAACTCGACGGTGTGACCTTCCTGCTTGAGAGCAGCCTCTAGCTCGAAGATATACTCGAAGATGTCCGAGATATCTACCTCCGTCAGGTCATTGCCTTTCACGAAGTAGTTCTTGTGTGCGGCTTCGCACCTCGCCTTAGCACTCATGTTCCTAGGTGGTCGGCAAAGAACGTCATGTCCGATGCTCGACGTGCCCACCATCCTTTCCGTGATCCGTCAGAACGAAAGTAGCTGTACCTGGTGTCTGCTGTCAAGAGCTTCGGGTTGGTGACGCTCAACTGCTGGTGCTTAAGGGGCTCTGGCACTCGTAGCTTTTGCTTGCACTTGGGACAGCGAACGATCATTTCCCCTGCTCCCACAACAGTTTTCCGTCGATCGTCGCAGCGCTCTGCATGATCGAGTGCTCGAACTCCATGATGAACCCTTGGATGAAGTGTGTAGTGATGTTGAAGCCAGCACGGTCGAGCCATAGCTTCAACATCTGCCTGCGCAGGTGGCGCTCCACGAAATGACCACTCTCCGATACGAGGAGACTGGCCCGCAGGTCGACAGCGGTTCGGCTCTCGGTCCAAAAGAAATCCCAACCGGGCTTGTAGCCGATGGCGGGAAGTCGGTGTGGCTTGCCCTCGATACACACCAAGGCTTCGTTAGGGTTGCCCTCTTGGATGATCTCGAAGTTCGGAAGCTCAGGCGGCTGCTCGACCTCAAGTCCTCCGACCCAGTTCTTATCCTGATCAGAGTGGAGGCCCTTGTGCGCCCACGAGAGTCTACACTGCCGAGTGAGTCCTCCACCACGGAGGCGATCTCCGCACTGCTTGATCGTCATGGACTTTTCCCCCATCTGCGGTCACCGTAGTGGAAGAAATAAAGCAGGGCAATGATACCCTCCACAGAGAAGATAACTCGCCCAGCAGTCGTGGCGGCATCATTCGCCAACCCGAGAAGAAAGAAGCCCAAGATGAGCCACATCCACGGAGATGACCAGAAACGCTGCCATAGAGACAACTGACGTTGATTCTTCTGTCGGTTGGGGAGTCCGGGTCCACTCATGGTGTCTCCTCCGTTAGGATCTTCTCCGCTTGGATGCGAATGTTCTCGTCAAAGGTCGGATCGTAACCGGCCTCTCCCGGCATCCTACCACCTCCGCTGTTGTAACGGTAGTAGTATTCGTCCACGATCCCTGGCCAGCAGTGCCGGAGCTTCATCAGGTTGATCTGGTCGGCCTTGAGCACTGCGGCCATGATGAGACTGTCGACACTCGGATCGAAGTCCTGCTGTATCGCTTCTGCCTGCTTGAACTGGTAGAGACTCATAGCACGATCCCTCTTGCCGTCTCGACTCCTTCAGAAGTGATGCGACACACCATCATTTCTTTGCCTGCCGAGCCAATCTTGGTCGATCCTGTCGGTGCGATCAGACCTAGCTGTCGGAGTTCGGTGCATCTCCTGCGCTCGTTGTATCCCCCGACTCCCGATTGTGTGCCAGCTTCTTCGTCCGTCAGTTCTCGACCGCCTTCGAAGGCTTTGAGCAACCGCTCCCTCTGACCGACTCGTGCTCTCCGGCTGCCTGGATCGTTCGCAGCCAAGAAGCTCGTCTCTGGATCGTTGGTGTGAACTCCACCGGGGAACGAGTCACTGATTCTCCGAGGTCCGGGTGTGTCAAAGTTCAGTAGCATTGGTCCTCCTCATTCGAACACGCACGCTTCCGCTAGGGTGTGACTCGTATTGCCGTTGCGCTCGGTAGCGATGGCCATACTACCCTTGAGTTGGGCTGCTGCGTTCGAAGCGAGTTCCAGCTTCCGCTCATAGAACAGAATGCTACTCTGACGCTGAGCGGCGTGCACCGATAGAAGTTGGTCTTGGAAAGATGAGTCACGCTCATCACAGATGGCGCACTGCTTGTTGGGGCGCATGATTGCAACATTAGGCCATAGCTCGATCCTACTGACCTTGATGAAGGGGCACCACCACGGGCGGTGCCGGACGACCTTCCGTATCCGGGCCTGGCGCTCTTCGTCGGTAGGATGCTCGACCCACACGCACTCGTGCTCCTGCGGGAGTGAGGCAGCCCAGGCGAAGACATCATCGGTCATGGCTCAATGATGTAACGATTGACGGCGATGGTAGCGATGGCGACGGCGAGCGGATTGTAGATCATCATGTGATCCCAGCCCTCGTCGGACTCTAGTCCCTCAACCAGTGCTGCGATCTTGTCCTCAGCGATGAGCGCCCGCTGCTCCCATGATAGCTCGAATGGTACTATCGTGACCTCACCGTCACCGTCTTCCGACATGATCATCGTCACGGGCCTAGTGGCGATGTAGTTGTACAGATCCCACTCGGCTTGTCTCATGTCGTCTCCTACGCCCGACTGCCTGATGTGCGAATGGCCCAATATGCCTGGTGGATGTTCTGCCAGTCAATGTGATCGAGTGCATCTCCCTCTTGCTCTTCACCCGTTTCGAACATACGCAAGCGCCCTATCGCCTCTTCGGCAGCAAAGCAAGCATCTTTGAACTCTGGATGCAGTTTGCGCTTCCTGGCTTCTGAGTTGGAAGTCGACATCAGGAGGGGTCCGGGTATGGCTCGGCCACGTACTCGGCGCCGGGGTCCCAGGTGTCGGCGTCCGGGTAACAATGCTTCACTCCGTCGTCGGCGTGAAACCATCCACCCTCCGTGATGGGCTGGTGGATCTTTCTACCACAGCAGCACTGGGTCATATCCCCGCATCCCTCATGGCATAGAGATCCTCGATGTACTCCCGGTCGAGATCCCGTAGCCGCTCGGCTTCGAAGCAACGGTGCTGCCAGTAGGCGATCTCGGCATCCTTCTCGTCGGCTGTGCTGAATGTATCATTGCTACTTGGCATTGATGTAGCTCCTAGCTATCTCGAAGGCACACGGTCGCCCGAGGCCATGAATGTGGCAGAACTCTTCTTCGTCGTACTCGCATGTGTAGGTGTTAAGAAGCATATCCCCGAGTACATCGTGGAGGGCCTCGACCTGCTGCGCTAGACGAGCTACGTCCTCGTCGGCATACTCGTGCTGTGCGGGTCTCACGACGCCGATGCCGAACGGGTCGGCGCCAGGAGTCGAGACTAGCTCGTACTCGGTCGGATCACCGAGTGGGACCTTGACGGGCACCTGGCCGATCTCGTGCTGTCGCTCGGGCCTGACGGAGGGAAGGATCTCGGCAAGATCGTCGTCTTCCCACAGTTCCTTCTCGCAGGCGTACTCATACTGCGCCCGGTTCCACCAATGGTTGAGAGCGTACTTCAGCCGGGCGATGTCTCGACGCTGCTGATTGTAGCCCTGATCGAAGCCCGCCATGATGGCGTTGGCGAACCACCCGATCATCCACCCCTCATCAATCACCTCACGCTCGTCCTTATCCTCTGCGATTTCCCGAGCGATCTCACACCACTCCTCCGCCCAGGTGACCGCATCGATGTTGCCGATCAGTTCTCTATTTGTCAGTGCCATGGACTACTCCTATTCTCAGGCCCGGCTCATTGCCGAACTTCTCTTGTTCTTGTGCTTCCATGCCAGCCTCGAAGAGTGCTGTGCCATCGTCATACCATCCACGGTCTCGGGTCTCGCCCTTCGATCCGATTCCAGCAGCTTGGATGATGTATCCCGCCTCAATCATCTCTTCGTAGTCCAAGGTCCACTCGACCGTGATGCGTCCGTCGTTGTGGTCGGTGAATCTCACGTCTGCCTCCAACTCTTGCCGCTTCGGTCTAGCCGAGCTTCGTACCGATGAACGGGACAGTAATCGAGCTTGCCGCTCTTGACCCACAAGGGTGCCTCTGCCGAGGCTATCCGCCATTGATAGCAGATACGCCCACTAGAGGGGGCGGTCTCGTCACCCTCTATCCAATCACACAGGATGCGTCCTGTCGAGTCAGCGGTCATTGAGCAACACCGGGCGGGAGGGAGGC
>Ga0075522_10000450_pt1 | contig 29934 bp, 32 predicted proteins | sample NGEPerA_FD_74796 | JGI IMG/M metagenome (GOLD analysis project Ga0075522, IMG submission 74796) | Arctic peat soil microbial communities from the Barrow Environmental Observatory site, Barrow, Alaska, USA - NGEE PermafrostL2-A | ecosystem: Environmental > Terrestrial > Soil > Wetlands > Peat ...
AGATGGGCCTCGGTCCGTTGCCGGCCGTTCCCTCGACGGCGTCCTCGCCCGGCAGCGGCGGCATCCACGCCGAGAACGAGTTCTCGCGCGGCGGGCGCACGCCCAAAAGCGGGCCGCACGGCCCGCACGGCGGACGTCCGACGCTCAAGCCGTTGGTGGCCAGCGCAGGCGCAGCATCCTCCGCGCGGCCCGACTCGAACGCGTTCATGTCCGAGCTCGACGCGGGGATCGACGCCCTCTTCGACGCCGAGCTGAACGCGGCGGTCTCGACGCCGGCGCCGGCGCGGCCGCAGAAGTCGGGGCCGATCGCCGCCGGACTGGTGCCCGTGCGGCCGCCGACCAAGGCCGTGGCGCGGGCGGAGCGCCCGCCGCCACCCACCAAGCCGGATTTCGAGAACGAGACGACCAAGAAGGTCCAGGCGGGCTTGCTCGGCGCGGCGCTGCAGGCTTCGGGCGGGGAACGGACCCGGGCGCGCCTTCTGGAAAGGTATGCGCCGGTCGAGGACGGAGACTACTTCGCGGTATTGGGGGTCTCGCGCGACGCGGGACCGGAGGAGCTCCGGCGCGCGCACGCCCGCCTGTTGCAAGAGATCGCGTCCGACGTCGTGGGGCCGCAGCTGGCAGACGAATTGACCGCCCAGATCGTCACCATCCGCCTGGTGGCCGCCGAGGCGCTGCGCGTGCTCACCGATGACCGGCTGCGCCCGCGTTACGCCGCCCACCTGTCGGCGCTCTCGGCCAAGCGGCCGGCCGGCCAGGCGCCCGGGCCGTCGGTGGGTCCGCTTCGGAAATGACCATCGGTCGCCCGCGCGCGGTTTTCTTTGGTTCGCCGACCTTCGCGGTGCCGTCGCTGCGGGTGGCGGCGGCAGAGACTCGGCTCTGCGCGGTGGTCAGCCAACCCGATCGGCCGGCGGGGCGCGGTCGGGCGTCGTCGGCGCCGGCGGTCAAGCTGGCGGCGCAGGCGCTGGGCGTCCCGATCTTTCAGCCCGAAAAAGTCCGCACGCCCGAGACGCTGGCGACGCTGGCGGCCTTCGAGGCGGATATCTTCATCGTGGTCGCCTACGGACGAATCTTGCCGCAGACGTTGCTCGATCTGCCGCGCCTGGGAGCGTTCAACGTGCATGCCTCGTTGCTCCCCAAGCTGCGCGGCGCGGCGCCCATCCAGTGGGCAATCATCAATGGGGAGCACGAGACCGGCGTGTCGATCATGCGGATGGAGGCCGGGCTCGACACCGGCCCAGTCGCGGCGCGGCGCGGGCTGCCAATCGCGGACGACGATACGGCCGGGACGCTCTCGATCAAGCTGGCCGAGCTGGGGGCCCAGCTTCTGGGCGAGACCCTGCCGGCGATCGTGGGCGGCGCCCTGGCGCTCACGCCGCAAAACGAGGCGGCGCACACGCTGGCGCCGTTGCTCTCGAAGACCGACGGACGGCTCGATTTTGGTCAACCGGCGCGGCGCGTGTCGGCCCAGGCGCGCGGCGTCGATCCGTGGCCGGGCGCGACCGCGCTGCTCGACGGCGAGGTGGTCCGTCTGTTCGAGCCGATCGTGCTGCCACCCGCCCCGGGGGGCGCAGGCCGAGATCCGGGGGTCGTGTTGGGCTTGGGCGAGGTCGCGGGCGCGGACCACGGCGCGCCGACCAGCGTCTTGGCGATCGCTTGCGGCGACTCGGACGGCACATCGATCGGATTCGCCGAGCTGCAGCTCCCGGGCCGCCGCCGGTTGCCGGTCGCTGCGGTGCTGGCCGGTCGACCGATTCCGGCTGGGACCCGGCTCGATTCGTGAACGCGCGCGGTGCAGACCAACCGCGCGTGCTATCGGCGCGCGGCCTGGCGCGGACGGTGCTCGATCGCGTCGAGCGCGATGGCGCCTACGCCGGCCGCGCGCTGGCGGCGGCCCTCGATCGCGCACCCGCGCTGTCGCCCGAGGATCGGGCGCTGGCCACCGAGCTGGTCTATGGCGTCCTGCGCCGCCGCGGCCGTCTCGACCGCGCGCTCGACGCGCTGGCGCGCGAGGGGACCGGGCACTTGGATCTCGGCGTCCAGATCGCACTGCGGGTCGCCGCCTATCAGCTCCTCTTCCTCGATCGGGTGCCCGCCTACGCGGCGGTCGACGACGCGGTCGAGGCCTGCAAGAGCGCGCGGGGGCGTGGGCTGCCCGGGTTCGCCAACGCGCTCCTGCGGCGGCTGTCGCGGGTGGGCGAGCCGCCGCTTCCCGCCGCCGCGTCCGATCCGACCGGCTATCTGGAGGCGTCGGCCGGTCTGCCACTCTGGGTGGCGCGGCTGCTGCTGGCGGAGCTTCCGGCCGACCAGGCCATCGCCTTCGCGGACAACCTGGTCATGCCGCCGCCGGTGACGCTGCGGGCGAACACGCTGCGCACCACGCGCGAAGCGCTCGGTGAACGGCTGGCGGGGGAGCGCCCGGGCGCGTCGTTGCCCCCCTCGGCGCTGGCGCCCGACGCGATCCTGGCGCGGCATTTCGAGTCGCCGGCCGGCACGGCGGCCTGGCGGGCCGGGCTGTTCGCGGTGCAGGACGCCGGCGCGCAGATCGTCGCCGAGCTCTGCGGCGCCGCGGCGGGCGAGCGGATCCTGGACGCTTGCGCCGGCAACGGCGGCAAGACCGGGCACCTGCTGGCGTTGGTTGGCGATCGCGCGCAGGTCGACGCGATGGATCTGTCGAAGTCCAAGCTCGACGAAGGCGCGCGCACCTTGCGGCGCCTCGGCGTGGTCTCGGCGCGCGCCATCCCGGCCGATCTCACGCAGCCGCTGGCCGACCCGACGCCGCGCTACCACCGGATCCTCCTGGACGCGCCCTGCAGCGGCCTCGGCGTGCTGCGCCGCCACCCCGAGGCGCTGCTTCGCCGCTCGCCCGACGATCTCCCGACGCTGGCTGCGCAGCAGCTCCGGATGCTCGAAACCGTCGCGCCGGCGCTCTTGCCCGGCGGCCTCCTGACCTACGCCGTCTGCACCTTCGAAAAGCAGGAGTGTGAAGAGGTGGTGGCGGCGTTCCTGGCCGGCCATCCGGGTTTTGCTGTCGAGCCCGCCACGGCGGCCGGCGGGCGCGTCCCCTGGGCCGACCTGATGGACACGTCGGGCGCCGTGCGGACCTGGCCCCAGCGCGACGACGCCGACGCATTTTTTGCCGTGCGCTTGCGCGCGCCGCGCTGACGCTACTCCAGCCTTCCCAGCCCCGGACCTTCGACCACCCGCGCCGCCGCCGCGGCGGCTGCGGCTCCGGCTTCGACCAGCGGCGTGCCGGCGGCCAGCCGCAAGGTGAGCACCACGCCGAAGACGTCGCCGGCGCCGGTGGAATCGATCTCGCGGGCCGGCGCGGCGGGGATCTCGAGCCGGCGGCCGCTGGGCGCGATCAAGGTGGCCCCCCGCGCGCCGCGCGTGATGGCGACGGTGGCGCCCCGTGCGACAAACCTCGCGGCCACCGCCTCGACTTCGGGATGGTCCTCCTCGGAGACGACGGCCAGCTGCACCGGCGGCGGATCGAGCGCCTCAGCGAGTAGGGCCGGAACGATCTCGCCGCCGGGGCCGGTTCCGCGCAGCCACCCCTGCAGCCCCACCCCGATGAAACCGGCGCCGAGCGACGCCACCAGCGCGCGGTCGCACTCGCCGGCCACCGGCCCGACAAAGGCCACCGGCGCGCGGCGCCAGGCCTCGGGAACGTCCGCCACCGCCAGCGCCGCCGCCCGGCACTTGAGCGCCAGCCTGCGGCGCGGGCCAGCGTAGGACAAAACGAAGGTGGTCATCACGTCGCTCGCCGCGCAGGCAAGCCGCAGGTGGGGGTGGCCCCGCAACGGCGCCAGCAACGGATCTTCGGGCGGCGCCACCGTTACCAGCGCGGTCGGCACGTCCAGCCGGACCGCCACTTGCGCCGCATAGCTGACCGCGCCGCCCAGACGCGCGCCCAATTGGACGTCCAATCGGGCTTGGCCCGCCATCTCGTCGCGCGTGACGTGACCCAGCACCAACAGCTGCGGGGTCGTGGTCGCGCTCACCCGATCAATCTAGCGCGCCTTTTCGGCCCGCTGGCGGTTCCGAATCGGTAAAATAGCCGGCATGTCGTCTGTGTTCGTGGGCGCTTGATGCCGCCGCGCCCCCTGCGGATCGCCCCCTCGATCCTGGCTTCGGACTTCGCGCGCCTCGGCGAAGAGGTGCGTGCGGTGGAAGCGGCCGGCGCCGATCTGATCCACGTCGACGTGATGGACGGGCGCTTCGTGCCCAACCTGACCGTCGGGCCGGCGGTGGTGGCCGCGCTGCGCGCGGTGACCAAGCTGCCGATCGACGTGCACCTCATGATCGTCGAGCCCGAACGCTACGTCGAAGACTTCGCGCGCGCGGGCGCCGACCTCATCAGCGTCCACCTGGAGGCCTCGCCGCACCTGCACCGCACGGTTCAGCACATCCGCGCCGTGGGCAAGAAGGCCTCGGTGGCGGTCAACCCGCACTCGCCGCTCGACGGCCTCGACGTGGTGCTGCCGGACCTCGATATGGTGCTGCTGATGACGGTCAACCCGGGGTTTGGCGGCCAGCACTTCATCGAGGCGGTGGTGCCCAAGATTCGCGCGCTGCGCGCGGCGGTCGAGCGCCGCGGGCTGGACGTCGACATCGAGGTCGACGGCGGGATCGGGCCCGAGACCGCGGCCACAGTGGTCGAGGCCGGCGCCAACGTGCTGGTTGCCGGCTCATCGGTGTTCCACGCGCCGGGCCACGACTACCGGTCGGCCATCGCGGCGTTGCGCCGGGCCTGAGCTCGGGCGCCGCTCAGACCGTAGGGGCGCCGGCCGCCGCGTTGATGTCGGCGTTCTCGAGGCGCTGTACGGGCGCGCCGCGTTTTGCGATCGCCAACATCGCGCGGCCGACCTGCTCGCTGGTGGTCAGGTGTTTGGGGACCAGCCGCTTCAAGATCGGGAACAGCGGCGCCGCCACCACATAGGCTGCGCGGTAGAGCTTGGTCTTGGACTTCACCCCGTGCAGCGGCTGAATGATGCCGGGCCGGAACATGTAGGCGGCCTTGAACGGGAGCGCCAGCAGCGCATTTTCGGTCTCGCCCTTCACGCGCGCCCACATCGACCGGCCACGGGCGGTGCTGTCGGTGCCGGTGCCCGAGACGTAGATGAACGTCATGGCCGGATTGCGCGCCGCCAGCACCTGCGCGGCCGCCAGCGTGAAGTCGTAGGTCACCCGCCGGTAATCGGACTCCGACATGCCGGCCGACGAGATGCCGAGGCAGAAGAAGCAGGCCTCGTAGCCGGTCAAGCCATCGGCGATCGCCGAGAAGTCGGTAAAGTCCTGGTGAACGATCTCCTGAAGCTTGGGATCCGACTGTCCGGTCGCGGTGCGGCCGACCGCCAGCACCTCGGTCACCTCGGGATCGAGCAGGCACTCTCTCAATACGCCCTGTCCAACCATCCCGGTTGCGCCGAATAGAATGACCTTCATCGCCGCAGCATAGCGGGGGGCAGCCGGTTTCGCCGCTGGGCATCCGGCCCGGCGGCCGTGGCGCGGCCTGCCTTGGAGTCCGAGCTCTCAGGATCTAAGCTTACAAACCGGATGCGCCGTCATCTCGAGATCGCCATCCTGTGGGCCGCCGCGACATCGGGCGCCGGCGCCTGCAGCACCTCGATTGCGCCGATCGCGGTCGCGGCCGGATGTCCAGAGCAGCCGGTGCGCGGGCCGGACGAATACGATTCGGAGCCCGCCGACCAGTTGATAGACGACTTCGAGGACGGCACCACGATGCTGGCCGCGGTCGGCGGGCGCAACGGTGCCTGGGTCCTGGGCACCGACGGCACCGACGGGACGGTCACCGACGCCAACTCGGGGCAATGCGCGGCCCGCGGCGTCGCGGCGGGACACTTCGCCGGCGTCGGCCTGACCAGTTGGGGCGCCAACTGGACGGCGGTCTTCAAGAACAACAACAACGGACCGGCGGTGCCCTACGACGGGACGGCCTACGGCGGCATCTCGTTTTGGGCGGCGGTCGGCAGCGCTGCCCTGGCCCCGTTCCAGATCCCGATGGGGATCACCACCATCGACAACGCCTGGAACGGCGGGGTCTGCACGACCTCCTGCATGGACTACTACGCCACCACGGTGACGCTGACGACGACCTGGCAGCGGGTGGTGGTGCGCTTCTCGGATCTGGCGCAGGGGGGCTGGGGTGTTCCGCAGATCGCCATGCGCCGCGATCAGCTGGTGGGATTCATCCTGTGGCCGAACCACCAGTTCGACATCTGGATCGACGACGTGCGCTTCGAGCCCTGAGGACCGCGCCGCGCCCGCTCAGGGCCAGCTCAGATCGGCCAGCACCAGTGCCCCCAGGAACGGCTGTCCCCAGGTCCCGGCGTCGTTGCCGGCGAAATCCAGCTTGATGGCGCTGGTGGTGGCGCCCGCGACCGCACGCAGCCCCAGCCGCAGCCAGCGCACGATCTCCAGGCTGGCGTCGGCGCGCGCGAAGATCGCGCCGGTCACCACGCTGGCGCCGGTGGCTTGCAGCGGGGCGCTGGTCTGGCCATCGGCGCGCAGGTCCAGCATGCCCAGGCCGACGCCGGCGGTCGCCAGCAGCGGCGACCCGACCGGGCTCAACCGGCCGATCAAAGTTAGGCCCGCCAGATAGGCGCCTATTCGGGCCGATCCCTCGGGCCCCGACAGCGACGCGGTTCGAAGGGGCGCGCTCAGATCGATGGCCAACATCCAGCGCGGCGCGATTGGATGCTGCACCGACAGCCACGCCTGCAGGGCGGCCGAGCCGCCGCGGGGCGCGAAGAGGACACCAACCGCGGCGTCCAGTTCGAGCTGCGGCCCGACCGCTGTGTCGGGCCCGGCGACCAAGGTGGGCGAGCTCTCACCGGCCGATGCGGTCGGGGTGGGGGGCTTTCGATCGGCCGACCCGTGCGGCGGCCCAGGCTGCGAGAGCAAGCTTGTGCGTAGCAGCTCGGCGGTCTGCAGCGCGATCAAGCTCTGGTTGGGGCCGCGTGGGCTCTCATCGACGACGAGCTGGCGCAAGAGCGAACGCCCCGAGGTCTCGTCCGCCATCCAGACCTCGACCCCCTTGCGGCTGGGCACCATCCGGATGGCCGCCACCGCGCGCTGCGATCGCGCCACCGTCTCCAGCGGCCCCAGCGTGGCGTGGGTGCGCCACGGCTCGAGCGTCACCACGGTGAGCCCGAGCCCGGCCACCTCGGCGCGGACCCGCTCGGCGAACGGGTCGTCGGCCCGGTCGACGATCAGCAGCACCCGCCGCGACGACGTCCCACCCGGACCGGCGGCGGGTGCGGCCTGGATGGTCGCGGACGGCAAGGTGGTCGCCGCTGCGGCCGAGAGCATCGCCGCCGCGGCGACCCACCGCAGTCGCCGGCCGAACACCGGGCGGAGCTGCGGGGAGGGGGAAATCACTCCGACAGCATAACTCTGGCTTCGGGCGCGTAGGGTCCTTCGGGGAAACGTTGGAGATATCGGGCTGCATCGGCGCGCGCGCCGGCCCGGTCGCCGGCCCGTTGCCGGGCCTCCATCAGGCGGCCTACGGCGTCGCCCATGAGCGGGCCCTGGGGCAGCTCGGCCAGGTAGGCGCTGAACCAGCGGACCGCCTCCGGGTAGGCGGCGCGCCGTTCGAATGCCATGCGGCCCAGCGAGAAGGCCGCGGTGGCGGCGTCCGGAGAGCGCGGGAAACGCTGCCGCAGCGCCACCAGCGCCTGGACCGCGCGAGCGGTATGGCCCGAGAGCCGGGCGGCATCCGCGAGCGCCAGCAGATCGCTCTCGCCGGCGGTGCGGCAGACGCGGCCAAAATCGGCGCGCTCGGCGGCGCGCAGGCCCTCGACGAGATGGCCGCTCGCCAGCAGCTCCCGCCAAGCGTCGCCGGGCGCCGCCGGTTTCGACAGCAGTGCGACCCGCGTGCCGGGCGCCGCCGCGGACGCTGCGGCGGTCGGCGGATTCGCCGTCGACGTCGGATTCGGCGGCGACGACTGGCACGACCAGCGCACGGTCTCGCCGGCCCGCACGGCGTGCGCCTCGGCCAAGCAGCCGCCCGAGACCAGCACCGAGCCCTCGCGGGTCGAAAGGCCCAGCGACTGATCCTTGGGGTTCCAGTCCAGGCGAAACTTGGTGCCCGTCACGAGAACGTGAAACGGACCGGCCTCGAAGCTCCAGTGGGTGCGCGGCCGGCGGTGGACGATGGCCACGTCGACCGCGCCGTTCTCCAGCAGGACGCGCGCGCCCGCCGACTCCGCCGAGAGGACGCGCGCGCGCCCGCCCGCCCCGAGGACGACGGCGCTCCCCTCGGAAAACCGCAGCGCGACCGGCAGGCCCTCCGCCTCGACCACGTCGCCGAGACGCCCGGCGGTGCCCGCCGCCCCCACCTGAAACGAGATCGGGAGCCGGACCCAGATCGCGAACGCGGCCGCCGCGCCCACCAATCCGAGCGCGCCCAATCCGAGCGCGACCCAGAAGCGGACCGCCGGCCGGCCCGACCGGCGCAGCCAGCCTGGCCGCACGCCGGCGGCGTTTCGCGCGGCCACGCGTTCGAGCAGCGCGGAGCGCGCCGTGCGGAGCTGTTCCCCCGGGTTGGCGCTGGCATCGAGCGCATCACGGATCGCCTCGCCAAGATTCTTCAGCTCTGATTTTGGCGAGTCCATCGCGTCCCCCCCTCCAGCCATTGTTGCAGCTCTGGCTGCTCGCGCGCCGCGGCCAGGAATTGCTTTTCGGCGCGTGACAGCCGGCGCTTGAACGTCGCCAACGAGGTCCCGCAGGCTGCCGCCCCATCCGGCAAGGTCAGGCCGTGGACGATCCGCATCACGAAGGCCAGGCGATCGTTCACGGGCAGCCGGTCGAGCAAGCGGTAGGTCTCGCGCAGCGCTATCCGGGCCTCCGACGAGGGTGGTTCTTGCTGTCGGGGCCGGGTCTGCTCGGGTGAAAACAGAAACAGCCATTTGCGGCGCGCCCGCCGACGGATGTGCGCGCGCGCGGCGAAGATGGCGATGGTGGTCAACCAACTGCGCACGCGATCCATTTCCTCGAGCTCCTCGATCCGATCGATGGCGCGGATGAAGACCTCCTGCAGAAGATCGGGGAGATCGGCGTCGACCCCCAGCACCGACTGCAGCGTCCGCTGCACGTGGGCCGCGTGGCGGTCGTAGAAAACCGCCGCCGCCCCCGGATGGCCAGCGCGCAACGCCGCGACCAGCGCGTCGTCGCCGCCCACGAATGTCAGTGGTGTGACCATCCGATGCGCAGTGTTCATAGAGCCCGGAAAACGGCTCAGCCAACCGAGCCTACACGAAGGTGGCCGCTGGCGGGCGCCGAGGGGGCCCGTGAGCCGAAATGTGGGTGTGGTGGCATCCTCGCTCACCCTGCATCGTCGTGAACCTGCCTGGCGCCTAGGCCGCCAGGCAATAGCTTTGGGAGGCCGCGTGATTCGTTCCCTATTTATTTGGCGGTGGCTGGCAGCAGGTTTGGCCCTGGCGTCGTGCTCGTCGTCGATGCCGACGGCGGGCGGCGGTGGCGGTGCCTCGGGCGCCGGCGGCACCGGCGGCGCGCCGGACGCCGGGAGGACGGTGGGCGCTTCCGGTCTGCCCACGCCGCCTGGCGCGGGCGGCCTGCCCAAACCCTCCGGCACGCCGGGAAACCTGACCATCTTGAACTGGGCCGGCTTCACGGCGGCGGTGTCGTGGACCTTCGACGACTCGCAGCCCTCGCAGATCGCCCACTACGCCGAGCTGGCCGCGGTCGGCATCCCGGTAACCTTCTACATCAGCACCGGCAACAGCGCCGAGGCCGGCTACGACGCGACCTGGACCCAAGCCGTCAACGACGGCAACGAGATCGGTAACCACACCGTCCACCACTGCCAGGCCAACCTCACCGGCTGCAGCTTCGGGACGGCCGACAGCACGCTCACGCAGGAGCTCGACGATTGCACGGGCTACATCACGCAGCATTACCCGCAAAGTTCGGTCTGGACGTCGGCGTCCCCCTTCGGCGACACCGGGTACGACCTGGACGACGCGACGCGCTTTCTGGTCAACCGCGGCGTGGGCAACGGCCTGATTGGCGCCAACGACAACACCGATATGTTCAACCTGCCGATCTACCTGGCCCAGCCGGGTGACACCGCCAGCATCTTCAGCGCCCAGATCGACGGCGCGCACAGCGCCGGAAAATGGCTGATCCTGCTGGTCCACAGCATCACGCCCACCACCGACCTCTGGTACAACCCGGTGGCCATCACCGACGTGACCGGCGGGATGAGCCACGGCCAATCGCTCGGCGACGTCTGGAACGATACGGTGGTGGCCGTCGCCGCGTACTGGCGCGCGCAGAAGCTGGTCTCGGGCCTCACGCCGACTACCTCGGGCACCGGTCAGACCTGGACCTGGACGCTCCCGGCGAATTTCCCGAGCGGGAAGTACCTGCGCGCCACGGTGGCGGGCGGCACGCTGAGCCAGGGGGGCAATGCCCTTCCCTGGAACGACCACGGCTATTACGAGCTCGCGCTCGACGCCGGCTCGGTCACGCTCTCGCCGTAGTCGGTGATTGGGCAAGCAACGGCGCGAACGCGGCGCCCAACGTCGCGGGGTGGTCGATCTCCACCGGATCGCCGTGCGCCATCACTACGCGGCGGATATCCCAGATCAAGATCCGCTCGATGCTGGCGGCCAGCGCCTGGCGATCCTTGGCCAACCAGCGCTAGAGTCGATTCGGTCCGAACCGCCGCCACATACCGAAGGCGCGATAGAAGAAGCGCAGGTGCATTCCTTCTTGAAGATTGAGCTCCGCCTCCCAGAGATCGGGGCCGAGCGCGCGCAGGGTCGGTGCAGGGGAATTCGAGGTCGGCGCCATGGTCGCTCCACGTTTGCGCTCGATCTTTCGGCGCGTCAACTGGGCCAGGGCGAGCAGGGCGGACCGAAGCGGGTGCCGGCGGCGAAGTGAAGTCCGAAATCTTCGTCCAGCACGGCAAGGAGCTCGTCCGGGGTCGCGATCAAGCGCTTGTCGGCGGTCCCGTCCGGGTGGCGCAAGCTGAGCTCGCGGTCGAGGAGGGTGAGGCGCCCGGTGGGTGTTGCGCGGGCGACCATGAGACGGGTTCGGAAGTGGGACTGTGGGTGGGTGCTGGTAAACCAGTTGGCCAGCTCGCGGTCGATGGGCGGCATCTCCTCCAGCGTGAACTCGCAGGCATCCTGCCATTCGTCGCCCAGTCGGACCTGGTGATAGAAGCGCGGCGCGTGGGCCGATCCTTCGCGGGTGATCCGGCGCGGCTCGTGGGGCGTCGGCTGCTCTCCCTCAGCGTCGAGGCGGATCGCCGAGGTGAGGGATAGCCCACCGATGCCGACGTCGGCCAGCCAGGACTCGCCGGCGATCTCGGCGCGAACGAACAGGTGCGTGCGCGGCGGCGTCACCTCGCGTGGCCGCTGCAAGCGCACCCGCGCGCTGAGCGGCGCTGCCTGAAAGCCGAGCGCGGTCAGCACCAGCAGGAGTAGTCCGTTCTGCTCGAAGCAGTAGCCGCCCCGTCGGTCGGCCACCAGCTTTCGTTTCAGGTCGGCGGGCTCCAGCCCGATCGGCCGTCCCAGGAGAACGTCGAGGTTCTCGAAAGGGATGGTGCATGCATGGCGGAAGATGATCGCGTTGAGCGTCTCCAGCGTCGGCGTGCGCGGCCCGGAATAGCCGATCCGCGCGCAGTAGGCATCGAGGTCGATCATCGTCGCGCTCAGCGGGCCTCCCGCGGTGTCGAGGTCGCTCGCGCGCACTCGGCGGCCCGGGCCACCAGCAGTGCGCGCTCGCGCAGGTTTCGCGTCAGCGCCGCCGCGCGTTCCAGCTCGACCCGCGCCTCGTCGAAGCGTCCGAGCTTCATGAGGAGATCGCCGCGTACACTGGGCAGCAGGTGGTATTCCGCCAGCGCCGGCAAATCCGTGAGCGCGTCGACCAGCGCCAGCCCCGCGGCGGGACCCGAGGCCATCGAGACCGCCACCGCGCGATTGAGCTCGATCACCGGCGACGGCGAGCGGCGGGCCAGCGCCGCATAGAGCGCCGCGATCCGTGCCCAGTCGGTCGACTCGGCAAGCCGGGCGCGCGCGTGGCAAGCGGTGATCGCCGCCTGCAGCGCGTACGGCCCAGGCTCGCCGCCCAGCGCCTCGGCGCGCGCCAGCGCCGTGAGGCCGCGCCCGATGAGGACCTGATCCCACCGGCTGCGGTCCTGCTCCAGCAGCAACACCGGCTCGCCGCCGGGGCCAATCCGCGCGCGCGATCGCGAGGCCTGGATCTCCATCAGCGCCACCAGCCCATGCACCTCGGCCTCTTCGGGCACCAGCTCGGCCAGGATCCGCCCCAGTCGCAGCGCGTCCTCGCAGAGCCCCGGTCGCATCCAGTCGTCGCCGCCGGTGGCCGTGAAGCCTTCATTGAAGATGAGGTAGATGACCTCCAGCACCGATGACAGCCGGGCCACGCGGTCGGCGCCGCGCGGGACCTCGAAGGGGACGCCGGCCTCGGTCAGGGTCCGTTTGGCGCGCACGATCCGCTGGGCGACCGTCGGCTCCGGCACCAGGTAGGCGCGCGCGATCTCCTCGGTGGTGAGGCCGCCCAGCAGCCGGAGCGTCAGCGCCACCCGCGCCTCGGTCGAGAGCACCGGGTGACAGGAGGTGAACACCAGCCGCAACAGATCGTCGCCGATGTCGTCGTCGAGCGCGAGCTCGATCCGGTTCAGCAGATCGGCCGCGTCGCGCGTCTGCTCGGCGTCGATCTCGTGGCCCAGCTCTTGGTGCTTGCGGGCCAACCGCTGATTGCGTCGCAGCTCGTCGATGGCGCGGTTCTTGGCGGTCGCCATCAACCAGGCGCCCGGGTTGTCGGGCACGCCGGTCGACGGCCACCGCTCGAGCGCGGTCACCAGCGCCTCCTGGGCCAGCTCCTCGGCCAGCCCCACGTCGCGCATCATCCGCGCCAGGCCAGCGATGAGCCGGGCCGACTCGATCCGAAAGACCGCCTCGATGGCGCGATGGGGGTCGGTAGCCGTCACGGTTGGGATCAGAGCATCTTCTTCTGCGTCATCGGTCGCTGGTCCTCAGCCGCGGCGTTCGACGCGGCCGTCGGCGTGGCGGGCGAAGCGGCCTTCGGTGCGCGGGTGGACCGGATCGTCGCTCGGCCAAGGCCAGCCGCCGAACTGCGTGCGCTGGTAGTCGGCGATGGCCTGCTGGATCTCGGCGCGGGTGTTCATCACGAACGGGCCGTAGTTCACCACCGGTTCGCCGATCGGGCGCCCCTGCAGCAGCAGCACCTCGGTCTCCTCGGGGCCCCCCACCAGCGCGGCGGCCAGCTCGGGGCGTAGTCGGACGCGGTGGCTGGTGGGGACGGCATGCCCGTCGACCGTCAGGCCCTTGCCCCGGAAGAAGTACAGCGCGCGGTTGGTGCCGGGTGCCGGCGGCAACGACCACTCCGCCCCCGGGTCGAGCTTGATGGTCCAGATCGCGACGTCGCTCTCGGGGCGGGCGGCCCACGAGCTCGGCGGCGGCGGCGGCGCGGCGACATTGTCGTAATGTCCGGCGGTCAGCGTCAGGGTAACAGCGCGGCCGGCGCGATCCTCGACGATCTTGCGCGGGATCTGGTCGTCCCAGAGCATCGCGAAATACGGTGCCACCATCTTGTCGGCGCGCGGGAGATTCAGCCAGATCTGGAACAGCTCGAGCGGATTGTCGCGCTGCCGCTCGACCAGCGGGAACATCTCGGCGTGGACGATCCCGCCGCCGGCGGTCAGCCATTGTACGTCGCCGCGGCCGTAGCGCGCGGTCGCCCCCATCGAGTCGGAATGATCGAGCAGGCCGCGCCGCACGACGGTGACGGTCTCGAATCCGCGGTGCGGGTGCTGCGGAAATCCGGGCACGGTCTGCCCGTGATACATGCGCCAGCCGTCCTTGACGACGAAGTCCTCGCCCAGGTTGCGCCCCGCCAGCGAAACGGCGGGCCCCATCTGTTCGTTGCCGGCCGGGTAGTGATCGTCGTGGTGCACGCAAAACAGAAACGGATCGCTGGTCTCCCATGGGAACCCCTGCGGCGTGATCTCGATGACCGCGTCGGTGCCGGTCGCGCCTTTGGCCTGCTTTGCGTTCATTGCTGCCGATGCCCCCCGTTTGAGAGAACTGGTGAGGACCCCCGCCGCCGCGCCGACCGCACCCGTGACCGCCGCCGCCTTGAGCGCCTGCCTGCGCGAGACCTTGCCCATGCCGCCAGTATGATCGCTGGGCGGTGCGCTTGCACGCGACCGCGTGCCTGGGCGCCAGCGTCGTCATTGGTCATTTTCGTCTTCGGGGTGCGGGCTTCGCGTGGCTGGTCAGGAAGGTGCCGATTCGCGCCTGCAGCTCGGGCGTGCCGAGGCGATGGCCGCCGCCGTGGATGGTCCACAGCTCCGCCGAGCCGTGGGGACAGCCGGCGTAGGCCGCGATGGTGGTCTCCGCGCCGGGCAGGCGCGGGTCGAGATCCAGCGTCGTGATCTTGGGCTTGGCGTTCGGCAGGCAGCCGAGGCGCTCGGCCCAGTCGTGGATGGTCTGGGGCGCCGAGGGAAACGGGGCCAGCGCGCGGTTACCGAAGACGCGTCCGCCTTGGTAGGGGACGATCGGGTCGGCGTCGCCGTGCACCTCGGCGACGGCGATCGACGACACCGCCGTGCAGGCCTCTTCGCGATCGCGGCCGGCGCCGCCGATGCTGACGACGGCGGCCAACCGATCGTCCATCCAGCAGGCCAACCGATGGGCCATGAAGCCGCCGTTCGAGAACCCCCACCACGTAGACGCGCGCGGGATCGATCTCTGGTCGTTGGCGCCAGCGATCAATCAGGGTTTCGAGCCGCGCCAGATCGTCGACCGCCTTTCCGTCGAAGTTGCAGCAGGCGCCGCCGGCGTTCCAGAACCGGTGCCCCGCGCGGTCCATCGTTCCGTCGGGGGCTACCAGCACCATCCGCCCGTGCTCGGCGATCGCCCGCAGGCCGGGATCGCCCAGCGCCGGGCTTCAACCATCGGACCCCCGGGGGGGCGGCAGGCGGCGCGGAATGAGCAGCGTCGGTGGCTCGTCGGCGTCGCCGATGCTGATGGCCGGGCCCGCAGCGCCGGTGCGGTTGTTCTTCGGACCGATCACCTCGACCAAGGCTTCGTCCCAAAGGAACCCGCCGCGCACGTCGGTGCGGTTGGCGTCGGCGGGGAGATCCATGGCGTCGAAAATCTCGGACTCCTCGGGGATCTGGCGCAGCGGAAAGTTGGGTTTCGCCATCAGGCGCGCGCCCTCGACCAGGATGGGGACGCGCTGCCCGGACGGGCCGACCAGGTCGAAGTCGTGGGCCACCTCGAGTTGCTCCGCTTGCGTTCCCCAGACCCGCTTAGGATTTTCGTCGGGACCGAACGGCGTTTGTTTGCTCTTCTGCGAGTAGATGGCATTGAAGGCGCGCATCGGGAACCCCAACACCACGCCGATGACGGGGCGATCGGCGATCCGGAGCAGGGACGTCGCCGCCACGCGGGCCCGCCCGACCACCGAAACGATCGTTCCGTCCTCGAGCGCCGCCAGGTTCGACCAATCGGGGGCGATGCGGGTCGCGACGGCGCGGGCCCCCGAGATCGACAGCCGCCGGGCGACCGCGCGTCCGAGCGGATTGTCGACGCCGTTGAAGAAATCGGCCACCGATTCCCCGATCGGCGACTGCCAGGCCCACGCGAGGTCGAAGCGCGGGTTGCTGAGGCGACGAAGCGGGGTGACAGCGGTATCGGTCACGGGTGGAGCGTCCACCCGGCCTCGATGAACGTCAACCGGCGGCGCCCTGCCGGGCGGGGTAACGGGCGGTTGGTTCCCATGAAAGCGGGCGATCGATCTCGTGCGACTGAAAAGCACTTTTCATGCGAGGCACGGAGGAGTCAGATTGTGCGCATGCTCGTTCTTCACGATCATTTGACGTCTGGCAACGGCTACAAGGCACGCCTTCTGCTCGCGCAGCTCGGGATCGCCTACCGACGGATCGAATACGACATCGACCGGCGCGAGACACGCACGCCGGAGTTTCTCGCCAAGAATCTCAACGGGCGCATTCCGGTGCTGGAGCTCGAGGACGGCAGCTTCCTGCCCGAGTCGGATGCCATTCTCTGGTACCTCGCGGCCAGCCTGTACCGCTCCCGTGAGACCTGCCTGCGCGAGCACCCGCCGCGCGGGGGGCCGAAAAAATAATTCTGCGCTGTTGTCGATCGGCGGTCGGCCCGCTCGTCGCCTTGATATGAGGGGCAGCGATTCCCGCCCACCCCGCCAAAACATGCCCGAACGACAGTAAAAAAAAAGGAGACGCCCAATGAAGGTCATGGTCTTTGTCAAAGCCAACAGCGACTCGGAAGCCGGCAAGCTGCCCAGCGGAGAGGAGTTCCGCGAGATGGGCCATTTCAACGAGGCGCTGGTCAAGGCCGGCGTCATGCTGGCGGGTGAGGGGTTGCAAGCCAGCTCGAAGGGGAAGCGCGTGCGGTGCGTCGGCAAGCAGCGCACCGTGATCGACGGTCCCTTCAGCGAGACCAAGGAGCTGGTGGCGGGGTTCTGGATCTGGCAGGTCAAGTCGATCGACGAGGCCGTCGAGTGGGTCCGGCGCAGCCCATTTCAGGAGGGGGAGATCGAGCTCCGTCCGATCTTCGGGCCCGAGGACTTCGGTGACGCGATGCCGGCCGACGTGGCGGCGCAGGGGGCGCGGCTGCGGGCCGAGGCGGCCGGCAAGAAATCGTAGTGTGCGGTCGCGGGGCGCGGTCGATATGACATCTTCGGGGAAGCTGGCCCACGCAGCTTCTCCTCATATTGACCGCGCTCTGGACCTGCGACGCCAGCGACGCGAGGTTCAGGGGCCAGGTCCCTGCCGCTGTTCCTCGCTTGGACGTCGGGGGCGGGTTACGCTCATTGGGTGGATCGGGATGAGATGCTGCGTGCCCTCCAAGCTTTTGGGGCGCAGGGCGTCGAATACGTTCTCATCGGCGCGGCGGCCATGGGTGTTCACGGCCTGGTGCGCGCGACCGAGGATCTCGACGTCTTCATCCGGGCCACCGCAGAGAATGTGGCGCGTCTGCAGCAGGCGTTTCGAGAGATCTATGGATCGGATCCCAATATCGATCAGATTGAGGCCAAGGATCTGCTGGGCGACTATCCCGCGATTCGTTACTACCCACCCAGCGGCGATCTATATTTCGACGTCATGACACGCTTGGGGACCGCCGCCGACTACGACACCGTCGAGGCCGAAATCAAAGAGGTGGCCGGCGTCTCGATCCGCGTGGCCAGCCCCCGGGCGCTCTAGCGGCTCAAACGTGACGCCGTTCGTCCCATCGATCGGCAGGACGCTGCGATGCTCCGGCGGGCCTTCCAGCTCGAGGACGACGAATGAGAGGGCGGGTCGAAAAATTCCGCTCTGTCGCGGAGATGGCCGGTGCACCGATCGTCGTTTCGCCCGAAGAAGGTTTCGAGCGCTTCGCTCGGCATTGCGCGAGATATTTCCAACTCGCACCGCGGGTCTATCCGCGGGGCGTCTTTCGTTTTCGATCGCTCGAAGAAGCGCAGGCGGCGCGCGCGACGGTGTCGGAGCAGAATTTGCGTGCCGTCCGGTCGCGATAGCTCGACGAAGGGCGGGGCGGCAGGGTATCTCTGTGGCGTGGTAACGAAGAAGTCCAAGGTCGTGGCGCGCGGCAAGCGCCCGGCGGTGAAGATCGACGAGAGCTATCGCGCGGTGGCGCCTCGGAAGCTGGCGGCGAATTCGCGGGCCGGATCGGCGGTCCGTTCGTGACGCCGGCCATCTCCATCGTGGGGCTCACCAAGACCTACGCCAGCGGGTTTCAGGCGCTCAAGAAGGTCGACCTCGAGATTCAAAAGGGGGAGATCTTCGCGCTGCTCGGCCCGAACGGCGCCGGCAAGACCACGCTCATCAACATCGTGTGCGGGATCGTGACGCCGTCGAGTGGGACGGTGGTGGCGGATGGGCACGACATCGTGCGCGACTATCGGTCGGCGCGCTTCGAGATCGGGCTCGTCCCGCAGGAGCTGACCACCGACGCCTTCGAGACCGTCCGGGCCACCGTCACCTTCAGCCGCGGGCTCTTCCGCCGGTCGCCCAATCCGGCGCACATCGAGAAGGTGCTGCGCGAGCTGTCGCTGTGGGACAAGCGCGAGACGCGGATCATGAACCTGTCGGGCGGCATGAAACGCCGCGTGATGATCGCCAAGGCGCTCTCGCACGAGCCGGAGATTCTTTTCCTCGACGAGCCGACCGCCGGCGTCGACGTCGAGCTGCGCAAGGACATGTGGGCGCTGGTGCGGCGGCTGCGCGAAGGCGGCGTCACCATCATCCTGACCACGCACTACATCGACGAGGCCGAAGAGATGGCGGATCGGATCGGCATCATCAGCAAGGGCGAGCTGATCGTCGTCGAGGAAAAAGCCAAGTTGATGCAGAAGCTGGGCAAGCGGCAGCTCACGCTCAATCTTCAGGAGCCAATGGCGGCGCTGCCGGCGGCGCTGGCCGGCTGGCCGCTGTCGCTCAAGGCCAACGGGAACCAGTTGCAGTACACCTTCGACGCGCACGCAGCGCCGGGCACCGAGCCGCAAGACATTCCGTTGTTGTTGCGGCGTCTCGGTGAGCTGCAGATCGGGTTCAAGGATCTCAGCACCAGCCAGAGCTCGCTGGAGGAGATCTTCGTCAACCTGGTCAGCCACCCGGAAGGGGCGTCGGCGTGAGCGAGGTCGGCTTCAACCGCCAGGGGGTCTGGGCGATTTATCGGTTCGAGATGGCGCGCTTCGTGCGCACTCTGCTGCAGAGCGTGGTCACGCCGGTCATCACCACCTCGCTCTACTTCGTGGTCTTCGGGTCGGCCATCGGCTCGCGGATGTCGCGCGTGGGCGGCGTGTCCTACGGGGCCTTCATCGTGCCGGGCCTCATCATGCTGTCGCTCCTCACCGCCAGCATCTCGAACGCCTCGTTCGGGATCTATTTCCCGAAGTTCACCGGGACCATCTATGAGCTGCTGTCGGCACCGATCTCGTTCGTCGAGATGCTCATCGGCTATGTCGGCGCGGCGGCCACCAAGTCGATCAGCCTGGGGCTCATCATTCTGGCCACCGCCACCGCCTTCGTGCCGGTGCAGGTGCGCCACCCCTGCTTCATGGTGGCCTTTCTGCTGCTGACGGCGGTGACCTTCAGCCTGTTCGGCTTCGTGATCGGCGTCTGGGCCAAAGGCTTCGAGCAGCTCCAGCTGATCCCGATGTTGGTGGTGACGCCGCTGACGTTCCTGGGTGGCGCCTTTTATTCGATCGACATGTTGCCGGCGCGCTGGCGGACGGTGGCCCTGTTCAACCCGGTGGTTTATCTCATCAGCGGGTTCCGCTGGAGCTTCTACGAGACCGCCGACGTCGGGGTCGGCGTCAGCTTGGCGATGACCAGCGGGTTCCTGCTGGTGTTGCTGGCGGTGGTGGGCTGGATGTTCAAGAGCGGGTATCGGCTCAAGAAGTGACGGGTGATCGGGTGCCGGCGCGCGTTCATCTGGTCGACGGCACCTACGAGCTCTTCCGGGCGCACTACGCGCCGCGGCCCGGGCACCGCGATCCGTCGGGCCGTGACGCCAAGGCCACCACCGGCGTCGTGTCGTCGCTGCTGGCGTTGCTGCACGATACGGACGAGGCGGTGACCCACCTGGCGGTGGCCTTCGACAACCCGATTCGTTCGTTCCGAAACGATCTGTTCGCCGACTACAAGAGCGACGAAGGGGTGCCGCCCGAGCTGCGGGACCAGTTCGACGCGGTGGAGGACGCGGTGCGGGCGCTGGGGGTGGTGGTCTGGTCGATGCGCGAGCACGAGGCCGATGATGGACTGGCGTCGGGGGCGCGTCTCTACGCCGGCGCGGTCGATCAGGTGCGCATCCTGACGCCCGACAAGGACCTGGCCCAATGTCTGCGCGGAAACCGGGTGGTGCAGGTCGACCGCCGCCAAAAGAAGGTCACCAACGAGGCCAGCTTCCGCGCGGCGCGCGGCTTCGGCCCCGCCAGCGTGCCGGATTTCTTGGCGCTGACCGGCGACACGGCCGACGGCATTCCCGGGCTGCCCGGCTTCGGCGAGAAGAGCGCCGCGCTGGTGCTGGGTGCCTACGGGCACCTGGAGGCGATCCCGGCGCTGCCGTTTCAGTGGTCGGTCAAGGTCCGTGGCGCTTTGCAGCTCGGCGCCACGTTGGCCGAGCGGCGCGACGACGCGCTCTTCTATCGGCGATTGGCCACGCTGATCGACACCGTGCCGCTGGCCGAATCGCTGGACGATCTGGAGTTTCGCGGTGTCCCGCGTGCCCGCTTCGAGGCCTGGTGCGACGCCGTCGGGGTGAGCACGCTCAAGACCGCGCCCAAGCGCTGGGCGCCCTGACGGCCGATTGATTCCGGCGGCCCGTCAGGCCAGGTCGCGCGGTCGGGGCGTCAGAATCCAGCCCAGCAGCGACGAAACGATGCTGACCACCAACGCCCCGCCGATGGCCGAGCCGAGCGAGGCCACCGTGAAGCCCGGCACCAGCCAGGCGGCCAGCGCGAAGGCCAGGCCGTTCACGACCAGATAGAACAGGCCCAGCGTCAGCACGGTGATCGGTAGCGTCAGGATGGTCAACACCGGGCGAACCACCGCGTTCACCAGGCCCAGCACCAGCGCCGCGATCAGCAGCGTGCCGCCCGACGCGACGACGATGCCGGGCACCACCCGCGCGCCGACGGCCAGCGCGACGGCCGTGACCAGCCAATGCACGAGAAATCCCATGCGCCAAGCTTGGCCATAATCGCGGCCGGGGGCAAGCCAGACCGGCCGGCGCGCGTCCCGCGCGTGGGCGCTGCGGGCCAAGCTTGTTTTGGCTCAGGCGATCACCGATCCTCGCCCCGCCCGTGTCCGTCGGGCGGCGGTCCGGGCATGTGATCGGGCCGGCAGGCCAATCGATCGTCCGGGGTGGCGTTGCAGGTTCCGGAGAGGGTCCGGTCGCGCAGCGTGACCGTGCAGCTGTCCCCGGTCTTCTTGTCCTGGCAGGCGCGGTGCGATTGGGCGATGCGGCCGCGAAGGTGCGTTGACCCGCGGGCGCGAGCTCCGATCGGGCGGCGGTCGATTTTTTCCCGCGTGGGCCTGGCTTCTCGGGAATCCCGACCGAAATTGAGCCTGGCCCGCTTCGGGCCAGCGACAACCTCAACCGCCGGAGACCCGATGTCCCAGCTGCGATCGACCCAACATGCCACCTTCGTGATCGAGCGTGCCTATCTGGCCCCCCCCGCGCGCGTGTTCGCCGCCTGGGCTTCGGCAGATGCCAAGGCCCGCTGGTTCTCGGGTCCGGCCGACAAGTGGACGCTGAAGCAGCGCGAGCTGGACTTTCGTGTCGGTGGCCGCGAGCTGCTGGTCGGCAGCTTCACGGGCGGCGCGGTCTCCGCCTTCGAGAGCCGCTACCAGGACATCGTGCCCAACCAACGGATCGTCTACAGCTACGACATGCACATCGAAGATCGGCGAATCTCAGTCTCGCTGGCGACGGTGGTCTTCGAGGTGTCGGGGGTCGGGACGAAGCTGACCCTCACCGAGCAGGGGGTCTTCCTGGACGGGCTCGACACGCCGACCAGCCGCGAGGCTGGAACGCGCGCGCTGCTCGAAAACCTGGACGCCGCCTTGCTGCGCGACACCGAATAGCGCCGCGCCCGAGGGCCGACGTGTCGATCGAAGATCGAAAGGCGCCCGCGTTCCAGCCTGGGTGCGCCCGTTGTAAGGTGGGGCCGTGGCGGTTGGTTGGCAGCGCGTGGTTCGCAACGGGCTCGACGTGGTCGAGCTCGCGACGGCGGCTTCGCTCTGCAGCATCGCGCTCCACGGCGCGCAGGTCTTGAGCTTCCAGCCGCGCGGCGGCCGCGACCGGCTGTGGGTGAGTGATAAGGCGCGCTGGAACGTGGGGAGCGCGCTGCGTGGCGGGATCCCGCTCTGCTTCCCGTGGTTCGGCCCGCACGCGACCGGGCCCGGCTTTCCGGCCCACGGGTTCGCGCGCACGCGGCTTTGGCGGCTGGTCGGCGTCGATGAGCTTCCGGATGCCAAGCCGCGCGCGGTGTTCGAGCTGCGCGCCGACGAACAGACCCGTCCACTGTTTCCCTATGCATTCACGGCACGCTCCACGGTGATCGCCGGCGAAGATCTGGAGCTGTCGTTCGAGGTCGAAAATGACGGCGCCGAGGCCTTCGAGTTCGAGATCGCAATGCACAGCTACTTCGCCGTCTCCGACATCGCGGCGGTTTCGGTCGAAGGCTTGGGCGGCTCGTCCTACGTCGACAAAGTCGCCGGCGGGGCCGGTCATCAGCAGGCCGTCGGCGCGTTGGAAATCGCGGGCGAGGTCGATCGCGTTTATACCAGCGGTGGCCCGTTGGCGCTGATCGATCCGGGGCATCCGACGCTCCACCTCGAGGGGCAGGGGATCGCGTCGGCGGTGGTCTGGAATCCCGGGCCGGCCAAAGCGCGCGCGCTGGGCGATATCGACCCGGAAGACTATCGCCGCTTCGTCTGTCTCGAGATGGGCAACCTCGGGCCGGGGCGAATCTCGCTGGCCGCGGGCGCGCGGCACGTATCGGCGGTGCGGATCCGAAACGAGGATCTCGGCTCTCGACGGGGCGGTGAAGCCCGCTAGGAACCGAGCTTGGCGGCGGTGCGCAGCCAGCCGCGAACCCGGTCGCGGGGCAGCTCGTCGAGCGATCGCAGCTTGAGGTGACGTCCGGTCTTGCCGTCCCCCTCCAGGCGTCCTTCTGGATCGGCGAAGGTGCCCGGTGGTCCCGCCAGGATCAGGTTCACGTGGGCCTTGAACCCGGCCAGCGCGCACATCATCCGATCGCCGACTGTATAGAACGGCATACCCCACTTGATGGCCGAGCTCGCCCCGGGGGCCGCCTCCTCGATCATCTGGCGCAGCTCCTCGAGGATCGGCCGCAGGTGCGGTTGTTGTTTCGCAAAAAAACCGTCGATGGGCGCCCCGAGATCCGCGCGCCGGCCGAACTTCTTGGCGGCCGTCGCCTTGGGGGCCAGCGGCTGGGCTGGCTGGGCCGGCTTGGTCGCCGGCTTTGTCGCCGATTTCGAGGCGGGCGATCCGACCCGTTTCTTGGTTGGTTTGGCGCTGGGCTTCACGTCTCCAATGATGCCACAGCCCTCACGTCTTTTTCCGCCGCGGCGGATGCAGCGTTTCCCCGCGCGCGCACAGCTCCACGAATTGAGCGACGCGCGCGCTACGTGTCTCTGGCTTCTTGGCGGCCTGGACCCGATAGAGGATGGCGTAGCGATTCGCACCGTCGAGCGCCTCGAAGAACGCGCGGGCCTTGGCATTGCGGGCCAGCGCGGCCGCCAGATCGGCCGGCACCGTCGCGACCCGCGCGCCCTGGTAGGCGCGCGCCCAACGGCCGTCTCGCTTGGCGCGCTCGATCTCGGCCAACCCCGGGGTTTCGATCGTCCCGCTGGCGATCAGAGCCTCGGCTCTGGCGCAGTTGATCTTCGACCACGGGCTGCGCGCGCGGCGCGGGGTGAACCGCTGTAACCAAGCGGTGGCGTCGATTCCCTTTTTTTGGCTGTCGATCCAGCCCCAAATCAGCGCGCCGTCGAGCGCTGTGGCGTAGGTGAGCGCGTCGGCGGCGGCGTCGGCCCCGCCCTTGATGATGCGCAGCCAGACGCCCGGCGACCTGGCGTGGTTGGCCTCGAGCCAGGCCCGCCAGGCGGTGGCCGACTTCGGCGCCAGCGTCGGCTCCGTCGCCGACGGCTTTGCGATCCCTTTTGTCAGGGCTTGGTCTGGTTGTGGCCGCGGCGGCCCTGGGCGAATTCCACCGCGTAGCCGTCGGGGTCGAAGGCGGTCATCGATCGCTCCCATGGCTCGTCGTGTGGCGGTTGCTGGAAGACCACGCCTTTGGCCTTCAGCTCCTCGTAGAGACCGTCCAGATCGTCGGTGCTGAGCTCGACGTGAATCCCCCGCTTTTGCGCGGGCGTCATCTCTTCCACGCCCTCCTTGCGCGCCTCTTCCAGCGCGAGCAGGCCGATCGTGCCGGCGCCGATGCGGAGCATTCCGAACGCCGGCAAGGATTTCCACGCGATCGTGAGCCCCAGCGTGCCGCCGTAGAACGCCAGCGAGCGTTCTACACTCTGCACCGTCAGCGTCAGCCCCTCGAAGCGCATCTCGACCATGATCGAACGATAGGCCGCCACCACCGCAGCGTCAGCAGAAATCGCCCCGCAGCGCCGCGGCTGAGCCTCTGCTAAGAAGAGGCCATGAGCGATCGCATCGAGGTCGGGTTTCAGGCGTTCATCTCCGATGGTCAAGAAGAGTTCGGCGCGATTCGCGCCACCTCGCCGACCGGAAAAGACGTCACGGTGTACGTCGAGAACAGCGGCGACTTCGTGGTGCCGATCGGCGCCGTCGTCAAGGTCGCCTTCGGCAAAGTGACCTTCGACTGCAAGAAGCTCGACGCGACCTTGCGCCGCGCCATCGGCCACGCGCACGACGTCGAAACCCTCTGAGGGATCGGCGGTCGCGCAGCTCGAGTCATTCGACGAGCACGCCGTACGATCGCATGAGCAGCACGGCCGTCTCGGCGGCGACGCGGGCGCCTTTGCATTTGTTCTTCTGCGGATCGAAGAACACCCCGTCGGCGCGCGCGAAGTTGGCCTTGGCCAGCGTGCAGCCGGTGATCGTGCTGCCGGTCAGATCGCTGCCGGTGAAGTCGGCCTCGGTCAGATCGACGCTCAAGAAGTTGGCTTCGCGCACCAGGCAGCCGACGACCCTCAGCGCGCGCAGGCGTAGGTCGACGAACGAGGCGTAACGCAGGTCGCAGCCATCGAAGGCCAAATCTGGCAGCGAGCCGAGACCGCTCCACTCGACGCCCATCAGCTTGCTGCTCTTGAAGATCACGCCCCGGAAGGCCAGCCCCTGGGGCGCCATCCGGGTCAGGTCGCAATCCTCGAAGACACAATCTTCGAGCCGCGTTTCGGGCCAACGGCTCTGCGGCAGTTTGCAGCGCCGGAAGACGCAGCGTTGAAAGTCCTTGCCCGAGATTGCGGCGCCTTCGGTCGCGAGGTCTTCAAACGTCTGATCGGCGAAGGCGTCTCGGGCCCCGAAAGGGCTCTCAGAAGTGGAATCCATCGTCGGTCGCCGCGGTTCGCCAGCTTCGCGGCGTTTAGGGGGAGACCAGTTTGGGGGTGGCCCAGCTGGCCTTCAGCCGCGCCGCGATGTCGAGGCGCGCGCCCGCCGCCGCCCGCGGCAATCCGTCGTCCACCGACGTGCCCGGCGCCGCCCGCTCGAATTTGTCGAGGATCGCGTCCGGGATGAAGCGGGTGCGCGGCGTGAAGACGTGGCGATCGCCGTGGCGGCTCTGCTGCCGAATGAAGAAGCGCAGCGGGTGGATGAGGGCCAGCGAATTCTTGGCGCGGGTCATGGCCACGTAGAGCAACCGGCGCTCCTCCTCGATCTCGGGGGCGGTGCCGGTCGCTAAATCCGATGGGATGCAGCCGTCGGCTGCGTTGAGGACGAAGACCGTGTCCCACTCTTGGCCCTTGGCGGAGTGGATCGTCGAGAGGATCAGATAATCCTCGTCCAGGTGTGGGGGCCCGGCCTCGGCGCCGGTCGCCTGCGGGGGATCGAGCGTCAGGTCGGAGAGGAAGCGCTCGCGCGACGGCGCCGCCGCCGCCAGCTGCTCGAGTTGCTCCAGATCGCCCAGGCGGACGCGCGCGTCGTCGTAGAGGCGCTCGAGGTGCGGCTGGTACCAGCGACGGACGAGACCCATCTGGGTGGCCCACGGACCAACCGGGCCGCACAGTTGCGAGAACAGATCCGCGAAGGCCGGCCAATCGGTTCGCGCGGCCGCCGGTGGATCGAACGTCGCCAGCGCCGGCGGCAGCGCAAACCGCGCGCCCGCCACGTGCCGCACCAGCGCGTCCGCCAGCCGCGGTCCCATGCCGGGCAGGAGCTGCGCCACCCGAAAGGCCGCCAGCGAATCGCGCGGGTTCTCGGCCCAGCGCAGGCAGGAGAGGGCGTCCTTGACGTGGGCCGATTCGAGGAAGCGCAGGCCGCCGAACTTCACGAAAGGAAGGTTGCGGCGCCCCAGCTCGACTTCCAGCGCGTCGCTGTGGTGGCTGCTGCGGAACAGCACCGCCTGCTGCCGCAACGGCACGCCGGCCTCGCGCCGCTCGAGGATTCGCGTGACCACGTAGTCGACCTGGCCGGGCTCGTCGGCGACGGTCGCGAGCACGGGCCGCTCGCCGCCAGGCCGTGCCGAGAACAGTCGCTTTTCATACCGTTCGGTCCCGAGCCCGATGACCGCGTTGGCGGCTGCTAGAATTGGCTGCGTCGAACGGTAGTTCTGCTCGATGGTCTCGACGGTTGCGGGCGGTTGGTATTGGTTGGCAAACGCCAGGATGTTTCCCACGCGCGCCGCGCGGAAGCTGTAGATCGCCTGCGCGTCGTCGCCGACGACGGTGACGCCGTGCCCATCGGGCTTGAGCAGGCGGAGGATCTCGGCCTGCTGCGTGTTGGTGTCCTGGTACTCGTCGACCAGGACATGGTCGAAGAGGCTCCGGACGCGCGCCGCCAGTGCCCCATCGGACATGAGGTGGAACCAGTAGAGCAGCAGATCGTCGTAGTCGAGCACGGCGCGCGCGGACTTGGCCTCGACGTAACTCGCGAACAGCGACCGGAGAGGCTCTTCCCATTCGAGGCACCAGGGGAAGCGCGTTTCGAGACAGGCGCGGAGCGGCTCTTGCGTGTTGACGACGCTCGAGTAGATGGCCAGGCAAGTGCCCTTGCGCGGGAAGCGGCGATCGGTGTGCGCGAGACCGGCGTCGTGTCGCAGGCGATCGAGCAGGTCGGCGGAATCCTCGCGATCGAGCAGCGTGAACCCGGGATCGAGGCCGATCTCCTGCGCGTGGTGGCGCAGCAGCCGGTTGGCCACCGCGTGAAACGTGCCGGCCCAGGGTAGGGCCGACTCGGTTGTCGGCCGTCGATTCAGAAGGCGCGCCGCGCGCCGGGTCATCTCCTGGGCGGCCCGTCGCGAAAAGGTCAGCAGCAGGATCCGCCGCGCATCCGCGCCGCGCGCGATCAGCGTCGCCACCCGATGCGCCAGGGTTTGGGTCTTTCCGGTGCCCGCGCCCGCGATCACCAACAGCGGCCCGTCGCCCGCGCCGGCCGCGCGCCGCTGGGCCGGGTTTAGGCCGGCCAGAATCGCGTCAATCGGATCGGTTGAATTGCTCGGATCGCTGGGTTGGGCGGAGTCCACATCGAGAGACTATACTAATGTTCAGGTTCTGGAAAATTCGCGTTCCCCGTCGGGAGAAGAGCGCGCGCGTTCAGCGCCGCGCTCGAGATCGGCGCCGGGCGATCTCCGCCAACGCCAGCAGAAGCCCAGTGGCCAAGGCGCCGCACGACGGCCCGCCTTCGACTCTACACGAACAGCCTCCGCTCTTTGAATCGGGTGGCGTCGATCCGCCGGCGCCGCCGGTACCGGTCGTCGCGCCGGAGCCGCCTGCTCCCGTCGTCGGAGCACCGCCACCGCTGCCGGTCGTGGCAGCGCCGCCGCCGGTACCAGTCGTCCCGGTCGTCCCGGCCCCGCCGTTGCCCGCGCCGCCGTCGCGGGTCGCGCAATTGCTGGTGCCATAGGTCGAACAGTCGACGACCTGGACGGTGTAGGTGATGGGCGTCGTCGTTCCGCCGATGGTGACCGTATAGTTGTGGCCCGCCTCCGAGGTCCAGCCGTTTGGCGTGATGCCCATGGCGTACTTCGCACCGTACGATCCCAGGTTGGTCGACACGGTGACCGGCTGGTTGGTCGTCCCGTCCATGACGGTCGCCGTCGCCGAACCGAGGTTGATGGTGTCGCTCTGCAGGCTCCAGCCCGATTTGTCGAGCTCGGTCGCCGTGAACGCTTGCAGGGGCACCGGTCCGGCGGGCGGCCACCCCACATAGGGCACCCCGGCCTTACCGGTCCCACCGACCTGATAGAAGCACGACGCCGTCATGGTCCGGCCGCCGCTTCCGACCGAGCCGAACCCCACCGGTCCCAGCGAGTTTGCGAGGATCCAGGTCCGGTGTCCGAAGTTGGGGCCGGTCGCGTTGTCGCTGTCGTCCATATAGAGGTCGATGCACCCCACGGCCTGTCCACCGCAGATGCTGCTCCGGTTCGAGGCCGTCGCGCCCGCCGCGTTGTAGCAGGTCGCGGTGGTCGCGGGCGTGTGGGTCAGACCGTTGGCCGCCTGAATGATGGCGCAGTCCTGCGCGTTCGTATCGAAGGTGGGATCCTCGGTGACCTCCGGCATGGCCGTCAGGAAGCGATAGAGGTTCACCAGCTTGAGCGCGTTGGGACGGCCGGGCGGCTGGAGATCGCCGGGATCGCAGGTCGTCACGTCGCCGGTCGAGACGCCCTCCGACGTGTCCGCGCGATCGCAAACCCACCGCTGACAAACCTCATCCGCCGTGTTGACCGCCGCGGCAGCTCGGGGCGCAAGGACCGTCAGCGCAACCAGCCAACCGGCGGCGCAACCTGGGCGACGGGAGAAGATGGTCATGGGGCCTCGAGAGCGTGTATGTCCGTTGCTGCGTCTTTGGGGGAACAAAATCGACCGACCTTCGACCGACCTTCGAAGGAGCGCGCTGCCGACCAGGCCGCGGCGCCGATGGTCGGCGGGCCGCTAGCTCAGGTTGGGCGCCGTCCGGGTCTGGGCGGTCGCGAAGCGCAGCCGGTAGGCGGCCGGCGTGACACCCAGACGTTGCGTGAACGCGCGCCACATCGTGCTCGCGTCGCCGAACCCGGTTCGCGCCGTGATGTCTTTGAGCGGAAGCGGCGTCTCCTCGAGTAAGCGCCGGGCTTCGTCGATTCGCAGGCGGCGTACCAGCTCCGCCGGCGATTCGTCGAAGTGCTCCCGGCACCAGCGGCTCAGCGTGCGCGGGCTCATCCCGATCCCCTTGGCGAGGCGGTCGACGGGCAGCGCCTGGTCGATGTGCTCGAGGACGAAGGTCGCGACGTCGGGCAACCGCGCCGGCTCCTGCTCTTGTCGTTGGAGCGCCGAGCTGAACTGGGCCTGATTCCCGGAGCGTCGCAGGAACAGGACCATCCGCTTGGCGACGGCCATCGCGGCGGTGTGTCCATGATCTTCTTCGATGAGCGCCAGGGTCAGATCGATCCCTGCGGTGAGCCCGGCCGACGTCCATACGCGCCCGTCCCGCACGAAGATCCCCTCATCCACGACGCGTGCGGTAGGGAACCGCGCTTGCAACTCTGCCAGGTGGAGCCAATGGGTGGTGGCACGCCGTCCGTCCAGGACACCCGCTTCGCCCAGGACGAAGGCCCCCGTGCAGATCGAGACGACCGTCGGAATCCGCCGGTGATGGCGGCGCAGCCAAGCGACCAGACGCGCCTGGTCGTCCGGCCAGGGCATCCGCGGCGATCCGCCCGCCACGATCGCGATGTCGGGGAGCCGTCCGCTGTCTCGGGGCAGGGGGCGCACGCCGCCCACGATCAGGCCGTGCCGCGTCCGCACCGCGGGGCGGCGCGGCCCGACCAGCTCCAGCCGATATGCGGCGCGCCCCAGCACGTCGTTGGCGTGTCCCAGCACCTCCCACGGCCCCGCGATGTTCAGTGCTCCGGTCCCCGGCGCGACCAAGAACCAGACCCGTTTCGACGCACGGCCCACCATCGCACTGTGATGGACAATGGCCGAAAATGCAATCTTGTTGTCCTTTGGGCCAAGGGCCTTTCGCCGTATGGTCGAGGCATGATCAAGATCGGGATCAATGGATTTGGGCGAATCGGTCGGGTGGCTTTCCGCGCCGCGCTCGAGCGCGCCGACGTCGAGATCGTGGCGGTCAACGATCTGCTGGAGCTTCCGCAGCTGGCGTACCTGCTCAAGCACGACTCGGTTCACGGTCGGCTGCGACGCGAGGTGGTGAT
>Ga0075522_10000451_pt1 | contig 29824 bp, 29 predicted proteins | sample NGEPerA_FD_74796 | JGI IMG/M metagenome (GOLD analysis project Ga0075522, IMG submission 74796) | Arctic peat soil microbial communities from the Barrow Environmental Observatory site, Barrow, Alaska, USA - NGEE PermafrostL2-A | ecosystem: Environmental > Terrestrial > Soil > Wetlands > Peat ...
ATCGTACTCCGGCGGCCAACGCGGAGGCGGAGGTGGAGGACAATCGTACTCCGGCGGCCAACGCGGAGGCGGAGGTGAAGGACGATCGTATTCCGGCGGCCAACGCGGATACGCCGGTGGCCAGCGCGGATACTCGGGCGGCGAGCGCGGTTATTCCGGCCGCGAGTACCGTGGAGGCGATCGTGATCGTGGTGGCTATGGTTATCGCGGCAGCTATGGTTATGGCGGCGGTGGCTACTACGGATACTACGGCTCCCCGTATTCTTACGGCGGCGGCTACGGCCCCTCCTATTACGGCGGCTCCTGCGGCTACTACGATCAATGGGGCAATTGGATTCCGGACCCGGCCTGCTACTCCGATCCGTATTACTCCCCTTACTAGGGCCGCGCACCAGCGAGTCGAACGCGCAGCTCTAAAGTTTGCCGGCGGTGGCAGATCAGGCACAGCGATCGGATGTTCTCCAGATCGCATTCGCCTCCGCCCTCTGCCACCGGAACGACGTGATCCGCGTCCCACAGCGTTCTTCTGCTCAGCCGCTTCAGACCCCAGCGCGCGAGCAGCTTCTGCCGGTGCATCCCGCGAGACCGCTTCAAATCGAAGTAAGCCGCGCGGCAATTGACTTGGCAAATCGCACAGATGCCCTGATCGCGGGCCAATACCTGTTCGCGCAGATAGCCGGGATCGGTGCGAAGACGCCATTCATGCACGCACCAATCCGAACAGAACGTGAATCGTCGCGTGGGGACTTCGAGGCTGCACCAGCGGCACAGAGCCCGGCCGTTTTGACCCCTCTCCAGCGTGGCTCGATCGGCAAACCCGCCGGGCATGGTTCGGGAAGTGCTCACAAAACATTCTTAGCATAAATTGTCACGCAGGGCTTGTGATGAAAGAAGCTCCCCTTGGCCCGCAATCTAAGCGGCTCCGAGGCCCAGGAAGGACCAGCCTAAACGATCTGCGCTTACCCGCCGATAGATGTTTGGTATGAACGACAGACGTTTTGACGTCCGGGTACCGGTAGCGGACACCGTCAGCCTGTCCTGGACGGATCATGCTGGCCACAAGCAGCATATTCCCGCGGACTTGGCCGATATCTCCCGCTCCGGAGCCTCGGTACGGTCGCAACATCCGGTGAAGGTCGGAAACACGCTTTCTCTCGGCTACCAGGACCAGAAATTTGCCGGCAAGGTGACGCACTGCGTGTCGGGCGCCGCCGGTTACGTCTTGGGAATCGAGTTTGAGGATGGCTACCGCTGGAAGCCTCGCCCCTAAAAGGGGTCAGACGGCATTTCCTTACTTGCTCTTGCTCGCGTTGGGAAAGAACGCAGCAACACGATCGTTGAGCGTGAACTCCATCCCCAGGCCGGGATACTGTTTCAGCACCCTTGCGCGCATCTCCGCCGGAGTTTTCGACTTCGCGACGTTCGCGTCCCAATCGGCAATGTACTTCTTCATGAACGCGATTGCGGAGAGGTCGTGTTTCGCGCCCGGCCCCTCATGGCCGGGAATGAGAATCGCGGGCTTCAGTGCGGAAATCTGATCCAGCGTCTTCATCCATTCTTCGCGAGCTTTGCCTTTGGGAACCCCGAAGTAGACGCGATCGAAAACGGTATCGCCCGCCACCACCGCCTTCAGCGAAGGGATGTAGACGAAGCTATTGCCGGGAGCGTCTCCCTGCACGCCGCCGGTGACCGGGAATTGCTCGCCTTCGAGCGTCAGGTAAGGCGTCTCCAGCACCTCGGGAAGCACTGGATCAGCGCCGGGAATGTTGTTGCCATAGGTCGGGAACCAGAATTTCTGCCGGGCCGGCCAGCCGGTCTTGGCGCCGTTGACCGTGGCTGCCAGCGCGACGATTTTGGCGTTGGGAAACGCCTGGTGCAGCACCGCCAGCCCAAATAGATGATCCGGGTGGGGATGGGTAATGTAGATCGTGGTCAGGTTCTTCTTCGACTCCAGAATTTCCGCGGCCAGACGATGAGCCTCGCTCAGCGAGAACTGCGGGTCGATCACCAGCATGTCCTTTTCGCCCGAGATCATGGTCGAGTTCACGTCGTAGCCGTTGACGCCGGCGCCGTGATGCACCTTCAGCTGGAGCTTGGGTTGTGCGTTAATCTGTCCGCTGAGGGCTGTGGCCAGCGCCAGGGCGGTTAAGAGGATTGGTCTGAGCATTGCAGAAATATTATACGCGTTCGTGATAATCTACTGTCGACAGGTCTCCGATCGAATACACAGGAGGTCGACCATGGATATCAGACTTGGAGTGCTGATCGCGGCAATCGTTCCCACTCTTTCCGTCGCCGCCGATCTGAAAACGCCCGCCCAAAGTCCAACGTTCGCCAAGGACATCGCGCCCATTCTTCAGGAGAAGTGCCAGTCCTGCCACCGCGCCGGGGAGATGGCTCCCATGTCGCTGGTGACCTATGCGGAAACGCGCCCTTGGGTGAAGGACATCAAGCAGCGCGTGGTCACGCGCAACATGCCGCCGTGGCACCTCGACAAGACCGTCGGCATCCAGCACTTTGAGAACGATATCTCGCTGAACGATGAGCAGATCAGCCTGATCGCGCGATGGGTGGACGCCGGCGCGCCGCAGGGCGACCCCAAGGATATGCCCGCGCCCAAGCAGTGGCCGAAAGACGACGGCTGGCAGCTCTCGAAACAATTCGGGCCGCCTGACCTGGTCCTCAAGTCGGAGCCCTACACCATGCCCGCCCACGGACAGGACGTGTGGTTCAAGCCGCTCACGCAAATTCCCCTGACCGAGCCCCGCTGGGTCCGCGCGGTGGAGATGCGGCCGTCGACGCCGGCAGGCCGCAGGATCACGCACCACGCGCTCGCCTATCTCCAGCAGGAGGAGCCGGGTGTGACCAGCGATGCACCGGGCAACGCCACGCAGGGCCTGCTGATGGAATGGGCGGTCAACAAGAGTTACGATATTTACCGTCCCAACACCGGAAAGCTCCTGCTGCCCGGAGCGCGCATCTGGTGGGAGGAGCATCTGCATGCAGTTGGCGAGGAGATTCGGGACCACGTGGAGCTGGCGGTTTACTTCTACCCCAAAGGTCAGGAGCCCAAGTATCGGACCACGCTCACGCTGTTTAACGCAGCGCCCGGAAATCAGCTCGACATCCCGCCCAACACCATCGCGCAAACCGAGGGTTACACGATCCTGAAAAGTCCGGCCCGCCTCGAAAACTTTCAGCCGCATATGCATCTGCGCGGCAAGTCCATGCTGATGGAAGCGATTCTTCCCGATGGCACCAAGCGGACGCTCAGCTACGTGGATCACTTCAGCTTCAACTGGATGATCAACTATATCTATGCGGACGACGATGCTCCGGTATTGCCCAAGGGCACCCTGATTCACGTGGTCGCCGAGCACGACAATACCGCGAATAACAAGAACAATCCGGATCCGAATCAGTGGGTGGGTTGGGGCGATCGCACCGTGGATGAAATGGCGCACGCCTGGGTCAACGTCACCTACATCACGGAAGAGGATTATCAGGCGTACGTCGCCAAACACCGTCCTGCTCCCGCGGTTGCACAGAGATAAATGCGGCTCGCATTTGCAAGCCTCGCGCTCCTGGCAGCGGGAGCGGCATTTTTATGCGGCCAGCAGCGGGTGTATATCGAGCCGCCGCATGACTCCGGGCAGGGCGTCACGCCCGCGTTCGAAGGATGGTTCCCCAATTCCGACGGAAGCTTCAGCATTCTGTTCGGGTACTTCAACCGGAATCTAAAACAGGAGCTGGAGATCCCCATCGGCCCCGACAATCACATCGATCCGGGCGGGCCGGATCAGGGCCAGCCTACGCACTTCCTGACCAGAAGGCGCTGGGGGATGTTCACCATCACGGTGCCCAAGAACTTCGCCAGCAAGCTGACCTGGACACTGGTTGCCAACGGCAAGACGGCGCAGGTTCCCGCGGGCCTCGATCCGCTGTGGGAACTCAATCCTTTCAAGGATGCGACCGGCGATACCCCGCCCTTCATCGGCTTTACGCAATCGGGTCCTTTTGTGAATGGGCCGCGCGGTCAGACGCAGACGCTTTCCACAACCATCGCGAACCCTCTTCCCCTGACCCTCTGGGTGGCCGATGACGCCAGCGTCGTCCCCGGCGCGACGCGTCCCCGAACGCCGGCCGTCGCGCTGACCTGGAGCAAGTTCCGGGGACCCGGCGACGTCAGCTTCGCAAAGGACCGGCCCGCGATCGAGAGCGCACAGGTGCAAGGAGCGGGAAACCCCATATTCAGCGGCAAAGCATCCACGACCGCCACGTTCAGCGAACCGGGAGAGTACGTGTTGCATGTGGTCGCCAACGATTGGACCGGCGATGGCGGGCGCGGCTTTCAGTGCTGCTGGTCGAACGCCAAAGTCAACGTGTCGGTCAAGAAGTAGCGTCCGCGATCGGCGGAATCCGATCCCCAGGTGAAAAGGGGGACAGACTACTCTGTCCCCTCCCGCAAGCTCCTGCTTTCGCGTACAAGCGTGGGAGTGGACAGAGCGGTCTGTCCCCTTTTCGCTAGGAAATTGAAGATGAGAGGCCCTTCACCCATCGCGTCCGGCGAGCGGATGCGAAGGTGCGGATATCCTGCTCCACGGAGGTTACAGGCTTCCCTGAACCAACCGTTTGCGCGGCCTCCGTGCTGCGCGCTTCGCCACGAGAATCAGTCTTGCGTTCGGCCGCGAGCTTCCGATTCTCTTTCTTCAGGAGATAGCAATAACCAGCCAAAGTGGTCACGCTGGTGATCGTAACGACGTTAAGCACTAACTGAAGCTGAGTTGTTTCCATATCGAATCTCCCTGACAGACCCATGATAGGGAGAAGAAAAGCGTGCGCGAATAGGTAATGGGCTACAAATCCGCGTGGTACCGAATTCCCGCGTGAAACGAAACCGATGTACTAGGGTCTTACTTACGCGCGGCTGTATCGCCGTGCTAGAGTTAGAGATAGCAACCCTGGCATCGTCGCATAAGTCCGGTCCGCCGCCCTCGTCCGATCCTGCCCCGATCCACCAACTCTAGATTATTAAGGACCAAGATGAAGAATATTTTTGTAGGAAACCTGAGCTTCGGTGCTACCGAAAGCGCAGTTCGATCCCTGTTCGAGGCTTATGGAGCCGTGGACCGCGTCAGCATCGTTACGGACCGGGACACCGGCCAGGCCAGAGGGTTTGGATTCGTCGAGATGAGCAATAACACCGAGGCCGACCGCGCCATCAATGAACTCAATGGCCGGGACCTCGACGGCAGAGCGCTGAACGTCAACGAAGCCCGTCCGAAAACGGATCGTGGTTCGGGCGGCGGCGGCGGTGGCGGCCAGCGCCGCGACAAACGCTGGTAGGAATTTGATCGCAGGAAGAGGCGTCGGACGGCTAATCGCCGGTCGACGCCTTTTTCTTTTAGTCGGCGGGAATTGCACCGTATTTTCGATGCTCCAGGTACGGCACCAGAGCGACTCCGGCCAGGGTCGGCAGCCAGAACGAGAATAGCCGGTAGACCAGCACCACCACGACGGCGATCGCCGTCGGCACGCCCAGGATGGTGTACAAACCCACCATTGTGGTTTCCACCACTCCAACCCCTCCCAGAATGACGGTCAGCTTGCCCAGCAATTGCGGCACTCCGTAGCCGGCCACCAACACCAGCAGGCTGACGCCGTGCCCAGCGGCTAAGAACAGGAAGGCCAGCGTCAGCATATCGAAGCCGGTATTCAATGCGGCGCCGGCCGCGGGTCCTCGCCAGCCGCCTTTCAGCACCAGTGCGTCCCAGGCTGCCAGCAGGCGCGCGACGCCGGCCTGGGTTTTCCGCGGATCGGGACTCTTTTTCCGGAACCTCGCAAAGAATTTCGTGATGGCCATCGCGAGCCGCATCAATTTTTCGCGATGCGTCAGGCTCCACAGAAGCGCTCCCATGCTGCCCGCGAGGAACAGAACCGCAAGCGCCAGGGCCGCGGCCAGGAGGCTCGAAAACTTGTTGAGAACCATCAACGTCAGCAAGCCGAGCAGCGAAACAATCGCCAGGGTAGCGTCATCGAGGTAAATCGGGATCCATCCGCCTAGACCGGCTACCCCGGCCTGCACGCCGCGTTGCCGCAGCCACAGATAGGTCATGCCGGCGGTTCCCAGCACGCCGCCTCCCAGAGTGCCGACGCTATTGGCTCCGGCGGTGAGGAGCGCTCCCTCGACGATTGAGAATGGTTTCGGCAGCCTGATCACGGCTCTGAGCAGATAGCCGCTCCCGAGATAGCTCAGGACTTGCGCCCCCAAGGAAAGGGCGACGAACGGGATCTTCAGCGTAGTGGCAACTTGCAGCGCATGTTCGATCTGGGCGAATCGGGGCAGGACAAAATAGAGACCGAGCCCCAGTACGATGAGCAAGAAAAGGTACCGTAGCACCTTCGTTCTAGAAAAGGAGACAGGCTCGGAATTCGCGGTCATGCGCTGCGGTCGACGCCGCCCGGGACTGCCGTCAGCGTACTGAAGCGAGTTTACCTAAGCGCCCAGCGCGGTGCGCAAGGTCTTGTTGCCGGGATTCTCGCGCTCGAAGGCCACCAGGGCAACCCTCAGAGGCGACGTGCGGATATTACTGTCGCGCCACTGGGGCGTGACCGGCAAGTCGCTATGATCGATTTCCTTCCACTGCTCGCCACTCAGGCTGCGCTGGTCGATGCGGGCGACGTTGTCTTCGATGCGAATTCGAAGATCCTGCGTTTCAAATGTTGCGTTGTCCATACTTTTATTGTCCCACCTGTGCCTGAGGTTCACTCCCAAGCGATCAGCCTTTTCTGCGGGAGAATTTAGGCCTGGGCGAAAAGCTACGAACGGCGTGAGCCCGCGGTTCACGCTCTCGAAACGGCGGGGGAGTTCCATGGACAGCGCCGCGCACCTCTTGCTCCAGTCCAGCGGGCACCGGGCGGCGGGTCAACTGAAGCTGCAGCAGTTTCTCGATCTTGCGGATCTCGCCACGCTCGCTCCGCGTGCTAAATGTGGACGCTGTACCCTTCAGGCCAGCGCGACCAGTTCGGCCCACACGGTGGATGAAGTCCTCGGGCACTTGCGGCAGATCGTAATTGACTACGTGCGCGATGCCTTCCACGTGAACCCCGCGCGCCGCGACGTCGGTAGCCACCAGGACGCGATAGCTGCCTTCCTGGAATCCGCGCAGAGCCATGTTGCGCTGCGATTGCGTGCGGTCCCCGTGAATGGCGGCGGTTTTGGATCCGCTGCGCGCCAGTTTCTTGGCCAGACGATCCGCTCCGTGTTTGGTGCGGGCGAATACCAGGAACGACCCCCGCTCGTCTTGAAGCATCTTCTCGAGCAAGCCGAGCTTGCGGTCCTGTTCGACCTCATAGACGTGCAGGTCGATTTCCGCGGCCGGTCTGGTGGTGGAGCCGACTTCAATCCGAATCGGGTTCTTAAGGTAGGTTTTGATCAGCGGCGCAACCGACGCCTCGATCGTCGCCGAACAGAATATGCTCTGGCGTGTGGCAGGCAACAGCGCCAGGATTCGCTTGATGGTGGGGAGGAAGCCCATGTCCAGCATCCGGTCCGCCTCGTCCAGGATCAGGATGCGGGTGGCCTCCAGCCTGACGAGTTTGCGCTCCAGGAAATCGGAGAGGCGGCCGGGAGTCGCGATGACCACCTGCGCGCCCCTGCGAATCGCATTCAATTGGGTCTGTTCATTCAGTCCGCCGACGGCAATCGCGGCGCGGATACCCGTGCCGGCAGCGAGCAGAGCGAAGGCTTCGCTGATCTGGATCGCCAGCTCGCGCGTGGGAGTCAGAATCAGAGCGCTCACGCCGGGCGGATTGTTTTGCTTGATCAGCGTTTCGAGCATCGGAAGCAGGAAGGCAAGCGTCTTGCCCGTGCCGGTTTGCGCCGTGATCACGAGATCGTGGCCGGCGAGTTGTTGGGGGATAGCCTTGGCTTGCACCGGCGTAGGCTGGACGAATCCATTCCGGGCCAGGTTGGTCTGCAGGGCTGTCGATAGAGGTAGATCGGGAAAAGTGTTCATGAAGTGTTGTTTAGAAGCGGGAATCAGGCGAGCCAGGCAGGAACTTAAACCAACGGACGGGCGCGGTATGACTTCCGGTACGACTCCAGTATAGCATTAGTCGAGCATTTTCAGGCATTTTCCGGCTGAGGAGGCTGGACTTGGGAGCATCTGCTATTATAGATCCAGATGCAAGATCGCCACCCCACACTTTCCTCCTACCACTTTAAGCGCGCCAAGACCGACGGCCTGATCGAGGTGCTTAACGAGGGTTCCTACGTTATGGCCGAGTACAGCGAGCGTACCGGCATCGTGAAGTGGCAGCGCGTCGTACTGGCGACCCAAAAGGAAAAGATCGAGAAGTGGCTGTTCGATCACTACCCGTCTCAAACCCACAAGGCGGCGAAGGCCACGGCCCAACAAAGTTCGGGCGCAGCACGATAACATCCCGTTAAGCGGCTCCTTCGACCTCCAGTCGAATCGAAGCCTCCATCTGCGAACGCGATTCGCCTGAGTACCCTCCGGCCACCGGCGATGCCAGATCGTGATCGAATCCGGCGGCTATAGCCACGTGCGTATTGGACACCGCCAGACCGCGCGAAGGATCGTAACCCCGCCAGCCGATGCCCGGCAGATACACTTCCGCCCAGGCATGCATGTACGAGTCCTGGCGATTGGCCGACGCGCACTCATATCCGCTGACGAACCGGGCGGCGATTCCCATCACGCGGCAGGCATCGCAGAACAGGACCGCCAGATCGCGGCAGGATCCCTCGCGTGAGTTCAACGTTTGATCCGAGGGCCAGGGTGCGCCGGTGGGCCGCACTACCTGGCGGCAGGTTTGAAAGATTTGCTGGCTCAGCGCCACCAGGAACGAGAGCGTGTTCCCTTGGGCGCCGGCGACTACCGATTTCGCAAATTGCTTGACGGATTCGGCGACGTGCCCGTCATGGCGGTAAGACGTCAGGGCCGCGCTCAGCGGCTCCCGATACCACAGCGGAAGATTGAGCGATTCGCCCATGAGAATGTAATCGAACGGGTTCTGCCGAAGCATGTCCACGGTGAACCGGCTGGTCACGCTCAACTCCCTGGTCGGCGCGCTGAACCACGCGTTCATGGCGAGGTTGCCATCCTGATCCAAACACTCCGTGGTTCCGGCGGGCGCGGGTGCGATCTGAATGTCGAACGCGAGCAGCCGTTGGGTGCTGCTCATCCGCGGCCGCAGCCGGAAAATGTGCGGCTCCAGGAGAACCGGAAAATCGTAGCGATAAACAGTGGAGTGGGTGACGGTAATCTTCATGCCGGGAAATGAAGCGGATCCCTTAAGTTTTGGAGCTCCCGGTAGTAGTAGAGCGGAGCGGGCCGCCTTCCCTCGAACTTCAGCGACTTCAGGAATTCGATTTCCTCTTCCGTGGCATCGCCGCTGAGCGATCCGTCTCTCAGGAACTGCTCAAAGCCTGGTTCTATCGAGAACGCAGGCGGGGGTTGCTGTTCCGCAAACTCAAATCGTTTCAGACCGCCGGGAGCCAGGCGGCGGTTCAAGACCACCTCCATGCCAAACGTCTTCATGTCGATATCCCAGGAATCGATCATCGGTTCGAGGAACGAAACGCAATTCTCAAGGGAGACGTGGAAGACATCGGTATCCAGGAAGTCCAGAATCGCGACTCGCATTTGCTCATAAGTGCGGCCGCTGAGCTGGGCCATCAAACGGAGCCATTCCTCGCTTCGCAATTCCTCCTTGGCGATCCCCTGCGCCACATCCAGAAGCTTCTGCGTGATCAGCCGTTCGAACTCGCCAAAGGGCTCTTTCTCAAAAATCCGCTGTACTTCTCTTCGCCTATCCGGTTCGCATTTCCGGAGAACCAACTTCCGAGTCTCCTTGAACAGAGGCCTGGGAGGCTCCGTCACGCGCTTCTTCAAATCCTCCTGCCGCTGGACGTCGGCCAGTTTCGAAAGTTCGCCGGCCGGCAGCTTCAGGAACTGGCTCATCCGGTCATAGAGATCCGTACGCCCTGGCGCCGGAGGGACTTTCTTTCTCGTCAGGAGCTGGGAAATGTAGGATTCGGTGACCTGAGCGGCCGCAGCCAGATCCTTCTGGTCCAGTTCCAGTTCGTTTAAGCGATGCCGAATCAGCAGCGAAACGTCCATATGGCCATCTTCGGTTCACCGCAGCGAGTGAACCATCAGTTAACATTATGCCAGCGAGGCAGTTGACTGGCAACAACAATTAACCTATACTGGTTAATGTCCACGGGACACCTATGCTTGAGTCTTACCAAAAATCCACCGGCACCGGGTATACGACGACCGTAGCGCTGCTTGCGGCGGCCTTCATCTTTAGTCCGGCCGTACTGTTCATCTCACGCCCGTTTGGGTATGGAGTGCTTTCGATGGCCATCGCTTTCAGCGCGCTATGCGCCGGCTGGGCCTGGATCAACTGGAAGAAGTCGTCGCAACTCTCCATGCCGTCGCTCGAGAGCGATAGGGTGGCGAAATGACGCGCGCCCGCGTATGATGCAGATCAGCGTTAAATTCACGACTCACGAAATTGAACTGCTCAGCAGTCTGGCCTCGGATCAGTTATTCCGCCGGGAGTTCATCGATTCGAGGCTCCCCGGCTTCCGATCGAACCCCGGTGATTTGAGCCTGGGGAAAAAGCTGGTCGAGCGAATGCGCTTGACCGCGGACCGGATGAAGAAAGTCCCCGTGTCGAAGAGAAACGGAACTCATGCCATTTAACCAGTTCACACCACGGAACTTCACCTCCGACGCGATCCAGATGTACGCACCGGCCGCCTCCGGGGTCTATGGGATCTCGAACGCGCGCGAGTGGATTTATATCGGCGAAACCGACAACATCCGGAACTCGCTGTTGAATCACTTGCACGAAATCAATACGACGCTCATCGAACGGGAGCCCACAGGATTTGTTTTCGAGGTTTGCGATCAGGCGCAGCGGGCATCCCGCCAGGACCGGCTGGTCGGCGAATATGGACCCGCTTGCAACCGGCAGGCTCAGCACTCGTGATGGACAAACATATGGAAAACGTCAGAAAGACCGCAACGCTGCAGTTCATGCTCACCGGATTCACGCAAGACATGGCATTCCGGGTATTCGCATTCGAACGCATGGGCTCGGACCGCATTCGGACGAAAATCGCGGTCAGGGCCGACCTCGGGCTGACTCGAAGATACGGCATCCCGATGCAGGAGTTACCATTGTTGTGCCGGAATCTCCTGGAGCGCAGTGAGAACGGCGATGAGACGCAGACGTTAACGTTCAGCGAAGACGATATGTCCTTGCACGCCAAGGATCGCACTTCCGCCAAAGAGGCGGCTGCGCAACGGAGAAAACCGCCACGCAGAACGCCCAGCGAAAACGTCGGAGCGGCGTGGCGAGGCCACCAGCCGATTCAGACGGCGCGGGTTCCGGACGAACCGCGAGGTATCCATGAACAAAAGATTATTGAAACGGCATAAGCGCCAGGTGGCGCGTGCAAAAGAACACGTTAAGGTTTCCGAGCCCGACTTGAGGACTCCGGAAGAGATCAAGGCCGCACGGGATGCCAGCCGAGCCACTCAGGGTCCAGGCCAGGGTCCCAATGTGCACGGTGCAGCGGGGGCTCCCCGAAATAGAACGGCCACCGGAACCGGCTCCGCTGCGAAAACCAGCGTTTAAGACTGAAGAATCGAGCGAAGTAGAGTATGGCATCCGCACATTGTCCGAATTGCAAATCCGTCGAGTTCCGGGGCGTTGGCGTCCGAAACGCGATCGAGAGCGCCTTGTCGTGGCTTCTCTCACCCTACCGCTGCTCGCTGTGCGGCCGGCATTTCTTCCTGTTTCGGTGGCGCGCGCCTCTCGAAGGAACGGCCTAGTTGTCCTGAGTCAGAAGTCCGCAAACAAAAGCGGGCGATCTTTTTGAGGATGGAGCCGGCGTCCGCAGTCCAGGTGTGCCGCGCCGGATGCGCCTGCCGGCGAGCAGACCGACGAAGCGCTCGACTTGGTATCGAGAGCGGCGCGCAAACCAGCGCTTCACTTTGGGCATCTTATGCGCGGCGTCCAGCCTGGAGGCTGGACCCACGGTTACTTGCTGATGGTGACCAGGGCGACGATGTTGAGGGCGCTTTCGGCCATCACGATATTTTTGCCGTCGCGGGTGGTCATCATATTGCGCACTACGCCGCCGCCTGCGGGGATCGCCCAGGTCTGGAATTTTTCGGTCTTGGGATCGAAACGCACCAGCGTGTTGGGCTTCACGTTCGATTCGCTGTACCAGATGGCTCCATCGACCACAGTGATGCCGTAGGGCTGCGAATCGCGACCGCTGGGTGATGGCCATTCCTTCACAGCGCCGGTCTTGGGATCGAGACGGCCAAGATAGCCGCGAGCGTAATCCGCGTAATAGATGATGTCGTCGTTGGTAATGGCGATGCGGCGCGGACGGGCGTCGGGATTGGGTAGCGTCCATTCCTTGATCTTCATCGTTACCGGATCGATAGCGGCGATTTTGGGGGCGGAGAACTCGCAGTAATAAGGTGTGCCCTTGGAATCGACCACCATGCCGTACGGGTTCGAGGGCTTGGTGGGCGAATCGACCACCTTGATCTCGCCGGTGGCGGGGTTGAGACGGCCGACCTTCTGCGAATTCTGCACGGTGAACCAGAGAATGCCTTTCTGATCGAACAGAGGCGTGTGCGGATCTTTCGCGTCGGCGGGAAGTTTGTACTCGGTGAACTTTTCGGTCTTAGGATCGAGCTCGCCGATGTAGCCCTTGGAATTTGCGGTGAACCAAATGTTACCGTCCTTGTCCTCGACGAGCCCGTGCGGGCCCGAGCGGGGGGTCGGCGGGCGGAATTCCTGGATCTTGCCGGTCTTGGGGTCGATGCGGCCGAGCACGTTGGCGTACTGGCCGGTGTACCAGATATAGCCGTCGCGGGTGGCGAGCGGATCGTGCGGTCGCGAGCCGACGGTGGGCAGGAGCCATTCCTTGAAGCTGACTTTCACCGGGCCGGGAATGATGACGGCCTTGGGAACATTGCCTTCGGGAAAACTCTTGGCGAGGTAATCGGTCACCATGGCCATCTGGTCCTTGGGAACGTCGGCGCCGGCGGAGACCATGCGCTCGACCAGCAGTTTCCAATCGACAGGCGTGTGCCCGGCGCCGGTGATGAGGCTGAGCGCGTGGCAAGCGGTGCAGGCCGTTTCGACGATGGCCTTCGCGTTGCCGGGGGGCAAGGGCTTCTGCTGCGCGAACGCGGCGGAGCAGAGTACGATTCCCGTCAGGACGAGAGATGGGTTCTTCATAATAGATCTCCTGGCTACCAACGGGTATTCTATACAATGTGATGAGGCCAATGCGATGAGGATGACCAAACTATGGCCGGCTGCGCTGCTGGCGACGGCAGTATCTGCGCAGTGGCTGAATTATCCGACGGGCGGGATTCCGCGCACGGCGGACGGCAAGCCCAATCTTGCGGCTCCCGCGCCGCGAGCGGCGGATGGGAAACCGGACTTGTCGGGAGTCTGGGAGGCAGACGGGCAGACGTATTTCTTCGATCTGGCGGCCGGGCTGAAGCCGGGAGATGTGGTCCCGGAGCCGTGGGCGAAAGCGCTGCAACAGAAATACGAGGACAACCTGCACAGCGACGATCCGCTGGCGCACTGCCTGCCGCACGGCGTTCCGCGCATCAACACCAACGGCCTGTTTCCGTTCAAGATCATCCAGACGCCGGGGCTGGTGGTGATGCTCTATGAGCAACTGAATCAGTTCCGGCAGATTTTCATGGACGGCCGGACGCTGGCGAAAGATGTGAATCCGACGTGGCTGGGTTATTCGACGGGCAAGTGGGACGGCGACACGCTGGTGGTGGAATCGTCGGGGTTCAACGGCAAGGCGTGGCTGGATACGCAGAAGGGGCATCCGGCGTCGGATGCACTGCACGTCACCGAACGCTTCCGGCGGAAGAATTTCGGAACACTGGAGCTGGTGGCGACGATCGACGATCCCAAGGCGTACGCCAAGCCCTGGACCACCACGACCCAAATCATGCACCTGCAGCTGGACACGGACCTTCTGGAATTTATCTGCAATGAAAACGAGAAGGACGCTGCGCACATGGTGGGCAAATGATTCGTTCGGCGCTACTGGCGGCGATGCTCGCCACCACTTTCGTAACAACGGTGTGGGCGCAATCGGACCTGATCCTCACCAACGGGAAGATCATCACGGTGGACGAGCGGTTTTCGATCGCGCAGGCGGTGGCGATCCGGGGCGATCGTGTTGTGGCGACGGGGACCAATCAGGAGATCGCGCGACTGGCGGGCCCGAATACGCGCAGGATCGATCTGAAGGGCAAGTCTGTGATCCCGGGGCTGATCGACAACCACATGCATCTGCTGCGGGCGGCGGCGACGTGGGCGAAAGAGCTGCGTTTCGACGGCGTGGATTCGCGCAAGCAGGCGGTGGAGATGCTGCGGTCGCGGGTGAAAGCGGCTGGGCCGGGCGACTGGATCTACAACATCGGCGGCTGGGCGCATCAGCAGTTCACGGACGATCCGCGGCCATTTTCGCGCGAGGAGCTGGATCAGATCGCGCCAAATAATCCCGTGGCGCTGCAGGAATCCTACTATCAGGTGTTCCTGAATAGCAAGGCGCTGGGGAGTCTGAAGATCGAAGCGAATGCGCCGGATCCGCCGGAGTTCGTCAAAGGGTCGATTTTGCGGGATGCGTCGGGTAAGCCGACGGGCATTGTGCGGGGGGACATCGCGGCGACGCGCGCGGTGGCGAACAAGCTGCCGAGGGTCGCGCCGGATCAGCTTGAAGCAAGCGCCGCGGCTCTGGTTCGCGATATGAATCGCGCGGGGCTGACATCGGTCGGCGTGCCGGGCTGCGATGCGGATGTGCTGGCGATTTTCGAGAAATGGAAAGCGGAGGGGCGGCTCAATGTGCGGGTGTTCTGCATCGAGGGGGCGGCGGCCGGGAACCCCGAGGGAGTAGACCGGGCCATCCAGCAGCTCGCGCGGATGAAGCTGTTCCAGGGCGACAGCTATATCGACACTGTGTCGTTCGGGGAAAGCGCATATTCGCCGCTGCATGACCCGATGTTCGAGCTGAAATCGAATCCTCAACCTGAACAGCTGGAGCAGTGGAGAAAGATGGCGATGGCGATCGCCCAGGCCGGGCTGCCTTTGCATGTGCACGCGGAACTGAGCGGAACGATTGACGCGTTCCTGGATCAGATCGAAGCGGTGAACAAGGAGCATCCGATCAAGAATCTGCGCTGGGTGCTGGCGCACGTGAACCAGATCAATGCGTCGCAGCTCGATCGCATGAAGAAGCTGGGGATGTACGCGGCGGTGCATCCGTGGGCGGTGATCAATGGCGGGATCATGCACGATAGCTTCGGGGACGGCGCGTATGACATGCCGCCGCTGGCGACGATTCAGAATAGCGGCATCCTATGGGGGCTGGGATCGGACGGAACCGCGGCGAATCAAACACTGCCGTTTACCGCGCTGTCCTTCGCGGTGACGGGCAAGATGGCGGGCGGGATGAAAGTGAACCGGCAGACCATCGGCCGGGAAGACGCGTTGATCGCGCACACGCGCAAGAACGCGTTCTTCGTTTTTCAGGAAGACAACCTGGGCTCGATCCAGGCGGGCAAGCTGGCGGACCTAGTGGTGCTCGATCGCGATTATCTGACGGTTCCGGCGGACCAGATCAAGGACATCCGGCCGGTGATGACCGTGGTGGGCGGCAGGATCGTGTTCGGCAATTAACCGCGCAAGAAGGCCTGCAACTCCGCGAGCGTTTCCTTGGGAGCGCTTTCCTGCAAGGAATGGTTGCCGGGCATGCCCTTGCCTGAAACGTGGGTGCCCTCTTCCTTCCAGATCCCCAGGACATCGTACAGTTTGCCCATGGCGCCATTGGCGGCCCACAGAGTCAACAGCGGACACTTGATCTTCTTGTGAGCCTTGATATCGGCCTCGTCATTCTTCAGATCGATGGAAGCCGAGGCGCGATAATCCTCGCACATGCCGTGCAGCATGGTGGGATCGCTATTGTGACGCGCGTATTCGGCCTGCACCAGCGCGGCCATCGGGTCTACCGGGCCCCTGGGACCTCCGAAACCTCCGGGGCCGCCCCGTCCTCCACGTCCGCCGCGGCCGCCGCGTCCCGTATTCTGCGCGAGCAGCTCGTCTTCCGGACCCGGCGCCGGACGCAGATAGTTGAACCAGTGGAAGTATGCCTGCACGAACTCGATGGTCACGTGCGAGTAGAGCCAGTGCGCCGGCACGATATCGAACACGGCGAGTTTGGTGACGCGGTCCGGATGATCGAGCGCCATGCGCCGTCCGACGCGCCCTCCGCGATCGTGTCCGACCATCCGAAACTGCTTAAAGCCGAGGTGTTCCATCACTTCCACGCCGTCGAGCGCCATGGGCCGCTTGGACTGGCTGGAGTGATCGGGAGCGTCGGGCGGGCGGCTGGAATCGCCGTAGCCGCGCAGGTCGCACATCACCAGCGTGTAATCCTTGGCCAGATCGGGCGCGATGAGGTGCCAGGTGACCAGCGATTGCGGAGCACCGTGGAACAAAAGCACCGGCGGTCCCGATCCGCCGATGACGGCGTTGATCTCGGCGCCGGTGGTCTTGATCTTCTCATTGCGAAAACCGGGCGGGAAGATGCGTTTCCAGGCCGGCTCGGCGCTGGCATTGGCGGCTTCCTGAGCGGGCGCTTTATTGGCGATCAGCGCGGCTGCGCCGGCGGCGAGAGCAGTTTTCTGCAGTAAGTTGCGGCGCGAGGTCAATTCGGACATGAACGGGATTCTCCTTTAGACTGCGATTGCTTCCATCTTCAGAGGGCCGGTGCTGTCCCCCATGGTCTCAATCGGCACACCGGCCTTGTCGAGGATCGCCACCAGCAGGTTCGCCATGTGCGTGTCCATCTTGTAGTCCAGATGATAACCGGTCTTGAATTTGCCACCGAGCTTTCCGGCCAGAAGCACCGGCAAATCGGAGTGACGATGCAGGTTCCCGTTGCCCATGCCGCTGCCGTACATGATCAGGCTGTGATCGAGCAGCGAGCCGTCGCCGTCCGGAGTCGCCTGCATCTTCTCGAGAAGATAGGCGAGCATCTGCACGTGATAGGTATCGATGCGGGCTTTCTCCGACATCAGTTCGGCGTCGTCGCGGTGATGCGAGATCAGGTGGTGCTGGCCGGGGATGCCGATCATCGGATAGGTGCGGCTGCTGAGCTCGCGCGCCATGATCAGACTGAAGACGCGCGTCAGATCGGCGCGGAACGCCATGAGCTGGAGATCGAACATCAGCTTGGTGTGCTCTTCAAAGCTATCGGGGATACCGACGGGACGATCCGGCAGCTCGAAATTCTGCGCGGTCTTCGATTCCGTGTTTTGAATGCGCTGCTCGATGTCGCGCACGGAGTCGAGATATTCGCCAAGCTTGGACCGGTCGCTGTTGCCGAGGCTGGTCGCGAGGCCGCTGGCTTCTTCCAGGACCGAATCGAGAATGCTGCCTTCTTTCTTGGCGCGCGCGAGCCGCTGGGCACTGGAGCCGCCGTCGCCGAACAGGCGCTCAAAGATCACGCGGGGCTGATTCTCGGGGATGTTGGGTGTCTCCGGATTGCGCCAGGAGACCGTATTGACGTAGAAGCAGTCGCCCGAATCGCAGGAACCGGCCGAGGCGGAATCGACGGTCATTTCGATCGACTGGATCTGCGAGTTCTTGCCGATGACCTGGGCCGCGAGCTGATCCGCCGTGGTGGCGAGCTTCACCTCGACGCCGGGACGCGTGCGGTCATACGCGTGAACACCGGTCAGCCAGGCCGCCGATGCACGGGTGTGGTCGCCGCTGCCATCGCCCTTGGTATCCGCCTCCAGGTGCGACAGGCCGGTGAGAATATTGAACTGGCCGTTCAGCTTTTCGAGCGGTTTCAAGTTGGGCGTCAACTCGAAGCCATAGCCGAGCTTGGTGGGCTTCCACTGGGGGAAGATGACGCCGTGCGAAACGTAAACCCATCCGAGACGCGGCGTCGACGGAGTGGCGGCCGAGAGCGCGGGGATCATCGAGTCCAACATGGGCAGCGCCAGCGAGGCGCCCAGCCCCTTCAATATCGTTCTCCGGGCCATTCTCTTTTTGGTGATGAACGTCATGGGTTTTTCCTTTCGGCTTTCACGGATCTCATCTGAAATGGGGCGCTCTGGACCACGCCCAACACCAGGTCATCGAACTTATAGTTGTTGGCAGCCGCCTCGCGGACGATCTTGCGCACGGCGGGCGCGTCGAAATATTGCACGTTGCGCCCGATGCCGTACATCAGCAGCTTGTCGGTGACGGCGGCTACGAATCTCTGCGGGTCCTTGAGGATCAACTGCTTCACGCCCGCCAGACCGTCGACGACGGTTCCATCCGCCAGTTTGCTCGAAACGTCGATGGGGTTGGTGCCGTCATGATCCCGCCATTTGCCCACGGCGTCGAAGTTCTCCATCGCGAACCCGATGGGATCCATGCGCGCGTGGCAATTCGCGCACGCGGGGTTGGCCCGATGCCGGACCATGGCTTCCCGCAGGGTAAGCTGCTCGCCGGATTTCGCGCCATCCGTGCTCAGCGACGGAACATTGGGCGGAGGCGGAGGAGGCGGCGACGCCAGCAGATTCTCCAGAACGTATTTACCCCGCAGCACCGGCGACGTGCGTGTCGAATAGGACGTCAACAGCAGGATGCTGCCCTGTCCCAGCAGCCCGCCCCGGGGACTGTCTTTCGGGAAGGTGACACGCTGGAACTCGGCGCCGCGAATGTTGGGGATGCCGTAGTGCTTGGCCAGCCGCTCATTGACGAAGGTGTAGTTGGCGGTGAGCAGTTCCATCACGCTGCGGTTCTCGCGCAAGACGCTATCGAGGAATAGCTGCGTTTCTTTCTCGAAGGATTGCCGCAGACCTTCATCGAATTCGCGGAACACGAACAGATCGGGAGCCTTGACGTCCACGTCGCGCAGGTACAGCCACTGCGCGGCGAAGTTGTTCACCATGGATTCGGAACGAGGGTCGGCCAGCATGCGCTTGACCTGCTGCTCCAGAACCCCGGGCTGCTTCAACTTGCCGGCTGCCGCAACGTTCAGGAGCTCGTCGTCCGGGATGCTGCTCCACAAGAAGAATGACAGTCGCGAGGCGAGTTCCAGATCGCTGACGGAATGCACCGATCCGGGGGCCGCTCCAGCCGGCTCGCGCTCGATGCGATAGAGAAACTGCGGGCTCACCAGAAGGCGTTCGATGCCCCTCTGTATGCCGAGGTCGAAGTCCCGTTCCTTGCGCCCTTTGTCGTAGAACGCGAGCAGCGTGGCGACATCCGCATCGGTCACGGGGCGACGGTACGCCCGGCGCGCGAGAGTCGAAAGAACCTGCTTGGCGCAGGCCGGCTCGGCCGCGGCGTTCGCGGGGCGGCAAGTAAAGATGCGCTGACGGCTGGGTGTATCGCCCGGCCCGGTGGCGTTATACGGTCCGCGGATGGTGACTGCGGCAATCGAAGGCTGCGTCCCGCGGCTGCGCTCCCGTGGATGCAGCGTGGCTTCGTCCAGCGCTTCGGTTTTCTGTATAAACGTGACGCCGATCAGCCGGGGTCCGGCTTTTACCGCGATCCGGAAATCCGTGGGAATCGCTGCGCCTCGACCACCACGTCCACCGCGCCCGCCTCGACCACCGCCGCCGACCGTCACGAGCTCCTTACGCTCTCCATCCACGGTGACTTCGAGCTGGTTCGGATCGCGAGCTGCGCCCGCCAGCTCGATTTGGATTTCGTATTCGCCGTCCAGCGGAAAGTAGCTGCGAATGGCCGTTCCGCCGCGTGTTCCGAAAGGCAGATCCTCCACTTGCGACTCCTGAGGCCCTTCGAGAGGCGTCCGGTAGATGTTCACCATCAACGGCATGGCGGGATCGCCGACGGCCAGGCGGCTGATCTTCGTGGACGCGTCGAGATAGCGCTCCATGGTGGCGGGAGAGACGTACAGCAGATCGGCAATGTTATCGAAACCGCTGGAGGCGTTGTCGGCCGGCAGCAGGAGCGTGTAATCCATCTCCTTGGGCAGGTTGTCCAGGGCGAGAAGGTCGCGGATGGCGTTGTGATATTCGGTGCGGGTCAGGCGATGCAGATTGGGCAGTTCGCCGGGATTCGGTTGGGCGGCGGCGGTGCGGTCGAGTTCGGTTTCAAGATATGTCGCGAACCGGTCGTAGGTGGCGGCATCCGGGCGCGGCATGGGCACGGGCGGCATGGACTTCGCGCGAAGCTGCTTGATCGCACGCTCCCAGGTTTCGGCGTTGCTGGAGACTTGCGTGAGCGTGGCAGGATCGAGAAACACGCCGCCGGTTTTGAGAGCGGCGCTGTGGCATCCAATGCAGTACTGTTTGACCGTTGCAGCAGCGGCTGCGCCAGAGGTTTGCGCATTCGGCTGGGGCGTTTGTGCGCGGCCGGTCGAGGTGAGCAGGGTCGCCAGAATCGTACCTGCTATCAACCATTTAGGACTGGATTTCGAACTGAATTTTGCAGGCATTCGACCGTTGATCATTATACAGGGTTACAACGCGGGAAGCACGCCCCAGGCTGATGCACAAGCGCCTTGTTTACATTGCCTCGCTAGAGTAAAATGAAGCCCGGATACTTTATGACACGCTCGATCCACTGGTTCGTGGCAGGTTCGATGTTGCTAGCGGGCGCGTTGGCGGTTAGCGCCGCGACGGATACCGCGCTGATCGACGCGGTGAAGCGAGGCGATACAGCCGGCGTCAAGGCTCTACTCGCCAAAAAGGCCGATGTCAATGCGCCCGACGTGGACACCTCCACGCCGCTCGATTGGGCCGTTCAGTCCAATAACCTGGAGATCGTGAATCTGCTGATCGACGCGGGCGCGAACGTGAACGCCGCGACGCGCTACAAGATTACGCCGCTATCGCTTGCATGCACGAACGGGAACGCCGCCATCATCGAGCGGCTGTTGAAGGCCGGGGTCGATCCGAACGGCACTTCGGAAGAAGGTCAGACCGCGCTGATGACGGCTGCCCTGAACGGCAAGGTGGACGCGATCAAGGTGCTGCTGAGTCACGGCGCGAAGGTGAACGCGATTGAGCCGTTCAAGGGACAAACAGCTTTGATGTGGGCGGCCGGCGAAGGAAACTCCGATGCCGCGGCTGTGCTGATTGAGTTCGGCAGCGATGTGAAGGCCAAATCCAAGGCCGGATTTACGCCCCTGCTGTTCGCGGTGATGAACAATCAGATTCCAACGGTCAAGGTCCTGGTGGAGCACGGCGCGAACGTCGGGGACCGGGCGATTGACGGCAGCACGACGCTGAACATGGCCATCATCAACGCCTATTACGACATGGCATCGGTGCTTCTGGACTACGGCGCCGATCCGAACGTGCAGGATCTCAACGGAACACCGCTGCACTCGCTGGTGTGGATGCGCAAGCCCGGCACGTCGTGGGAAGCAGCGGGCACGGCCAGCGATCCGATCACCGTTCCGCGTCCCAGCGGACAACGAATGACCGATCTCCAACTGGCGGCGAAACTGCTGGAGAAGGGCGCCGATCCAAACGCTCGCATTACCTGGAAGGAAATGCCGATGACCAAGGGGCTGGGCACGACCAGGAATCCTCCCAACATCAATCTGGGACGGCATTACTTGAGCTTCGTCGGATCGACGCCGTTTTATAACGCTGCGCGGAACGGCGATCCGGCGATGATGAAGCTACTGGTGGAGCACGGCGCGGATCCGAAGATTCCGACCGCGGTCGGCGTGACGCCGCTGATGGCAGCAGCTTGTCTGGATTACTACGAAGGCGAATCGCCCGGCCCGCTGACGGGAGTTCCCGAAGCCGAGCGGTTGGAAGCGGTGAAGCTGGCCGTAGATCTCGGCGACGATATCAACGCCAAGGCGCATCTGGGCGATTATCCGATGACCGGCACGGCGGAGTCGATGCTCGCGCACTATCCGGACAATTTCGACGATCTGGCCGATCTCGGCGTGGGCGATCCGCGTTGGGATGGGATGACGGCGCTGCACGGGGCGGTGCTCTGCAACCAGCCTTCGATTCTCCAGTACCTGGTGGACAAAGGGGCGGACCCGACCATCAAGAGCAGGCTCGGCTGGACGCCGTACACCATCACCCAAGGGATCTTCATGGCGAATTCGAAGAAAGAATTCCCGGTAGCGGCGCAAATTCTCAAGAAGGCGATGGCTCAGAAGGCCCAGGTCGTCGCGAGCCGCGAATAATCGCCGCGCAGCTCTAATACGAAGCTCTAGTACTTCGCCGCCCAGTCGCGCTCGAAGCGGAACACTTCTTTTGCCGGTGGCAGCGGCGCTTGCGTTTCGATCCATCGAACCGGCTCGGCCCCTGCGTTCTCGAAGCTGTGGATGCATCCCACGCTGGTCCAGATCACGTCGCCGGGGCCTAGATCGTAACTTTTGCCGTCGGCAATCGCGAGCACGCGCCCGCTGACAATCAGGTAGGACTCCTCGAAGGTGTGATCGTGCGGATCGATCTTCGCGCCCGGCATGTACTGGATGAGGAACAGCGACTGGTGGATCGCCCCAAACGAACGATCGACGAACATCTTGATGGCGACGCCGGTGGTGGGGTTGAATCCTTCCATCTGCGCCGGCGCACCGGGGCGCGGCAGTTGGGATTCGTCGAAGTGGCCTAGAAGCGCTTCCCGCGGTACATCGGATACATCGCTGCCGATGAAGAACGTGTCCTTTCCGTATTCGGCCCCATGATCAAACACACGGGGCTGGGGCGCCTGCATCTCGAGCCACACCGCGGGCCGATCGCCGGTGTTGTGCCAGGCATGACGGACGCCCGTACTGATCAGGCCGTAATTGCCGGGCTGAAGGGTGTGATGCTTGTCACCGATCTGCACCATGTTGCTCCCCACGTTACTGCCTTCGAGGTTCCCTTCCAGGATGTAGAAACTTTCCTCGAAGGAATGGACGTGCGGCTGAATCACGCCGCCCGGATCGAGGTAACAGATCCCCACGCCCATGTGAACGGAGCCCATGGCTCGGTCGACGTAGGTCGCGCGGCGGAAACCCGAACTGTGCTGGATATAGAGCGGCGGCGTCTTGGCGGTGGCGGGATTGATCCTAGAAACGTGATGCATGGCGTTGCTCCGTGAGGTCGCGATAAGAGTCAAGTAGAATCATCTGAATGAATGTCACGATACGTTCAGCCTCCATTGACGATCTGCCAAGTCTAACTGAAATCCACAACCATTACGTCATCCATACCCATATCGCGTTCGACGTCCAGCCTTACAGCCCCGAGCAGCGCGAGCCGTGGTTCCACGATCATTCAGATGGCAAACGATACCGGCTGCTGGTCGCCTGCGATTCCCAAGCCAGCGTACTCGGTTACCTAGGCACCGGGCGCTTTAGAAATAAGGCTGCCTACGACACCACAGTTGAGGCGAGCGTCGGTTGGGGTTCCAGAGCATCGGAGTCGTCAGCCAGATGGGGCGCAAATTCGATAACTATTGGGACGTGATGTGGCTGGAAGGCCCCTTGAAGCTGCCCCAGGCTACAATCCTTTGAAGGATACTCTTCGTGCTCCACGTTCTTGTCTACTCAGACTCACTGACTTGGGGAATCATTCCCAACACCAGGACCAGGCTGCCTTTCGATGCGCGTTAGCCAGGCGTGCTCGAAAGCCAGCTTCGCGATTCCGGCAAGAACGTCAGAATTGTCGAAGACAGGTTTGAATGGCAGGCGCACGGCTTGGGAGGATCCATTTAAGCCGGGCAGAAATGGGCTCCAGGGCCTGGCTCAGCGGATTGAAAGTCAGTCTCCACTGGCGCTGGCGGTTCTGATGCTTGGAACGAACGACTTTCAGTTCTCGCATCCACACAATAACGCCTGGGCCGCGGCACAGGGCGTTGCGGCACTGGTGAATGAAATCCGGCATGCTCCGATCGAACCGGGAATGCCGGTGCAGGAAGTGTTGGTCGTGTGCCCGCCCCCCATCGGTTCGCCGAAGGGTGCGATGGCCGCGAAGTTCTCAGGGGCTGACCGGCGGTGTCAGGGGCTGGCGGATGCCTATCGTGAGATGAGTTCCAGCGTGGGCTGTCATTTTTTCGACGCGGGTAGCGTAACGCCAGTGAGCCCGATCGACGGCGTTCATCTTGATGCCGACCAGCACCTCCTGCTCGGGAAGGCATTGACGGCCATCGTCTCCTCAATCCTTGCTGTGGCTAAAGAGGATTAAGATAGTTCCTCCGGAACTCCTCTGCTAGTCTCCTGTCCCAGCAATAAGTAAACGAAGTCAGGTTGAGATTCGTCTAAGATTTAGGGAGATCTTGGATCTGCCGGGAAAGCAACCTGATTCGATCCAGTACTCGTTCTTGAATCATAATCGGGTCTAAACCTTGCCTCATCGGCGAGCGGGGGCGCGCGGCGGCTGCGCGAACGCTCCCATGACCGCGAATACCAACCCCAGCGCCGCAATTCGATTGAATCGTGGCATCAACCCTCCGGCGGCGTCTGCAATATCGTGGCGCTTTCGATCCCCTCCGCGATTTGCGGCAAGATCCCGAGCTCCCGGTAAATCGGCCGGATCACACGCCGAATCTCGGGAAGCATCCGGTAGAACCATACCGCCCCCGCCAGGCAGATGACACCAGCCCCGATCATGGTCACCGGCACGCCGACCTTGGCCGCTACGGCACCGGCCAGCAGACTTCCGATCGGGTTCATCCCCAGGATGGCCAGCGTATAAAAGGACATCACGCGCCCGCGCTTATCGTCGGCGGCAATGGTTTGCAGAATGGTGTTGCTGGCAGCCATCTGCTGCATCATGCCGAATCCGGTGACGGTCATCAGCAGCAGCGAAATCGTCAGCGATCGCGAGAGACCTAGAAACACCAGCCCGCCCCCAAACACCGCGGCGCTGATCGCGATTCTCTTCCCCAGCCCGAGCACGGTCCGGCGCAATGCCAGGCCGATGGCGCTGGCCAGGGCGCCCACGCCCGACATGGCCATGAGGAATCCCAGCGTGTGCGCACCTCCGTGCAGGAGGTCGACGGCCACCACGGGCATCAGGACCGTGTAGGGCATCCCGGTGACGCTGACCACCGCGAGCAGCAGCAGGATCGAACGGATGGCCGGCGAACCGACCACGTAACGCCATCCTTCCGCCAGCTCCTGGGCGGCGCTTTTCGCAATGGCGCGCGGCTTGGCCGGCGCGACCCTCATCGCCAGAAGGGAGATGATCACGGCGATGTAACTGATCCCGTCGATCAGAAAACATACGCCCACCCCGGCGGCCGCCACGACCACGCCCGCGATGGCCGGGCCCACCAGCTTCGCCCCGTTCACCATGGAGGAGTTCAGCGCGATGGCGTTGCCCAGGTCGCCGCGCTCTTCGATCATCTCGACCACGAAGGCCTGCCGCGCCGGCATGTCGAAGGCGTTGATGAATCCCTGCATCAGCGCGAGTCCGATAATCCACCACAGATTGATGTAGCCGGTGAAGGCCAGGATGGCCAGGGCTAGCGACTGGATCATCGCCAGAACCTGGGTGATCACCAGAACGCGCTGGCGATCCCAGCGGTCCAGCCAAACGCCCGCGATGGGCGCGACGAAGAACGCGGGAATCTGGCCCACGAAGCTGGTGAGTCCCAGAAGGAAGGCGGAATCGGTGAGCTGGTAGACGATCCAACTCATGGCGAGCCGGGTCATCCACGTGCCGATGAGCGAAACACTCTGGCCCGCGAAAAATAACCGGTAATTGCGAGATCGCAGGGCGCGCAAGGAGCTGCCCCACGCTACGGTAGATGACATCCCGACAACTTGATTCTACCGTCCAGCGCGCTTCCGGTTCACTTACCAGTAAGAAGCCGGGCCGCTTGCCCGGCCTCATCGATCTCTGGGATCCCGTAGCCGTCCGTTTGCTCCCGGCGGCGGGTCGCGCACAACGCCACGCGCAGGCTGTGCGCGCGGCAGGACCTAGAATGTTGCTTCTTCGCTAAGCTGGGCCGGTCCAGTTTTGACGCGTACAACGACTCGGCGAAGACGCCTCGCCTGTGCGCTTCGCAGAGTTCTCCGAGGGAGGGCACTCGAACTCCTGGTTAGAAGATAGCCACGCATTGAACAGTACTCATTACACCCGGGCGATCCTCACTGGGGTGGGATGATAGCGGAACGAAAGCCCTGGTCGGCTCACAACTCGTCCTTGCTCGTGGCCTGGAGGTTTCGTATGCCGCCGCGTTAACCTTCGTCAGTTGGAATGGCTCGGCGAGAGGATCCCTTTGACGAGGACTCGGATCCAAGCGGCTCACGGAACGGTTCCACTGAAATGCGCTCGTACCGCACTTCCAGCACGTCCAGGTATTCCGTACCGCCCGGCGCTTGGAGCACAACGCTGTCGCCTGCTGCCGACTTCAGCAACGCGCGCCCCAGAGGCGACACCCAACTGATGTGGTTGCGGTCGAGATCGACTTCGTCGGCGCCCACGATGCTCACCACTCGCTCCACTCCCGCGGCATTGGCATAGCGCACGGTTGCGCCGAAGAATGCTCTGGTGGCCGCTTGCCCCGTTCTCGGAGTTTCCGGGTCCACCACTTCCGCAGCTTCGATTCGCTTTCTGAGAAAGCGAATCCGCCCATCGATCTGGCGCAGCCGCCGCTTGCCGTACTGATAGTCGGCGTTTTCACTACGATCGCCGTTACTGGCAGCCCATGTCACCACCTCCGTCACGGCCCGGCGTTCCCTGGTGAGCAGAAACCGGTGCTCATCTTGGAGGCGCTGCAGCCCGCTCGGCGTTATATAGTTCTTGCCTGGCGTCGTGGGCTCGTCTGCTTTTGGTTTTCTCGTGAACCCTTTTCGCATCTCGTGGTCCTTCCCACGCTCTCACGAACCCACGCTCTCACAAAATGGTTGTGCGTTGCCGGATCGCTTCTAAGTTGAAATTGGCACCGCGCGCCCAAAGGGCAGCCGATCGCGCGGTGTCGCTATCCATATGTCGGGTTGTGGGAAGCGAGCCTTGTTTCCCAGAACGCCGTCTCGAAGGAGCAATGTGATTGAAGGTGATCCTGACGCACTGGCCTTCGTCCCGCGTTCAGAATGGCGAGGTGACGCGAGCGTCATTTCGGGCGTCCATCGGACTGAGACCATCACCCACGGCTGAGGGTGTCCGGGCCTATTCCATCTTGGATAAAGCGTTCCATTTCATTGGGACCCTCAAGCTTTAAACCGGCTGTTTGCATGGCGGAATACCAACTTGTTAGCGCCTGCTTCAGAAAGTCTGGATCTTTTAGCTTAAACACCGGCCCCAAGTGTTCCGTCCACAGAATTCTTTCTTGCTCCGTGCACTCGTGGCTATGCGCTAGAACCTTTGCGGTATCGACTAGCATGCGCGCAACCGACTCATCAATCACCTCGTCAGGCATCGACCAGTTTGCGTCACCGAGGCAATCGGTGTAGAACGCAATCTGTTTGAGTTGATCCAGGACGCAAGGGTGGTCAGAATCGCCACTAAATAACGGCTTGAAGTCGTCTAGCTTTCTTGCTCCGGTAGCGGCAAGCGTGGGTAACAGCCACGCCACATTTTTACGGGTATGAGTCCGATAGGTTTTCCATCCTTCAGCAACTTCGTCATCGGTCATTGCGAGCGAAAGCCCGCGGAGGACTGAAACCTTTCCAGCTTCCTCGATTGCCAAAATTGCGAGAGCAGCTGCTGACGGAAAGCGGCACGCATTAAGAAGTGTGACAGCGTCTTCGGCGGGTCGGTACGCGTTCTTAGCAGCCGCATTCATGCCCGCGGCAATTTGAGCCGGGTCCAGGCGTTTCCTGTAGGCGTCGAGCTTTTTCTTCATCTCCGCTTCACCCTCTATCTCATATTGCCGCAATGTGACCGGATATACGCGCGGGAGGTCCAACATAGTCCCGATTCAGCAGCTCAGCACAGCGCATTTACCACAACGCCGTATCCTGGGACTTTCTGGAATACGCAATCGATCCGCCTTGGTCTGCTCTGCGAACGCCGCGTTTCGAGCCTCACGCACTTTCTTAACGCTGCTATCCTGAAAACTGAGAACGTTCCGGTTCGCCGCAGGAAGAACCGAACACAATTGATAAAGCATTTTTCCGAACTCAATCTTTGCTCCGCGTTGCGGAACAACCTCGATAAGAACGAATTCGTCACTCCAACGCCCGTCCAGGCGCAGGCCATTCCGCCACTCATGGAAGGCCGCGACGTCGTGGCGACCGCGCAGACTGGCACGGGCAAGACTCTGGCGTTCTCGATTCCGGTGATTGAAGCTCTCGTCGCCGTTCCCCGCACCAAAACAATAAAAGTCCTTATCCTTAGCCCCACACGCGAACTCGCCATTCAGATCGATGCGGCATTCCGGCAACTCGCCCACGGCATGCGCATCCGCACCGCCGTGGTTGTCGGCGGCATGAGCGAGACCAACCAGTTGCGCGATATCCAGGCCGGGGCCGAAGTGGTGATCGCGACGCCGGGCCGTCTCTGCGACTATCTGGACCGGAGGCTGATCGATCTTTCCGGCACCGCCACTGTGGTTCTCGACGAGGCCGATCGGATGCTCGATATGGGCTTCCTGCCCTCTCTGCGCATCATCCTCGATAATCTTCCGGTGAAACGCCACACAATGCTTTTCTCAGCGACCATGCAGCAATCGGTGGCGGGTCTGGTCGCAAGTTACGTGCACAATCCGGTGCGAATCGCGGTGGAGGCGTGCGCACAAACGGCCGCCCAGATCGATCTCTTCTGTTACGAAGTCGCTCAGGGCTCCAAGTTTGATCTCCTCGAGCATCTGCTCAAGAACGAGACGGGCTCTTTCCTGGTCTTCGTGGCCACCAAAGAGGGCGCCGACAGGCTCGCGAAATTCCTGGAGCGTGGGGAACACAAGGTGGCCTCGATCCACGGCGACCGCTCGCAAAGCCAGCGGAACAAAGCGCTGCAGGGCTTCAAAGACGGTGCTTACCGTGTACTGGTCGCCACCGACGTGGCGGCGCGCGGGATTCATGTGGATGACATCGCGCATGTCGTGAACTACGATTTGCCGCAGGAGGCGGAAAACTTCATTCATCGCGTCGGACGCACGGGCCGCGCCGGCGCACGCGGCGCCTCCTGGACCTTTGTGACTCCGCTCGAACGCTCCGATGTGCGCAACTATGAGCGCGCACTGGGGATTCAAGTGCAATATCGCGAACTGCCGTCGCTGCCGCGGCCCATCGGGCTCGTGACGGATGTGCAGGCGTTTCTGGCTTCGATGCGTACCAGCCAACCGCCGGGCGACGGGCCGAAGCCGACGCCGCCGCTGACTAAGACGAGAAGCTTCTCGGGCAGCCGCCGTCGTCGCTGAATCTGTTGTCCAGAAGTCGGCTTCTGGGAAGTTGTGGATCACTCGTCTATATAGCGGCATTCTGAATGGTGAAGCAAAAACGGTCGTTCCGGCATTAGACCTGGTAACCACCATTATCGGAGTAGCGGGATCGCGCGGGTTACAACGGCCACCCTGGTTTGATCCCCGCCGTGAACCTACTGGTGCGATGAGAATCCGGACGGCAAAGCTGCCTCAAGATTGATTTGTTCTCCGGTGATGGGGTGGTGGAATTTCAGATAGTGGGCGTGCAGGAAATATCCTCCATCGCCGGGGAGGCCGGGGAGATTTTCAAGAGGCTGGCCGGTTAGGCCGTACAGAGGATCGCCTACCAGGGGATGGCCGATGGATGCCAGATGGATTCTGATTTGATGAGGGCGGCCCGAATTTAGGCTTACCTCAAATGTTGTGG
>Ga0075522_10000457_pt1 | contig 29602 bp, 29 predicted proteins | sample NGEPerA_FD_74796 | JGI IMG/M metagenome (GOLD analysis project Ga0075522, IMG submission 74796) | Arctic peat soil microbial communities from the Barrow Environmental Observatory site, Barrow, Alaska, USA - NGEE PermafrostL2-A | ecosystem: Environmental > Terrestrial > Soil > Wetlands > Peat ...
GCTTAGGACAACGGCGCCCCTCAGATCAGATCCCCGCCCGCCGCCGCCGCCGTCGTGCCGTCGCGCTCATAGGCCTTGATCACGTTGCGTCCCACCGTCCAGCGGTGGACTTCGTCGGGGCCATCGACCAGGCGCTGGGAGCGGATGTGGGTGTACCAGGAGGCCAGGGGAGTATCGCGGCTGTAGCCCAGGGCGCCGTGGAGCTGGATGGCGGTATCGACGACCTTGTGGACCATGTGGGCGAGGAACACCTTGGCGATCGAGTTCTCCTGCCGCAGGTCCAGGCCCTTTTCGGCCTTGTAGGCGATGTGCAGCAGCATCAGGCGGGCCATGTAGAGTTCGCTGGCGCAGTCGGCGAGCATCCACTGCACCCCCTGGCGCTCCGACAGCTTCTTGCCGAAGGTCTCGCGGCGGGTGACGTGGGCGGCGGCCATGTCCAGGGCCCGCTGGGCCATGGCGATGTTGTGCATGCCGTGGCGCAGGCGGCCGTAGGCCAGGCGGTGCTGGCCCATGTCGAAGCCCCGGCCTTCGCCGCCGACTAGGTTCTCGGCCGGCACCACCAGGTCCTTGATCTCGATCTCGGCGTGGCCGCCGCCCATGATGTGCGACAGCGGGCCTTCCAGGGCCATGGTCGGGATGTCGCGCTTGATGATGTAGCCGGGGTCGGGCAGCTCGACGATGAAGGTCGAATAGCGCTGGTGGCGCGGGGCGTCGGGGTCGGTCATGGCCATGACCAGGGCGAGGTCGGCGGCGCTGGCTGCCGATGAGAACCACTTCTCGCCGTTGAGGACATAGTTCTCGTTGCCGTCCTTCACCGCCCGGGTCCGCATGCCGGTGGCGTCGGCCCCGGCGGCCTTTTCGGTCATCGAGTAGCAGACGCGTTTTTCACCGGCGAGCAGGGGTTTGAGGAACTTCTCCTTCTGGTGCGGCGTGCCGTGGGCGAGCAAGGTCAGCATGGTGGCGTCGTCGGGACCCTGGCTGTTCATCGAGAGCGCGCCCAGGTGGCTTTGGCCGAGCTCCATCTGGACCAGGGCGTTGGCCAGGGGTCCCAGGCCCATGCCGCCGTCGGCCTTGGGGATGAACGGCAGCCACAGGCCCTGGCTACGGGCCTTGGCGCGCAGTTCGCCGAGCAGTTCCTTGTAGTCGCGGCCCTCGGCCAGGGCTTTTTCGGCCGGGATGCATTCGTCGTGGACCCATTGGCGGACCTTCTCGCGGACGGCCTTGGCTTCGGCGGGAATCTCGAAATCGATGGCCATGGGTCTTGGGGTCCTTCTCGCCAAACGTTTAGGGTGCGGCGAGAATGAGCGTTCCCATCGGGCCGGGAAAGCCCTATATCGATGTCGATGACCGCCCGGCCGAAAGGCCGGGCGCCGCTGTTTTGAGGAGCCCGCGCGTGAGCGACATTCTGATGCCCAAGGCGACCGCCGTCTGGCTGGTGGAACACACCTCCATGACCTTCGAACAGATCGCCGACTTCTGCGGGCTGCATCACCTGGAGGTGAAGGGCATCGCCGACGACGAGGTCGCCCGCGACATCCGCGGCGCCGATCCGATCACCAACGGCCAGCTCTCCCGAGAGGAGCTCGACCGCGCCCAGGCCGACCCGACATACCGCATGAAGGCCCAGAAGAGCCGGCACGCCGAACTGCTCAAGCCGGCCAAGAAGACCCCGCGCTACACGCCGGTGTCGCGCCGGCAGGACCGGCCGGACGCCATCGCCTGGTTCGTGCGCAACCACCCCGAGGTCACCGACGCCCAGATCGCCAAGTCGCTGGGCACCACCAAGGCGACCATCGATCAGGTGCGCAACCGCACCCACTGGAACGCCACCAATGTGAAGCCGGTGGATCCGGTGTCGCTCGGCCTGATCGGTCAGCTCGAACTCGACGCCCTGATCCGCAAGGCGGCCGACAAGAAGATCAAGGACGACGCCAAGAAGGCTCCGCCGGCCCTCGAAGGCGCCTCGCTGCGCCCGGCGTCCGAAGCCGGCGGGGAAGACACCGCCGGCCTGGCCTGACGGACGGGCCTTCGGTGAGCGCTAATGCGGCCGGGTCTTCAGGATCTCCATTTCCTCCTTGAGCCGCAGCTTCTGCCGTTTCAGTTCGGTGATATGGGCGGCGTCGGCGGCGGGCCTGTTCACCTCGTCCCAGATCGCGCGGTCGAGCGCCCCGTGACGGACGCCGAGTTCACGGATGCGGGCATCGATGGCCATGGCTCAAGATCTCCTCTCACTTTGAAGACGGACGGGGGGCAGTGAACACCTCTCGCGGCCTTCTGTCAGTTCACATATGGTTGCTCGGATGAGCGGCGAGGCGCCGATGCGGCTGGTGGTGGGAATCTCGGGCGCCTCCGGGGTGCTCTACGGCGTGCGCGCCCTCGACGCCTGCCGCGAACTCGGTGTCGAGAGCCACCTGGTGGTCAGCCGCGCCGCCGCCCTCACCCTGGCCGAGGAAACCGATCTCACCCTCGAGGCGCTGGCGGCGAAGGCGACGGTGACCTGGCGGGCCGGCGACGTGGGCGCGGCCATCGCCTCGGGATCCTTCCCCGCCGCTGGCATGATCGTCGCTCCCTGTTCGGTGCGGACGATGAGCGAGATCGCCACCGGGGTGACCTCGACCCTGCTGTCGCGGGCGGCCGATGTCACGCTGAAGGAGAGGCGGCCGCTGGTGCTGCTCATCCGCGAAACGCCGCTGCATCTGGGCCATCTGCGGACCATGGTGTCGCTGGCCGAGATGGGGGCGACGATCGCGCCGCCGCTTGTGGCCTTCTATGCTCATCCGCGGACGATTTCGGATATCATCGATCACTCGGTGGGACGCGCCTTGGACGTTTTCGGACTTTCCTGGGACCGTGTCCGGCGCTGGGGCGACACCAGCGACGCCCCGCTTGCGGCGGGCGGATCGTCTGATACACCTTAGCCACGAACACCGCGGGCGAGCGCCATGGACGATGGTGAAGATGAGGAGGAAGGCGAGGGCGACGCGGCGATCCGCGCGCTCGCCGACCTGCGCCAGGAACACGACGATCTCGACGCCGCCGTCCACGCCCTCGAGGCCCGGCCGCGGCCCGATCAGCTCCAGATCGCCCGGTTGAAAAAGAAGAAGCTCGCCCTGCGTGATCAGATCGCCGAACTGGAGGATGGCCTCACGCCCGACATCATCGCGTAGCCATAGCTGGAGCCGCGATGGATCAGGACGCCTTTCACGCCGCCGCCCAGGCCGCCGCCCTGTGGACGGCGCTGCTCCTCCTGCTCCTCCTGGCGCTCTCCCTTCTGGTGGTTCGCCAGCGGCGCCGCCACGCCGTCCCCCTGGGCGACGAGGGCATCGCCGAACTCACCCGGGCCATCCGCGCCTTCGGCAACGCCGCCGAGTACGCGCCGGCGGGCATGGCCGGGCTTCTCGCCCTGGCGGCGGTGGGCGCGCCGCCGTTGGCGGTTCATCTCGCCGGCGTCCTGCTGTTCGGCGGCCGGATCCTCCACTCTATCGCGCTCAGCCGCACCGGCGGCTCCTCCCTCCTGCGATCGGCCGGCATGACGATGACCTGGGTCGCCTACGTCTTCGAGGTCGTGGCGCTGCTGATCTTCGCCGTCGTCTGAGGCGCCGCTTGCTCCGGCGGGTCCCGTCGGCCATATCGCCGGCATGGATGAAACCCTTCTCGCCGACGTCGTCGGCGCCGCCCTCGGGGCCGGCGCGGACGGCGCCGAAGCCGCCTTCGCCGAGCGTCGGGCGCTCGGCGTGTCCGTTCGGCTGGGCGCGCTGGAGGAGGTCGAGCGAGAAGAATCCCGGGACCTCGGCGTGCGCGTCTTCGTCGGCCGCCGGCAGGCGTCGGTCTCCGGATCGGACATCTCGGCCGAGGGCCGGGCCAAGCTCGTCGAGCGGGTCGTGGCCATGGCCAGGCTCGCGCCCGAGGATCCCTACGCCGGCCTCGCGCCCGATGACTTCCTGGCGCGCGGAACCCAGGCGGATCTGTCGCTGTTCGATCCGGCCGAACCGGGCGCCGAGGCGCTGGAGGCCCGCGCGATGGGCGCGGAGGACGCCGCCCGCGCGATCCGCGGCGTCACCAATTCCAATGGCGCTTCCGCCGCCTGGTCGATGTCCGCGTGGAGGCTGGTGACCAGCGGCGGGTTTTCCGGCCGGCACCGCTCCAGCGCCTTTTCGGTTTCCGCCGGCGCCATCGCCGGCGAGGGCGCGGAGATGGAACAGGGCTACGACGGCCGCACGACCCGCTGGCAGGCCGATCTGCCGCCGGCCGAAGGGATCGGCGCGGAAGCCGGCAAGCGGGCGGTCGCCAGCCTCGGCGCGCGAAAGATCGCCTCGACCACCGCGCCGGTGATCTTCGAAAACCGTCTCGCCTCGTCCCTTTTCGGCCCCCTGCTGGGGGCCATCTCCGGGCCGGCCGTGGCTCGCGGCGTCTCCTTTCTCAAGGACCATCTGGGCAAGCCCCTGTTCGCCGCCGGCGTCAGCATCACCGACGAGCCGCACCGGCCGCGCGGCCTGGCGTCATCGACCTTCGACGACGAAGGTGTCGCCACGCGGGAGCGGTCGATCATCGATCGCGGAATCCTCACCACCTGGCTGCTCAATTGCAGCGCCGCCAGGCAGCTGGGGATGACCACCACCGGACATGCCTCGCGGGGCCTGGCCGGGCCGCCGGGAGTTTCCTCGTCCAATCTCACCGTGCAGCCGGGCGGCCTCGACGCCGCCGCTCTGATGCGCGAAGCCAAGGCGGGCGTCCTGGTCACCTCGATGTTCGGTCCTTCGCTCAACGCCAACACCGGCGACTGGTCGGTGGGATGTTCGGGACACTGGTTCGAGGGCGGCGAGATCGCCTATCCGGTCACCGAAATCACCGTGGCGGGCAACCTTCTCGAGATCTACGCCCGCCTGGTTCCCGGTTCGGACCTGGAGATCCGCGGCTCGACCAACTCGCCGTCGGTGCTCATCGACGGCCTGGCCATCGCCGGCAAATGAGGCGGGTGCGCCATGCCTGAGCGCCAGCTCCTTCATCTGGTCATCGGCGGCGAACTCGAGAACGTCGGCGACGTGGGTTTCCGCGACCTCTCGAAGATCGACCTCGTCGGCGCCTACCCGAGCTACGCCGAGGCCCATCGCGCCTGGCGGGCCAAGGCCCAGGCGACGGTGGACAACGCCCACATGCGTTACTTCATCATCCACGCCCATCGCCTGCTCGACCCCTCGAAAGACGGCGAAGACCACGACCACGCGTGAGCCTATTCCCGACGCAGGAAGCGGTCGGCGAGCAGCGTCCCCCACCAATTGGCGCGGAAATCGGCCTTGAGGGCGACCGGGTCGTAGGCGGAGCTCTCGATCCATTCGACGAACGACATGCCGGCCGGCTCCGCCTCGGCGAGGTAGCGGTCGAAGGTGTAGTCGAGCACGCCGGTCAGACCGGCCCTCACATGCAGATAACGCGGAGAGAGCTGGTCCAGCGCTTCGCGGATCGTCCGAGCCCGCCGGAAATGCATGTAGAGAACGGCCATCAACCCGGCCCGGTCCGCGCCGGACTTGCAGTGCATCAGAGCGGGATATTCGACCGTCTCGAAGAGACGCCGGGCGCCCAGCACCTGATCGCGGCTCGGCGCCTCTCGCGAGCTGACCGTGAAATCGACGAGCGTGAGGCCGGCCTTCTCGCAGGCGATGCGCTCGAGCGCATAGAAGCTGGCCCCGAATCCGCCGCGCAGGTTGATGATCGTACGCACGCCGCGCGCCGCCCAGGCGTCGAGCTGGAAGGGCCAGGGCTGGTTGGTGCGGACGAGTTCGTCGGAAATCCAGTGGGCGTTGGAGAAACCCAGCCGGAGATAGGCGTGGTCCTTCCAGAGGTAGTCCAGCCGCGCGCTCAGGCGGCCGCGGGAGGTGGTGAGGTCGAAGCCGGCCAAGATGCTGCCTGTGCGAGACGGGGGAGTTCAGATAGGGCGCTGACCTCGTCCAGGCAAACCTACCCGCTGAAGGCGCCGCGCAGGCGATCCATCTGTGAGCGAACCGGGTGGGGCGCCTCGGCCTCGCCGTCGGTGTCGAGGTACATCCGCCGGTCCAGGTGCCGCACCCGTTCATAGAGGCGCGCCGATCGGTCGAGGAGCTGGTTGAGTGGATGGGGAAGACCGTCCTTGCCGCCGACTTCCCTCGCCGAACCGGCCTCGCCGCCGAGGCGATAGCCCTGTTCGCAGGCGAGTTCCGGGGCCATCTCGCCCTGACGCACGGCGCGCTGGACGAGCAGCCACGAGGCTACCTGCATCAGGCGCGTGGTGAGCCGCATGCTCTCGGCCGCGTAGGCCAGGGCCGCGTTGCGCGACAGAAGCTTGGAGTCCCGACGCCCGGAGCCGTCGAGGTAGGCCGCCGTCTCCTCGACCAGTTCCATACCCTCCTGAAAGGTGTGCTCGAAGAGTTCCGAACGGGCGAAGTCCTCGATGACCGCGGAGCGCCGATTGGAGGGGGGTCGGCCAAGATCATTCATGATTTCAAGATTCCCACACCCGGAGCGCCGACCGCCGGGTTAACGCGATTGCAACCCTCGTGCCAGCGAACACCACCGCAATGCCGCCGCGCCCCCTCATCATGGACGCGAAAAAAGCGCGTCCGCCGCCGCCCGGCTTCCCTGCTTCTTGTCGATCTGAGCGCGGGCGCGGGCGATCTCCGCTTCCAGGGCGGCGATGCGCTCGCCCAGTTCGCTCACCGAGAACAGGTCGAGATCCTCCCGCGAGGCGTCGATCAGCGATTGCCCGCGGCCTCGCCTCGCCTCCGCCGGCTCCTCCGCCATTGCCGTCTCTCCTTTTGCTCGTCGGGCGCCGAGGCGCTAGTTGAACCCCCGCGAGACGAGGCGCAACACGGTCGCGGCCCTCGATCCACAAGGACATTGGACATGGCGCCCTTGGAAATGACCGCGATCGAGGTGAAGGGCGGCAAGGGGCCGGCGGCGGCGCTGTCGCCGGTCGTCATTCGCAGGCCGATCCCGGACAGCGGCCAGATTCTGATCGCGGTGAGAGCGGCCGGCGTCAACCGTCCCGACGTCATCCAGAGGCTGGGCTTCTATCCCCCGCCGCCGGGGGCGCCCGCCACCCTCGGCCTCGAAGTCGCCGGAGAGGTCGTTGAAGCGGCCGGCCGGTGGCGGGTCGGCGACGAGGTCTGCGCCTTGTTGGGCGGCGGCGGATATGCTCAGTTCGCCGTCTGCGATCCGCGCCATGCGCTTCCGATCCCGGCCGGGCTGGATTTCGTCCAGGCCGCCGGCCTGCCGGAAACCGTCTTCACCGTCTACGCCAATGTCTTCGAGAGCGGCGGACTGAAGGCCGGCGAGACATTCATGGTCCACGGCGCGACCTCGGGCATCGGCGTCGCCGCCATCCAGATGGCCAAGGCGGCCGGCGCGAAGGTCATCGCCACGGCTCGCGGTCCGGAGAAGGCGGCGCGGGCCCGCCGGATCGGCGCCGATGTCGCGATCGATGCGACAATCGAGGATTTCGCCACCGTCGCCGCCGGCGAAGGCGGCGTGGACGTCATCCTCGACATGGTCGCGGGTGCCTATTTTTCCAGGAATCTCGAAGCCTTGCGGACCGGCGGACGGCTGGTCCACATCGCCGCCCAGGCCGGCGGGGTGGTCGAACTGCCGATCATGAAGGTGATGCAGAAACGGCTGGTGGTGACCGGATCGACCCTGCGGCCGCGAGACGCCGACGAGAAGGCGCGCCTGGCCGGCGAGATCGAGCGCGTGGTCTGGCCCTGGGTCGCCGCCGGCAAGGTGCGCCCGCTGATCGACCGCGTCTTTCCCCTGATCGACGCCGCCGGCGCCCACGCCTGGCTGGAGGGCGGCGCCCACGTGGGCAAGGTCATGCTTTCGGTGGACCGCGGCTAGGCGGCGCGGGCTTCGCGGGGCGCGGACAGCGCCAGGTTGAGGGCGTCATACAGCTTGGCGATCTCGATCGGCTTGGCGACGTGTCCGTCCATGCCGGCGGCCAGATACTCCTCGATCTGATGCACCAGGGCGTTGGCGGTGAGCGCCAGGATCGGCGTCCGGGGGCGCTGTTCGCTCTGTTCGAACTGGCGAATGGCGCGGGTGGCGGCGATGCCATCCATCAGCGGCATCTGGATGTCCATCAGGATGACGTCGAAATCGCCGGTTCGCCAGGCCTCCACGGCCGACCGGCCATCGGCGACGATGGCCAGATCGACGTCCATCGGTTCGACGATCGCCTGGAGGACCTTCTGGTTGACCACATTGTCCTCGGCCGCGAGCAGTCTGATCCGTCGTTGATCCATCTCGTCGCTGATCGCGACCGCCGGTTCGGCCCGCACCGCGGCTTGCGCATCGCCGCGGGGGAGGGGAAACAGAGCGACGAAGGTCGAACCCTTCCCCTCTTCACTGGTCACCGCGACTGATCCGTCCATGAGCTGGGCCAGCTCGCGGCAAATGGCCAGGCCCAGTCCGGTGCCTCCATACCGGCGGGTGGTCGAGCTGTCCGCCTGGGTGAACTTCTCGAACAGCGTCGGGATCTTTTCGGCGGCGATGCCGATGCCGGTGTCGGCCACCGAAAGCCGCAGTTCGCCGCCGTCGGCGAGGTCGAACCTGGCCTCGACCGAGCCCTCGGGCGTGAACTTCAAGGAATTGGTGACGAGGTTCGAGACGATCTGGCAGAGACGGTCGGCGTCGCCTTGCCAGGCGCCGCGCGCCTCGGGCGCGACTTCCAGGGAGAAACGAAGTCCCTTCGCCGCGGCCATCGCCGCGAAACCGTCTCCCACCGGATGGACGATGCGTTCGAGGTCGAAATCCCTGATATCCAACTCCAGCTTTCCCGCCTCGATCTTGGACAGGTCGAGCACGTCGTTGAGTACCGAAAGCAGCTGCTCCCCGGACTGGCGCACGACGCCGAGCCGCTCGCGCTGCGCGAGTTGCAGTTCGCCCCGGGACATCACCTCGGCCATCGCCAGGACGCCGTTGAGCGGTGTGCGGATCTCATGGCTCATGTTGGCCAGGAACCGCGACTTGGCGACGTTGGCCGCCTCCGCCGCGTCCCTCGCCTCCACCAGCGCGCCCATGGTCTGGCGCAGCTCGCCGTGGTTGGCGTCCAACCGCCCGAGCAGATCGTTGAAGCTCTCGGTCAGGCGATGGAAGACGTCGTCCTCGGAAACCTCGGCGACGGGGGTGAACTCGACGCTGTGGGCGACCTTGGCCATGGCCTTGGACAGCCGTTCGATCGGCGCGGTGACCCGCCGAGCCAGTCCCTGGGCCAGCAACAGGGCGACGCCGCTGGCCCCGAAGAACAGCGCCATGGTGAGCGCGAGGAACTGCGGAAGAAGGCTGCCCAGGCTCGGCGGATGGGCGCGCAGCCAGAGCCGTCCCACCGGTCGGCCGTTGAAGATCACCGTGCGCCCGACGCCGTCATATTCGCCGCCTCCGGTGCTCGCCGGCGGCACGGAGAAGCTGGCCGTCACCTTACCAGCCTGGTCCTCGAGCCTGGCATCGACAAAGCCCTTCGCACTGGCCGCCGCGGCGAGGATCCTCTCGCCGGTCGCGCGGTCATGCGCCGCCAGGGACGGCGCCGCCGCCGTGGCGATGACGTCGGCGAGCGCGCCCTTGGCCAGGTGGGCTTCCTGCCGCGCCACGCTCCATTGCTGAAGCATGAACGTCGCGCAGGCCGCCGCCAGCACCACGATGGTGGTGACGATGGCCACGCCCGCGACGCGCGCGCGAAAGGGCGGATGGACTTTGTTCGGCAAGGGTTCTCCCCGTGGTTTTGCCCCATCGTCCGGGACGACCGCCACGATCTATATCGCGACCATTGCTAACGCTTCGCTTCCGTGGCGCGCGCGCCCGCCGCTGAACGGTGTTTACATGCCGTAGGATTTCATTTACCGTGATTCTGGCTCAGGATTTTTGGGAGATTGCCGTATGGAAAAAGTGTTTGTTGCCCAAAGGGTCGCGACCCGACTTTTCGCGACCGAAAACGCGGTCGATTCGGCTCTCGTCCAAGCGTCCGAATTGATGGCCGACATGCTTCAGGCCCGCAAGGATCTCGGCCTTTCGGCCACCGTCGGAGACGCCGCCGCCGCCAAGCTGGTCGAAGCGATCGCCGCCCTCGGCGCCGCCCGCACGGCGATGGTCGGGGCGCATGCCCAACTTGAGGAAACCAAGCTCCGGATCGGTCTGCGCACCAAGATGGCGGGTGTCGGAGACAAGGGCGAGGCCATGATCGCCTCCCTGGAATCGATGCGGATTGCCAGCTAGTCTTTCGGCATCTTCCGTTGATTGTGAAAGTTTAAACGATTCACGTCTTTGATTCAGGTCAAAGGCGTGAATCGTGTATAAATCGTTTCTCCATCCCGGTTTTGATCTCGAAGTCGCCGTCATATTCGGCGCGTTCTTCTTTGCGTTGTGGAAGGGTGATCGCCCCGAAAAGCTTGGGGCAGGCCTCAACCTAACTGCGGGCGTCGTCGCCACTGGCCTCATGATTCTGTTGACCGACGCGCCGCCTCTGGCGTTGCTCGCGATTGATGCGGCTCTCTCGGCGGGATTCCTCATTCTGGCGATCCGCTACGCCAGTCTTTGGCTGGGCGCCGCGCTTCTGCTGCAAGCTGTCCAATTCAGCCTTCACGCCTACTATTTCGTGCTCGGCGCGCGGCACGATTTCAACTACTTGGTCGTGAACAATATCGATACGGCGGGAATCGATCTGTCCATCGTCGTAGGCACGATCCTGGCATGGCGGCGCCGCCTTCGGGATCGGCGGGAAGCAACCGGCCGGGCCTGACAAGGCCCACTCCCTCAGGGCGTCTTTTTCTGTGCGCGCTCGGAAAAATTGACTTGCCACGGCGGCCGAACGAAGGCTCTTGCCCGGCGGGCCACGCCCTCCCAACGGGGCGCAGTCCATCTGCAAGGATGGGAGATGCCGCCATGAACAACCTCACCAAGCCGGCCATGCGGCCGGCCCGGCCCGAATTCTCATCCGGACCCTGCGCCAAGCGCCCCGGATGGAGTCCCGAAAACCTTCGCGCCGCCGTTCTGGGCCGCTCGCACCGCTCCAAAGCGGGAAAGGCGCGGCTGGTCGCGGCCATCGACCAGACCCGGTCGGTGCTCGAGGTCCCGCCCGGTCATCGGATCGGCATCGTGCCGGGATCCGATACCGGCGCGGTGGAGATGGCCCTGTGGTCCCTGCTGGGACCCAAGCCGGTGCAGCTTCTGGCGTTCGAGTCCTTTGGCAAGGACTGGGTCACCGATGTGGTCAAACAGCTGCGGATCGAGGCCGAGGTCCTGGATGCGCCCTACGGCCGGTTGCCGGATCTCGCTCGTGTCCGACCAGACGCCGACCTGGTGTTCACCTGGAATGGGACGACCTCCGGGGTGCGGGCGCCCAACGCCGATTTCATCGCCGCCGATCGCTCGGGCCTGACCATCTGCGACGCCACCAGCGCCTGCTTCGCCCAGGATCTCGATTGGGCCAAGCTCGATGTGGTGACCTTCTCCTGGCAGAAGGCGCTCGGCGGCGAGGCGGCCCATGGGATCCTCGTCCTCTCGCCCCGCGCGGTGGAGCGGCTGGAAACCCACAGCCCGGCATGGCCGATGCCCAAGCTCTTCCGCCTGACCAAGGCGGGCAAGCTGAACGCCGAGATTTTCGAGGGCGCGACCATCAACACGCCCTCGATGCTCTGCGTCGAGGATTATCTCGACGCGCTCAGATGGGCGACGTCGATCGGCGGCTTGGCTGAGCTCAAAGCCCGCGCCGACCGCAACCTGGGCGTCCTCGAGGCCTGGGCGGAGAAGACCCCGTGGATCGATTTTCTCGCCGAGGATCCGGCCACGCGCTCCAACACCTCCGTGTGCCTGAAAGTCGTCGATCCGAGAGTGACGGCGCTGGCCACCGACGCCCAGGCCGACTTCGCCAGGAGGCTGGCGTCGCTGCTCGAAAAGGAGGGCGTCGCCCTGGATATCGGCGGCTATCGCGATGCGCCTCCGGGCCTTCGAATCTGGTGTGGGGCCACGGTGGACGCCGACGACCTGGAAGCGCTCACCCCCTGGCTGGACTGGGCCTTCAACGCCGTCTCCACCGAACTCCTCGCCGCCTGAACACGGACGCCGCCGTCCGCCTCGGCGACGCTCACCAAAGTCGCTCGTCAATGGAATCGACACATGCCACCCCGCGTTCTCATCTCTGATTCCCTCTCTCCCGCCGCGGTCGAGATCTTCCGCCAGCGAGGCGTCGATGCCGACGTCAGGGTCGGCCTCGCCAAGCCCGACCTTCTGGCCATCATCGGGGATTACGACGGCCTCGCGGTCCGTTCCGCCACCAGAGCCGACAGGGACGTCATCGCCGCGGCGGCAAGGCGCCTCAAGGTAATCGGCCGAGCCGGCATCGGGGTGGACAATATCGATATCCCCGCGGCGACCGCCGCCGGCGTCGTGGTGATGAACACGCCGTTCGGCAATTCGATCACCACCGCCGAGCACGCCATCGCGATGATGTTCGCCCTGGCCCGCCAGCTTCCCGCCGCCGACCTCTCCACTCAGGGCGGCAAGTGGGAGAAGAACCGGTTCATGGGGGTTGAACTCTACGCCAAGACCCTGGGCCTGATCGGGGCCGGCAACATCGGCTCGATCGTCGCCGAGCGCGCCAACGGCCTGAAGATGAAGGTCATCGCCTACGATCCCTTCCTGTCTCCGGAACGGGCGGTGGAGATCGGTGTCGAAAAGGTCGATCTGGACCAGCTCCTGGCCCGCGCCGACGTCATCAGCCTGCATACGCCCCTCACCGACAAGACGCGGAACATCCTTTCCGCCGAAGCCCTGGCCAGGACCCGCAAGGGGGTGATGGTCGTCAACTGCGCGCGCGGTGGCCTGGTCGATGAGACCGCGCTGCGACGGCTGCTCGACGACGGGCATGTGCGCGGGGCCGCCTTCGACGTCTTTGTCGAGGAGCCGGCCAGGACCAATCCCCTCTTTGGGTCGGAAAGATTCATCGCCACCCCGCACCTGGGCGCCTCGACCAACGAAGCCCAGGAGAACGTCGCCCTGCAGGTCGCCGAACAGATGAGCGACTATCTGCTCACCGGCGCCGTCACCAACGCCCTCAACAGTCCCTCGATCACCGCCGACGAGGCCCCCAAGCTGCGCCCCTATGTCGCCCTGGCCGAAAAGCTCGGCGCTTTCGCCGGCCAGATGGTCGATACCGGCCTGGAGGGTGTCGAGATCGCCTTCGAAGGCGATGTCGCGGCGCTCAACATCAAGCCGCTCACCGCGGCGGCGCTGGCCGGGGTGATGCGGCCGATGCTGGCGGAGATCAACATGGTCTCCGCTCCGGCCGTGGCCCGGGAGCGCGGGGTCACCGTCTCGGAATCCCGCCAGGAGAATTCCCCGGTCTATGAGAACCTCATGCGCGTCACCGTGCGCACCGAACTGGGCCGTCGCTCGTTCGCCGGGACCGTCGTGGCCGGAGCGCCCAGGGTGGTGGAAGTCAAGGGCATGGAGCTCGACGCCGCCTTCGCCCCGGCGATGCTCTATGTCAACAACCTCGACCGGCCCGGCTTCATCGGCGCCCTTGGCGTCCTGCTCGGCGAGGCAGGGGTCAATATCGCCACCTTCAACCTCGGGAGAGTCGCCGCCGGCGATGACGCCATCGCCCTGGTCGGCATCGACCAGGCCCCGGACGAAGCCCTGATCGGGCGAATAAGGGCGCTGCCGCACGTGAAGGAGGCGCGGGTGCTGCGGTTTTGAGAGACGACTTGCGGACGGATGGTCCCGTCTCGCGCGAGATTTGATTTCCGGTGGCGCCGTGCTAAAGCGACCAACTCGTTGGTCAGGAGTCCGCTATGAGTGAGGTCAGTCTGGCGGACGCCAAGGCCCATCTGAGCGCGCTGGTCGCGCGCGCCGAGGCGGGTGAAACGGTATCGATAACGCGACGCGGCAAACCGGTGGCGCGGATCGTTGCCGCGGAGAGGCCCCGCGAAAAGGTCGATGTCGCGATGCTCAAGGCGCTTACCGACAAGATGCAGATGCAGCCGGAGTCCGCCGGCGAATTCGTCCGCAAAATGCGCGACTCTGATCGATATTGACGCGATATCTCGATACCTCGCTGCTTGTCTCCTCCCTGACCAAGGAGACCGCCAGCGAGCATGCGCGAGCTTGGTTCGCTCGTCGGGACCCGGGTGATCTCGTCATCAGTGACTGGGTCGTGACCGAGGTCTCGGCCGCACTGTCCGTCAAGTCCAGAATGGGTACGATCACCGCCGCTGAACGCGCCGAGGCATTGACGGTTTTTGGACGCTTGTCCGATCGCTCGTTCATGGTCCTGCCGGTGGAGCGGGCGCAATTCCGCGCCGCCGCGCGGCTGGCCGACCAGTCCGCCCTTGGCCTTCGGGCGGCCGATGGGCTCCACCTCGCCGTCGCCCAGGATCACGGCGCGATCCTATGCACGATGGATCGGCGACTGGCGGACGCGGCTGGCGTTGTTGGCGTCAAGGCCGAGCTTGTCTTCAGCTCGAACTGATAACGTTCGACCGCCTCACCACCCGTCCACGAACCGCCGTGCCGGGGCGTGGCGGGGGCGGCAGGATTTCAGGCCCTGGACGATCCAGTGGCGGGTGTCGGCGGGGTCGATGACCGCGTCGATTTCCAGCATGGCGGCGACGTTGATCGCGTTGCCGACGGCGTAGAGGTTGCCGAGCAGCTTGTCGAAGAGCGCCTTGTGGGCGACCGGATCGGTCTCCGCCTCGAGTTCCCGGCGGTAGCCGAGGCGCACGGCGCCTTCGAGGCCCATGCCGCCGAACTCGCCCGTGGGCCAGGCGGCGCAGAACACCGGGGCCAGGGTCGAGCCGCCGGCCATGGCCTGGGCGCCCAGGCCATAGGCCTTGCGCAGGACGACGGCGAACATCGGTGTTCCCAGGCGCGCGCCGTTGATGAACATCCGCGAAGTCTTGCGCACCGCCGCCGCGGCCTCGCTGTCCGGACCGACCATGAAGCCGGGCGTATCGATCAGGGAGAGCACCGGCAGGTCGAAGGCCTCGCAGATCTGGAACAGCCGCGAAGCCTTGTCCGCCCCGTCGCAGTCGATCGCGCCGCCCAGGTGGGTGGGATCGTTGGCGATCAGTCCCATCGGCTGGCCCTCCATGCGGATGAAGCCGGCGATCAGCCCCGGGGCGAACGCCTGGCGCAGTTCCAGCAACGAGCCTTCATCGGCCAGGGTGCGGATGACCGCGCGAACGTCATAGACGCGCAGGCGGTTTTCGGGGACGGCGCGGCGCAGGTGACGCTGATCGGCGGCCGTCCAGTCCGAAAGGGGGCCTTGGAAATAGGACAGCGTCTGTTTGGCCAGGCGCGTGGCGTCGGCCTCGTCGTCGGCGAGGAGATCGACGACGCCGTTGGCGGTCTGAACGTCCATGGGGCCGATGTCTTCGGGCGCGAAGACGCCCAGGCCGCCGCCCTCGATCATCGCCGGGCCGCCCATGCCGAGGTTGCAGTTTCTGGTGCAGATGAGAATCTCGCAGAGACCGGCGAACGAGGCGTTGCCGGCGAAGCACCGGCCCGAGACCACGGCGATCTTCGGAACCACGCCGGCGAGCCGCGCGAAAGCCTTGAAGCTCGGCGTCGCCAGACCCGATGCGCCGGCGCCGTCGGTGTCGCCCGGCCGGCCGCCGCCGCCCTCGGCGAACCACACCACCGGGAGTTCCTGATCGGCGACGATCTCCAGCAGGCGGTCGGTCTTGCGGTGGTTCATGTGGCCCTGGGTGCCGGCCAGGACAGTAAAATCATAGGCCAGAGCCGCACACCGCGCGCGGTCCGGATCGAATAGCGCGCCGTTCACGGCGCCGACGCCGCAGACCAGGCCGTCGGCGGGGCTCATCTTGGTGAGTTCCGCCACCGACCGCCGGCGGCGCTGAGCGGCCAGGGCGAAGGCGCCGTACTCCAGGAACGTGCCCGGATCGATCAGGTCGTCGATGTTCTCGCGCGCGGTGCGTTGATGGCGGTCGCGGCGCCGGCCGACGGCTTCGGGGCGCGCCTCGTCCCGGGTGATCCGCCAGCGTTCGTTGGCTTCGGCGAGGTCGGGCCGGATGGCGTCCAGATCGATCGACGCGACCGCCGTCTCCTCGGCTTCTTCCACCGCCTCGGGCGCGATGAAGAGGATCGGCTGGTCCTTCATCAGCACCGCGCCCCTGGCCGCGGCGATGCGCGCCACCCGACCGCCGATCGGCGCGGCGACGACATGCTCCATCTTCATCGCCTCGAGGATGGCGAGGGTCTGTCCTGGCCGGACCAGATCGCCCTCGCCGACATCGATCGAGCCGACGGTCGCCTGCAGTGAAGCACGAATGGCTCTCGTGCCGGCGACGGTTTGGCGCGGAGCGGCGATCGTGGCGATCGGGGTCCCGCCGAACGATCGCGCCTCGAAGGCTTCGGCGGCCTGGATCAGGGCGACGGCGTGGTCCTCGACCAACCGGGTCGTCGCTTCGCCCGCCGTCACGGCGGCCTCGCCGAGAATCGCGCGCAGAATGGCGGCGTTGGTCGGCACGCCTTCGATACGGAATTCGGCCAGGGCGCGAGCCGTCTTCCTCGCCGCCGCCTGGAGGGTTGCGCCGCGGACGATCACCTTGGCGATCAGGGAGTCATAGTTGGGATTGGCGCCATAGCCGGCGTAGCCGTAGCCATCGACGCGCACGCCCGGGCCGGAGGGGGGTTCATAGGCCGTCAGGACACCGCCGGCCGGCGCCGCGCCGCCGTCGGTCGTGAGGGTTTCCAGGTTGACGCGGGCTTCGATCGCGAAGCCGACGGGAGTGGGGGCGGCGGCCAGCCCGACCTGCGCCAGGCTCTCGCCGGCCGCCACGCGAATCTGGGTCTGGACCAGATCGATCCCCGTGACCTCCTCGGTGACGGTGTGTTCCACTTGAAGCCGGGCGTTGGCCTCGATGAAGGCGAAGTCCCCGGCGTCCAGATCGAGGAGGAATTCGACCGTGCCCAGGGTGCGATAGCGAACCGCCGCGGCCAGGGTGACGGCGGCTTCTTGCAGTCGGGCGCGCAGGGCCGGTTCGAGATTGGGGGCCGGGGCGATCTCGATCAGCTTCTGCCGGCGGCGCTGGAGGGAGCAGTCGCGATCGCCCACGGCCAGGACGCCGGCCCTGTCCCCGGCGACCTGGACCTCGATGTGACGGGCGCGCTCGATCAGTCGCTCGGCGTAGAGCGCGCCGTCGCCGAACGCGGCCTGGGATTCCCGCGCGGCGGCGGCGAAGGCGGCCTCGATCTCGCCGGCGTCGCGCACGACGCGCAGGCCGCGACCGCCGCCGCCGGCCACCGCCTTGATCATCATCGCCGCGTCCTTGGGCAGTGTGGCGAAAAAGCCGGCGATGTCCGCCAGGCTGGCGGCGCCCTTCGTGCCCGCGATCACCGGGACGCCCTTCTTGGCGGCGAGCGTTCTGGCCCCGGCCTTGTCGCCGAAGGCGTCGAGGGCTTCGGGCGAGGGGCCGATGAAGGCGATCCCGGCCCCGGCGCAGGCCCTGGCGAAGGCGCTGTTTTCCGACAGGAATCCATAGCCCGGATGGATGGCGTCGCAGCCGGCTTCGCGGGCGGCGGCGATGATCGCCTCGATGTCGAGATAGGCGCGCGCGCCGGCGCCCGGCAGCGCGACAGCCTTGTCGGCGGCTTTGACGTGAAGCGAAGCCGCGTCATCGACGGGATAGACGGCGACGGAAGCCACGCTCAGCTCACTCGCCGCCCGGGCAATGCGAATGGCGATTTCACCCCGGTTGGCGATCAGGATGGATTTGAAGGGCAATCGTCGTCTTTCCGAGGTGAGCGGCTTGAAGTTTCTTCGCCACCATAGGATCGGCCAGGGCATCGAGTCATGCTGTCATCCGCGTCAAGGTTGGCGGTGAGTGATATCAACCTTGCCCGCCCGCAGGAGCGTCAGGACCTGGTCCCTGAGCCGGCGATAGAGATTCGCGGGCAGCCCTCCATAGACAAAACCATCGTTGGCTTGGCCAATCGGTCTGAGATCGTGGCCTGGCCAGATAAATTGGTTGAAGTCGTTCAGGATGATCCATGATCGTTTGTCATCCGGATTTAGACGGCGTTTGACGGGGATGGGTATTTCAAGGGCAAATTCACGATATACGGGTTCTGAGTGGGTGATCGGCGCGACGGTTACGATCGTGAGGTCGGCCTGCTTTCGGACGGACAATACGATCACGCAATGTCGGTCCTTCGTGCCTTCCACGCGGCCTCTCATCATCTCATCACGCCAAAGATAAGCGTAACTTATGACAAGGCCCGGCTTTGGGTCGGGTAGGAGCGCCAAGGGCGCGCTGACTTAAGGCTGGTATTCGTGATTGAACTGCTCGGATTCGGCGGGAGGTTCCGAGACTTCCAGGGCGCGGATGTCCTCGTCGCTCAATTCCCAGATTGACAGCGCTTTCCGGTCATTCTGCTTCAGGCGCCGATACTCGTCGGCTGAAATGAGCACCAGCCGTTCGCGGCCGTGATTGGTGATTGAGACCGGCTCTCGCAGGGCGGTTTCACTGACGCGCCCATAGGCCCTCAGAAACTCGCCGGACGAAACGCTCACGTTGGTCATGGTGCACCTCAACGCAAGGCTAATCGACTTTGTCGAATTTATCAAGTTTTTCGTCTCGTCGACACGCCTTGACTCTCCGGGAGCCGCGCCTAGAACAAAAAGAGAACATTTGAGGTTCATCGGGATCATGTCTCGCGAGGCGCGCCTTGAGATAATGCGGCGGAAGATCGCCGCCATCGAGGCCGGCGGCGCGCCGGCGCGCGCCGTGCTTGCTTTCGGCGATCCCAGGATCGACGGCGTTTTTCCAGCCGGAGGCCTGCCCCTGGGACGTTGGCATGAGGCGGCCGGGGAGGGGCTCGAGATCGAGACCGCGGTGGCGGCGGCGGCCTTCGTCGCGGCCCTGATCGCCCCCCTGGCCGCGCGGGGAGAGATCGTCTGGGTGATGCGGCGCGACGACCTCTATGCGCCGGGATTGTCCGGATTGGGCTTTCCGGCCGAGAGCCTGATCCAGGTCATGGCCCGCGACGAAGCCGAGGCCCAGGGCGTCCTGGAAGACGCCCTGGGATGCGCCGGAGTCGCCGCCGCGGTGGGTGAGGTGGACGAGATCGGCCTGACCGCCGGGCGGCGGCTTCAACTGGCTTGCGAGCGTCATGGCGGGGCCGGTTTCATCATCCGCCGACGGCCTTTCGGCGGCCGGTCTGGCGGCGGCGCGGCGGGCTCGGCGGCGGCGACGCGCTGGAAGGTCGCCTCCGCACCCAGCCAGCCGGCCCCGGGAGAGCCGGGTCTCGGTCCGCCTCGCTGGCGGGTGACGCTGGAGCGTTGCCGGGGCGGTAGGCCCGGCGCATGGATCATGGAGAAGAGCGATGGCGCGGATCGTCTGCGTCTGGTCGCCGACCTGGGCGATCGACAATTGGAAACGCCGCAACCCCTCCGCCTCGCCGGTTGAGCCGTTCGTACTCGTGGCCCTGGAGCGGGGCGCGCGGCGGCTTTTCGCGGTGGACGAACGGGCGGCGGCGTTCGGCCTCTACGTCGGCCAGAAGGCCACCGACGCGGTCGCGCTGGTTCCGGAACTCGCCACGGCCGATGCCGACCCGGCCGCCGACGGGACCGCGCTCACCGTCCTCTGCGACTGGTGCCGGCGGTTCTCGCCGGCCGTGGCCATGGATCCGCCCGACGGCCTCTTCCTGGACATCACCGGGGCCGATCACCTGTGGGGCGGCGAAAGGCCGATGATGGACGATCTCGTCGGTCGTCTGGCGGTGAACGGCCTTTTCGCCCGCGCGGCGATAGCCGGAACGCCCGGCGCGGCCTGGGCGGCGGCGCATTTCGGCGCATGCGCGACCATCATCGCGCCGGACGCCGAAGCGGAGAGCCTGGCCCCCCTGCCGATCCACGCGCTCCGGCTGGAAGCGGCGACGGCCGCCCAGGTCATGCGACTTGGATTGACCACGGTCGGTCGCCTCGCCTCGCTCCCTCGGGACCAGATCACCCGCCGCTTCGGTCCCGCCGTCGTTCTGCGCCTGGATCAGGCGCTGGGCCGGGCGCGGGAGGCGCTCACCTTTCGCCATCCGCCCAATCCCTGGTTCGCCCGCCTGGTCTTCGCCGAGCCGATCAGCACGTCGGAAGACCTGGCCCGCGTGGCCAGGGACATCGCGCTCGAACTCAGCGGTCGGCTGGAGGCCGAAGGCAAGGGCGCCCGGCGTTTCGACCTCGTCTTCCACCGCCTGGATGGACGAAGCCAGAGCCTCGCCATAGGCCTCTGCCTGCCGGGTCGGGACGCGGTCGCCATCACCCGGCTCTTCCTGCCTCTGCTCGAAAGGGTCGATCCCGGTTTCGGCGTCGAGACCGTCACCCTCGCCGCCGAGGACGTGGAGTCCATCATCCAGCGCCAGGCGGCCTTCGACGGGTCGCGGACGACAGCTGTGCAAGAGACGGTTGCGCCGTTCATCGACCGTCTGACCAACCGCCTGGGCGAAGACGCCGTCTGGCGGGCCGAAGCGTGGCCGAGCCACGTCCCCGAACGCGCCGTGGCGCGCCGGCCAGCCTTGTCGCCGCCCCGCGGGACCGGCTGGGATCCAGGCCGCCCGCGTCCCCTGCGCCTGTTCCGCGATCCGCAGGCCATCGAGGCCGTGGCCCCCGTCCCCGACGATCCGCCGATCTTCTTCCGCTGGCGCGGGCGCCCTCATCGCGTGCGCCGCGCCGAGGGTCCCGAGCGTCTGGCCGAAGAATGGTGGCGCCATCCCTTCGAGGCGGCCGATCCGGCGCGGGCGCGGGATTACTACCGCGTCGAGGACGAGGACGGCGCCCGTTTCTGGCTGTTCCGCGCCGGCCTCTACGGCGCCGACGCCCATCCCAAATGGTGGCTGCATGGCCTGTTCGGATAGAGGCCACTTCTCGAAGGGCGAGGGCGCCGCTTTGCGCCCCCTCCGTCACGGCGCGAGAGAGCGCCGCGCCACCTCCCCCGCGAAGGGGCGCAAGGGAGGAGACGGATTGCGCGAATTCATTCCTCCCCCGTCCGCTTGCGGGGGAGGTGGCGATCCGCTCTCTCGCGGATCGACGAAGGGGGCGCAAAGCCGCAAGCGCGACATCTTGGCCGTGTGCTCCCCATGACTTACGCGGAACTTCAGACCACCACCAACTACGGGTTCCTTCGGGGCGCCTCGCATCCGGAAGAACTGGTGCTGGGGGCCAAGGCCCTGGGCTTGGCGGCCATCGGTATCACCGACCGCAACACCCTGGCCGGAGTGGTCCGCGCCTGGGCCAAGGGGCGGGAAATCGGCCAGCGGGTGATTTGTGGCTGCCGCCTCGACTTCGCCGACGGGGCGCCCAGCGTGCTCTGCTATCCCACCGATCGCGAAGCGTGGGGGCGGCTCACCCGCCTCATCACCTTAGGGAAGCGCCGGGTGAAGAAGGGCGAATGCCGCCTCACCGGTCGCGATCTTTCCGATCACGGCGAAGGCCAGCTGATCCTGGTCGTTCCCCCGTCCCGCCCGGACGCCGCCTTCGAGGCCGCCCTCGAACGTCTGGCGGGAGAGTTTGGCGATCGCGTCTGGCTCGCCGCCGCCAGAGCCTACGGCGCGCGCGACGTCAGGCGGCTCTCCGCGCTCGCCGCCCTTGCCGAGCGGAGCGGCGCGCCGATGATCGCCACCAACGATGTTCTCTACCACGGTCCCGAACGGCGCCCCCTGCAGGACGTCCTCACCTGCGTGCGGGAGAAATGCTCCATCACGCAGGCCGGCCTTCGCCTGGAGGCCAACGCCGAACGCCATCTCAAGTCACCGGCCGAGATGGCGCGGCTGTTTTCCAGGTGGCCGCCGGCGATCGAACGCACCATCGAGGTGGCGGCGCGCATCGGTTTCGATCTCTCGCAATTGAAGTGCGAATATCCCGACGAGCCCGTTCCGCCAGGCAAGACCGCCATCCAGCACCTCACCGATCTGGCCTGGGCGGGAGCGGATTGGCGCTATCCGGACGGCGTGCCCGACAAGGTGAAGGCGACCCTCCGGCACGAACTCGTCCTGATCGAGGCGCTTGACTACCCGAACTATTTCCTCACCGTCCACGACATCGTCAAATGGGCCAGGGACAAGGGCATCCTCTGCCAGGGACGCGGCTCGGCGGCCAATTCCGTGGTCTGTTTCTGTCTGGGCGTCACCGCGGTCGATCCCACCCAGCCCGATCACGATCTCCTCTTCGCGCGCTTCATCTCCAAGGAGCGTGATGAGCCGCCCGACATCGATGTGGATTTCGAACATGCACGCCGCGAGGAGGTCATGCAGTATGTCTATCGGCGCTACGGCCGCGATCGCGCGGCCATCTGCGCCACCGTCATCCACTATCGCCCGCGCAGCGCCATCCGCGACGTCGGCAAGGCGCTGGGTTTGACAGAGGACGTCACCGCCGCCCTGGCCAATACCGTCTGGGGAAGCTGGGGCGACGGCCTGCCTGACGATCATATCCGCCAGGCCGGGCTCGATCCGGAAAGCCCCGATATCCGCCGGGCCACGGCCCTGGCCACCGGCCTCCTCGGCTTTCCCCGCCACCTGTCGCAGCACGTCGGCGGCTTCGTGCTGACCAAAAGACGGCTGGACGAGACCGTGCCGATCGGCAACGCCGCCATGAAGGACCGCACCTTCATCGAGTGGGACAAGGACGACATCGACGCCCTGGGCCTGATGAAGGTCGATGTCCTGGCTCTGGGCATGCTCACCGCCATCAAGCGGTCGATGGACATGCTGGGCATCGCCGACATGGCCGACATCCCCCACGAAGACGGAGCGGTCTACGACATGCTCTGCAAGGCCGACTCCGTGGGGGTGTTTCAGGTCGAGAGTCGCGCCCAGATGTCGATGCTGCCCCGGCTGAAGCCGCGGAGGTTCTACGATCTGGTCATCGAGGTGGCCATCGTGCGGCCTGGCCCGATCCAGGGCGACATGGTTCACCCCTATCTTCGCCGGCGCGAAGGGGCGGAGGCGGTGAGCTATCCCTCGCCCGCGCCGGAACACGGGCCGGCCGACGAGCTGGAAGCGGTGCTCGGCAAGACCCTCGGCGTGCCGCTGTTCCAGGAACAGGCCATGCGCCTGGCCATCGAGGCGGCCAGGTTCACGCCCGAGGAAGCCAACGGTCTTCGCCGGGCCATGGCCACCTTTCGCCACTACGGCGACGTCGGCGTCTATGGCGAGAAATTCGTGCGGGGCATGGTCGAGCGCGGCTACGACCCGGCCTTCGCCGACCGCTGCTTCCGTCAGATCGAGGGTTTCGGCTCATACGGCTTTCCGGAAAGCCACGCGGTCAGTTTCGCCAAGCTGGTCTATGTCTCGGCCTGGATCAAATGCCGCCATCCGGACGTGTTCTGCGCGGCCATGCTCAACAGCCAGCCCCTGGGCTTCTACCAGCCCGCCCAGCTCGTCCGCGACGCCCGCGAGCACGGCGTCGAGGTGCGAGCCGCCGACATTTTGCTGAGTGAGTGGGATAGTAGGCTGGAATTCCCTCTCCCCTTCGGAGCGCGGGCTTCCAGCCCGCTCTTGTTCCCGGTCCGGGCCAATGGTCCAACGTCATCGGTAGGATGTTCTCTCGACGCCACAACGGAAAAAAGGCGGGCTGGAAGCCCGCACTCCGGAAAAAACCAGACGCTTATCCATCCCGTCCGCCTTGGCTTGCGCCAGATTACCGGCCTCAAGAAGGATGAGGTCAAGGAACTGATCGCCGCTCGCCAGGCCGGCGCGCGGACGCTGCTGGAGATCGCCGTGCGCGCCGGCCTCTCACGCCAGAGTCTCGAACTGCTGGCCGAAGCCGACGCCCTGCGATCCCTGGGCCTGGATCGGCGCGCGGGCCTGTGGGCGGTGAAGGGACTGGCGCTGGAGATCAGGGTCGGGACCGAGGCGCCTCTGCTCGCCCTTCTGGGCGCGCCCGCCGAAGGCCCGGCGCGGCTGCCGGCCATGCCGCTCCCCGCCCATGTGGCCGAGGACTATCGGACTACCAGCCTCTCCCTGAAGGCCCATCCCTGCGCGTTTTTCCGGACTCTGCTGGTGAGCCTGGGCGCGGTGACGGCGGCGGAGTTGAAGGTGATGGCCGATGGCCGGCGCGTGGCCGTCGGCGGCCTGGTGCTCATTCGCCAGCGCCCGGGTACGGCCAAGGGCGTGGTGTTCGTCACTCTGGAGGACGAGACCGGTTCGGCCAATGCGGTGGTCTGGCGGGATGTCTTCACCGCCAATCGCCGGACGGTGATGAGCGCCGCCTTCCTCATCGTGCACGGTCGCCTGCAGCGGGCCGGTGAGGTGCTTCACGTCGTGGCCGAGCGCTTCACCGACCTTTCCGGACGGCTGGCTGAGATGAAGCGAATGGAAGGCGAGTCCCCAGGCGGCCGGCCCTCATCCGGTCCCCGTCTCGTCCGCAGCCGCGACTTTCACTGACCCGGGACTGTTCAGGCGCCCTGGAAATGCTTGCCCTCGGCGGCCAGCTTTTCGAGCAGAGGCGCCGGCTTGAACGTCTCGCCCATCTGGGCTTCGAACTCGCGCATCCTGGCCAGCACCTTGCCCAGGCCGATCTGGTCGCCGAAATACATCGGGCCGCCGCGATAGACCGGCCAGCCGTAGCCGTTCTCCCAGACCACATCGATGTCCGAGGCCCGGATCGCCTTGCCCTCCGCGAGAATCCTGGCGCCCTCGTTGATCATCGGATAGAGGCAGCGCTCAAGGATCTCCTCGTCGGATATCTCGCGAGGATTGACGCCCGACTTGGCGACGAAATCCTGGATGATCTTTTCGGTCACCGGCGAGGGACGGGCCACGCGGTTCTCGTCGTAGTCGTAATAGCCCGCCTCTGTCTTCTGTCCCCGACGATCCATTTCGCACAGCACGTCGCGAATGGTCTCGCCCTTGGACTGCTCCTTCACCCAGCCGATGTCGAGACCGGCCAGGTCGCTCATGGCGAAGGGTCCCATGGGGAAGCCGAAGTCGTAGAGCACCCGGTCGATGTCCCAGGGCATGGCGCCTTCAAACATCAGCTTCTGGGCCTCTCGCTGCCGCTGGGCCAGCATCCGATTGCCGACGAAGCCAGGGCAGACGCCGACCAGAACGGCGATCTTGCCGATTTTCTTGGCCAGTTTCATCGACGTGGCGATGACGCTCTTCGACGTGTGGTCGGCGCGGACGATCTCCAGCAGCTTCATGACGTTGGCCGGCGAGAAGAAATGCAGGCCGATCACCGCCTCCGGCCGTCTGGTGACCGAGGCGATCTCGTCGATGTTCAGGGCCGAGGTATTGGTGGCGAGGATCGCGCCCGGTTTGCAGATGGCGTCGAGCCTGGCGAAAATGTCCTTCTTGATGTCCATGCGCTCGAAGACCGCTTCGATGACCATATCGACCTGGGCCAGGTCGTTCATGTCGAGGGAGCCCTTGATCAGACCGACGCGCTTCTCGACATCTTCTGCGGTGATGCCGCCGCGCGCGGCGGTCCGCTCGTAGTTCTTGCGGATGACGCCGAGCCCGCGGTCGAGCGCGTCCTGCTTGACCTCGACGATGGTCACCGGAATGCCGGCGCTGGCGAAGTTCATGGCGATGCCGCCGCCCATGGTGCCCGCGCCGAGGATGCCGACGCTCATCACCGGAATGATCGGCGTGTCGTCGGGGACATCGGGGATCTTGGCCGCCTGCCGTTCGGCGAAGAAGGCGTAGCGCTGGGCGGCGCTCTGCGGCCCGGTCATCAGCTCCATGAACAGGCGCCGCTCGGTCTTGAGGCCCTCCTCGAAGGGCTCGTTCACCGCCGCCTCGATGCAGCGGATATTGTATTCGGGCGCGAGGAAGCCCCGGAACTTGCGGGCATTGGCCTTGCGAAAGTTCGCGAACATCTCCGGATGGCCGCGCGCGGCCTCGACCTTGTCGTTGGAGTCTCGGACCCTCTTCAGCGGCCGACCCTCGGCGACGACCTTTCGGGCGAAGGCGATGGCGCCGTCTCGCAGCTTTCCCTCCTCGACGATCTCATCGACCAGGCCCATGGCCAGGCACTGTTTGGCCGGGACATGCTGGCCGGACGTCACCATCTCCAGAGCCTTTTCGGGGCCGACGATACGCGGCAGCCGCTGGGTGCCTCCGGCGCCGGGGAGCAGGCCGAGGGCCACTTCCGGCAGGCCGCAGCGCGCCGAAGGGACCGCGACCCGGTAGTGGCAGGCCAGTGCGACTTCCAGGCCGCCGCCCAGCGCCGTCCCATGGATCGCGGCGATCACCGGCTTGGCGGAGCCCTCGATGGCGTCCTGGACCGCGTAGAGGCTGGCCCCCTTCTGCGCGCCACCGAATTCGGTGATGTCGGCCCCGGCGATGAACGTCCGTCCCTCGCAGATGATCACGATCGCCTTGGCCCCGGGATCGGCCGTCGCGCGCTCCATCCCCCCCGCCAGTCCGTCGCGGACGGCCGCCGAAAGGGCGTTCACCGGCGGTGAATTGAGGGTGATCACGCCGACATCGCTTTCGAGAGCATAGTCGGTCACGGCGTTGATGGCGGTCATTGGAGTTTCCTCAAGAAGCTTCTTTGCACGGGGGCTGTCGGAGTCAGGCCAGCCAAGCCAGCCCTCGATCAATAGGCCCCACCGGCCCGCCCCGCGTCAACGGGCCGCTAGGTTGAAGCCACCGGAACTCCGAGAATGCTCGCACTTTCCGCCATCTGGACGTCGAACGTCGCCAGGGCGCAGCCGAGGCGCTGCGCGATCGCGATGTGCAACCCGTCGGGGGCGCGCAGAGGGAGCTCCAGCCTTCGGATGAAGGCGTCAGCGGCCCGAACGTCGCCAGGGGTCAGTTGGCAAGTTCGCGCGGCGCCTGCGCGCCAACTGTCGAACTCGGAGAATGCAAACCTGACCTGGGCGATATCCAACCGCCCGGTGCGCAATCGCAAGCCGAGGGCGGATGCGAATTCCGCCGCGCCGAAGTCGCTCACTGTCGGTGTTGGCTGGTTCGTGGCTATGAAACCGCGCGCGCGCTCGGTCGTCGCGTCCCGCACGAACAGCGAAACGATCAGGCTGGCGTCAAAGTAGACGTTCAGCGTCTTCGTCCCTCATCCGCTCGACAATGCTTCGCGGGTCGCCATCCGGAATGCTCGGCACGATCTGCCTGCTGATGATCAGGTCCACATCCGCCTTGGTCATCGGCCGGCCCCGCGCGGTCACGGCCTTCAGCTCGACCACGGGGTGGCCGTGGCGGGTGATCACCACCGTCTCGCCCTTCATCGCCCGGGCGATCAGGCCCGAGAGGTGGTTTTTCGCCTCCGCGACGCTGTGCGTGGTCATGAAGCCAATATAGCCATCGGATGGCCAGATTGTCCAGTCTCAGGCTTCGAGCACGTCGTAGGCCGGCAAGGTGAGAAATTCCATGAAGGTCGTCGCGAGGCTCATGTCGGCGAACAGTTCGATCGCCTCGTCGAAACGGCCGCCTTCGAACGCGGCCGTCTCCTCGCCGAGCAGGCGCCTGAAAAGCTCCGGCGTGACCGGCCGTCCATCATCCAGCGCCGCCCTGCGCTGGATCCACTGCCAGATCTGTGCGCGGCTGATCTCGGCTGTGGCGGCGTCTTCCATCAGATTGTAGAGCGGCACGGCGCCGCGTCCGCGCAGCCAGGCCTCGATGTACTGGACGCCGACGCGGATGTTGTCGCGCAGGCCCTGTTCGGTTCGCGCCCCATCGTGGGCTTTCAGCATCTCCGAGCGCGTGACCGCGACGTCCTCGCGCATCCGGCCGAGCTGGTTCGGCGTCGGCATCAGTCTGTCGAAAACCTGCACGGCCACCGGCACGAGATCGGGGTGGGCGACCCAGGTGCCGTCATGGCCGTCGCCGGCTTCCCGCTCCTTGTCGGCCCGGACGCGGGCGAAGGCGCTCTCATTGGCGGCGGCGTCGCCCTTGACCGGAATCTGCGCCGCCATGCCGCCCATGGCGAAGGCCCCGCGGCGATGACAGGTCTGGATCAGCCTGAGCGAATAGGCGCGCAGGAATGCCGCCCCCATGCCCATCGCCGAACGGTCGGGAGTGAGAGACTCGTCGTGCCGGGCCAGACGCTTGATGTAGGAGAAGATATAGTCCCACCGCCCGCAGTTCAGTCCGGCCATGTGGTCCCGCAGCTCGTGGATGATCTCGTCCATCTCGAACGCGGCGGGCAGGGTTTCGATCAGCACGGTCGCCTTGATCGTGCCGATCGGAACGCCCAGACGCTGCTGGGCGTAGACGAAGACGTCGTTCCACAGCCGCGCCTCCAGATGGGATTCGAGCTTGGGAAGATAGAAGTAGGGGGCCGTTCCCTGCTCGATCTGGGCTCGCGCGTTGTGGAAGAAGTAGAGGCCGAAATCGAACAGCGACCCCGAGATCGCGGCGCCGTCGATCTGAAGGTGGCGTTCCGGAAGGTGCCAGCCGCGCGGCCGCACCATCAGCACCGCCGGCGTTTCCGAAAGGCGGTAGGACTTGCCGCTGTTCGGGTCGGTGAAGGCGAGGTCGCCGGACCAGCGATCGTTCAGATTGGCCTGGCCGTCGATGAGGTTGGCCCAGGTCGGGGAGGTGGCGTCCTCGAAGTCGGCCATGAACACCTTGGCCCCGCTGTTCAACGCATTGATCATAAGCTTTCGATCGACCGGTCCGGTGATCTCGACCCGGCGGTCCTGGATGTCGGTGGGGATCGGCGCGATCCGCCAGTCGCTCTCGCGGACTGAGCGGGTCTCTTCCAGAAAGTCGGGCGCCTCGCCGGCGTCGAAGCGCGTCTGCCGTTCGGCCCGGGCGGCGAGAAGCTCCAGCCGCCGGCGATCGAAACGGCGATGCAGATCGGCGAGAAAGCCGATCGCCTCGGCGGTCAGAACCTCGCGCGCGCGGCCGGCGAAGGAGCCCAGCACCTGGGCCGACGTGTCGGTCATTATTTATATCCGCAGATTTCGCAGAAAGGACGCCGATGAAGCCGACCCCAGACGAAGTCGATCTGCGGTCATCTGCGTCATCTGCGGATCAAGAGTCTATCGATGAAAGCGTTCAGCTACGCCGCCACCGGCTCCTTCTTGAACTGGGCGGCTTCGGTGGAACCGCCGAGCGCCGTCGTTGACGAGGCCCCGCCGGAGATGGTCATCGCCACCTGGTCGAAATAGCCGGTGCCCACTTCGCGCTGGTGGCGCGTGGCGGAGTAGCCGTGGGTCTCCGAGCCGAATTCGGCCTGCTGCAGCTCCGAGTAGGCGGCCATGCCGCGATCCTTGTAGCCGCGCGCCAGTTCGAACATGCCATGGTTGAGACTGTGGAAGCCGGCCAGGGTCACGAACTGGAATTTGTAGCCCATGGCCCCCAGTTCGCGCTGGAATTTGGCGATGGTGGCCGCGTCGAGGTTGGCCTGCCAGTTGAACGACGGCGAGCAGTTGTAGGCCAGCAGCTTGCCCGGGAATTTCCGGTGGATCGCCTCGGCGAACTGCCGCGCTTCTTCCAGGTTCGGATGCGAGGTTTCCCACCACAGCGCATCGGCGTGGGGTGCGTAGGCCAGTCCCCGGGCGATGCAGTGGGCGAGGCCGGATGCTTCCTTCAGGTGATGGAAGCCCTCCGCCGTGCGGCTTCCGGGAACGATGAAGGCGCGATCGCGCTCATCGACATCCGAGGTGAT
>Ga0075522_10000459_pt1 | contig 29487 bp, 26 predicted proteins | sample NGEPerA_FD_74796 | JGI IMG/M metagenome (GOLD analysis project Ga0075522, IMG submission 74796) | Arctic peat soil microbial communities from the Barrow Environmental Observatory site, Barrow, Alaska, USA - NGEE PermafrostL2-A | ecosystem: Environmental > Terrestrial > Soil > Wetlands > Peat ...
GGCAGCGCGAGCATGTTCGCGGAATAAAGCGTGCCGGAAATGTTCGACGGCAGCGGCGGATAATAACGCGAGAGCAAATAACTCGGCGCGACTCCGGCGGGCGTGTTGTTCGTGCCGGACGGGGCTTGCAGCCACGCGACCGACCAATTGTCGCCCGCGCCGGCGCCGGCCTTGTGCAAAATCTCCAGATAATATTTTTGTCCGGCGGCGAGCGCGAGCCAGCCAGATTTTTGCGACGGCTGCAAATTCCATTGGCGCGATGAAGTTCCGTTCTGCCCGGACGCCGTCGGGTTGTTTGTCGGCGTGACGCAGGCGCGCAAAACTTTGTTGACCGATTCGCCGTCGTCGGAAATCCAAAGCTGCGCCGAGTCGCTGCCGGCGATCCAGAAATAATAATTGCCCGTGGCCGGCGCGGTGAAATAGCCGCGCACGCGCTCGCCGTAATTGTCGCCAAAATCCGTGATGCCTTCGAGCGCGCCGAGTGCGTTCGTAAAATTCGCCGGTGCGGCCAGCGGAATGTCGGAAATATTGATGCCGGGAACATTCGTCCAGACTTCGCGCACGACGGAATTGCTGTTGTTGAAAATGATGATGTCCAAAACCGACGCGCCGATGCCGACCCGGTTGCTCGCGATCAAAATGGTTTGAAAACCGCCGGCGAGCAGTGGCGTGCCGCTGACCAGGCCATTCGTAGTATTAAAATTCAAACCCGGCGGCAAATTGGTCGCCGTGAAACCGAGCGGCGTGTTCGCGCCCGTGACGGTGAAATTAAACGGCTGGCCGACGAACCCGACCGCGCTCAAGGCGCTCGTGACGACGGCAGGCGCATTTGAAATGCTGGCGGCGCCGGAGGAGTTGGTCGGATACAAACAGGTGTTGGGAATGATTTGCCGCGATTGATCCGCGCTATACCAATAAAGATGCACCTGGGCCTTGCCGCCGTTTTGAAGATATTCGAGTTTGATGTCATAACGCACGCCGCCTTGCAGCGCGATGGCATTGGTCCATTCCGTGCCACTCTGGCTTTGCCATTTGTCAATGAGCAACTGGTCGTTGACCCAGAGCTTCACACCGTCGTCGGAAACCGTGTCGAAAAAATAAGTCTCGGAATACTGCGGTTGCACTTGTCCCGTCCAACGCACGGTGTAAAGCCCGTTGCTCAAATCCGGCGACGTGCCGTTCGTCCACGTGAAATCAATTGCCGGGTCAACGCGCGTGAAAAATAAATTGGTGGGATTAAAATTCGCGGTGTTCGTGTAAGTCAGGCTGGAGTTTGTAAAATACTGCCCGAAAAGTCCCGTGCCATCCGCCGTCGCCGACGGATAAATGACGACGCCCGCGCCGCCCTGGCTGCCGACGGAATAATTCGCGCCCGGCAAAAGTTTCAACTGCGCGATGACCGGCGTTTCCAGGTTTGTGTTGGCCAGCGGCGTCACCGTGATCGTTTTTGAACTTGTTCCCACGGACAAAGTGATTGAGGACGGCAGATTGTTGATGTAATCCAAACCCGCCGTTGCAAAGCCAGTTCCAGGTCCGCCGGTTGCCAGATTTACCGTGATTGAATTCAGCGGAAATCCGCCGCGCGAAACGGTGAACACGCCCAAGTCCGTCGGCGATTGTCCGGGATCGGGCTGCGTTGTGACCGGGTCGGTCGCCGCAATCGTGACGACATTTTGCTGCGCGAGCATCGCGGTTGCATATTGATAATCCGTCATCGCGTTGCCGTTGCCGTCGAGCGTCGCGTTGCTCATGGCGTTGCTCGGACCGAGGCCGAGCTGATAGGCTTCCCAATCATTCAAGCCGTCGCCGTCCGAATCCACGTCCGAGATGGCGATGCGATAAAATTTCATCTTTGGGTTCACCGGCGATGGAAAGGTAAAACTGGTTCCCGCGCGCACGACCATGCTGGTTTCCGTCAGCCAGTTCGTGCTGCCAAGGTCGGTGACGCTTTGAAGCTGGTAAAGTTTTCCTAGCTGCGCCGGCATTGAAATGTTTGCATTCGTGCCGGACATCACGACCGCTGAAATTTTTGGGACGGAATTGGAATCGAACGGATTTGTTCCTGCGAGCGCCTCCTGCAAATTGGACATGCCGTCGCCGTCCGCATCGGCGTTTGGATCAAGGTTCGTCGCGGAATAAACCCATTCCCAGATGTCGCTCATGCCGTTGCCGTTCAAGTCCAGCATCTGGGCAAATGCGCCGGCCGTGGCGGCCCCAAAAAACAAGGCAATGGTCGTGCAGGAAACCCGGACAAAGGATTTTGCGCCGCGACGAAACATAATCAAACAACATTATGCGCGGCGGCCGGTAAAATTGCTTTTGTTGCCTTCATGAACGGCCTTACCGTGCATCCGGTTTGGCAGAAAGTCAAGTAATGGGGAAATGACCCGCCTGATTCGCCTTTTCGTGTCAATCAGGCCGCCGCCGCGCAAATTTGTTTTTCCATTCGCCATTCTTCCTTCATCATTCCCGCGATGACACCTCCCGATCCGCAACTGCTCCGCTCGCTGGGAAAATTGGCGCGCGGTTTGTCCGCTATGTTCTGGGGCCTGCCCGCCACGCTGCTCATTTCCGTCGAGACCGCCCGCGCCGACTGGCTCAAGCCGCTCGGCATCCTGCCCGCGCTCGCCATCAATGCCCTGCTGCTCTATGGCCTCTGGCAGATGGGCGATTTTCAAAAACAGGAACGCCCATGGCGGCACGCGCTTGATCGCGCCCTGCTCCTGGCGCTCGTGAATCTCGGTCTCTGCCCGTTCATCTACTGGCACAACCGGATGCCGGGGGAAACTTTCTTCAGCGGGGCCGTGATGGGGCTGGAACTTTCCGCCGTGCTGTTCCTGTTCAATTTGAACCTTGTGCTCAAGCGCCTCGCCGCGATGCTGCCCGACGAGGCCTTGCGCCAGGAAACCCGCCAGTTCACCGCGCTCAACCGCTGGCTGCTCGTCGCGGTGGTTTTTTTCGCCCTCGTCCTCCTCTGGCTCACCCGGACGCCGCATCCGTCGCTGCTCGTCGGCAAACTGTTCGTCTGGGTGGACCGTTTCAGCGACCTGCTGCTCATCTTCTTCATCCTGCTGCCGCTGGCCATGACCATGGCGCTCATCTGGAAAACCAAGGAAGTCATCCTCGACGCCGTCTTCGGTTCGCGCCAATGATCTGGAACAACAAAGCAACGAAGGAACAAAGGAACACAGAAAAGGCGCGCGTGACGAAGCAGGCGCTCGCGGAACATTTTCCGGCGAACGTGGAGATCTGGGAATCCGGCGGCGGACTTTATTTCTGGGCGCGACTGCCGCAGGGAATTTCAGCCGCCGTGAAATCAAAAATGTTTCAATCTGCGCTGAAGAACGACGTGCTCTACGTTCCCGGCGAACTCTGCTCCGCCGACGATCCATCGCGCGCCAAGCCGGACAACGAAATGCGCATCAGCTTCGGCAGCGCGAATGCGGAAAACATCCCGCAAAGGAATCGCGCGGCTGGGCAGGGTGTTAAAGAAATTTTTGTAACCCGTTTAATTTACATTTCCCTTCGCTTTATCTTTTTTAAATCTTCTTCAATCATTTTGCGAGGAATATTTCTTTTGAAAGAAATCTCTACTTCCGTAGGCAACCACATTTCATAAAAAGCAGTTTGGGAAGAAAAACCCGTTGATTTTGCATAATTATTCCAATAGGCATTATCATTGTTGTCTAATTTTGAAAGGCGAATGGCTTCTCTTAAATCAGCCAAACTTCCTTCATAATCGAAAAGTGAATCCTTAATCAAACTTCGCATATGATAGTGATTAGCTATGCCTTTTTTTTGGGTTTTTTCCGATAGCTTTGTTGTAATCTTCCAGTGCCTCAAAAAAACAACCTAAATCATTCAAGCAATCTCCTCGAAGTCTATACACTTCTGATTCATTAAATCCGTGATGAAATACGCTTGGTTCGACAAGTCCTTTTTTGATTGCTTCGTCAAAATATTCAAGAGCTTCCTTTATTTTATTTAATTTAGATTCCTGCCAGCCTATTCCCTTTATGAGAAAAGCCTCGCGGTGTAATTCTTTTCCCTTTCCGAAAGCATCGCAGGCATCAAAAAAATCACGGTCAGATTGGCTTAATGGTTTTGGCCCAAATAATTTTGCGAACCAATTCATATCGTCAGATTTATTAACTTTGCGCCCGAACAAAATTTCTTTCAAGCGCGAATTCAACCCGGCGGCCAGGCCATGTGGCGTCCGCCGAGAATGTGGACGTGCAGGTGCGGCACGATTTCGCCGCCGTCCGCGCCGTTGTTGATGACGAGCCGGCAGACGCCGGGCGTCAAACCCACTTTGCCCCGGAAAAAATTTCTGTCCAGCGCGTTTTCAGCCGAGACAATTCTTTGCTTCGCGGAAAATTGGGTTACATTCGGGCCATGCGGCAACGGTGGAAATTCTTCTGGATGCTGGCGGCGGTGGTCGCGCTGGCGCTGGCGGTCTATCTCACGTTCACCGTGGCGCGCTGGGCGGATCGCGGCGCGGGCCTGCATTTATGGAACACCACCAGCGTCGTCCACGAAGTCCAGCCGCTCGCGGAGCTCGTCACCGTCAAATACGTCATGGACAAGGTCGTGGTGCTGGAGGACGTGAAATGGTATGGCGAAAACCGCGTGCTGCTGCTGGCGCACGGCGTGGTGAAGGCGGGGATTGACCTGAAACGCCTGTCGCCGGGCGACGTGACCATTTCGGGCAAAACCATCACGCTGCGCCTGCCGCCGGCCCAGATCACCGATGCTTATCTGGATGACAAGGCGAGCCAGGTGATTGACCATTCGACGGGACTGCTGCGGGCGTTCGACAAGGATCTGGAACAGACGGCGCGGCAAAATGCGGTGGATGACATCGCCCGGGCGGCGCGCAAAGGCGGCATTCTGGACGACGCCGACAAACGGGCGCGGACGGAACTGGAAACTTTCCTCAAGCGCGCGGGCTTTGAATCGGTTGAATTTCGCTGACCGGACTGCCCAGATTCTGGCTGACGTGCCTCATTTTCACCGGCTGGGCGGATTCGGAAACAAACGCCACCAGCAGCCGGCGCCGCAGCATCGGCACCGTCCGGGCACGCGGCGGAATGCGCAGGCCCGCCAATTGCATCGCTGCCATCCGCAAATTCATCGCCGCGCCGTCAGCCACGTTGCGAACCATTCCTGAAGCATGAAATTTTTTGGCCACGCATGAAGGAACGCAACTCGTGTGCCAGAAAAAAATTCGCCGGGATGGAAAATTCACATCGTCAAAAGAAGATTTCTTCGCGGGCTGCCATCATCCTGACCTGTCCACAACCAGCCACAAATTGCCATCGCCGCTTTCGGCGCGTGAAACTCACGCATAATGCGTGAAATTTTTACGCGCCGGCACGCGGCTTTCGCCGGCGAACCCTGACTTCCCTTGTTTTTCGCTGGTCGGGCGACTGGCATTGGTGCTGCTGGGCTTATTGGCCTCATTGTGTTCACTTGTTTTTTAGTTTTGGCCTCGTTTTGAGTTGCCAAAGCCCGTCAGCCAGAGTTACAAATGTTGGTCACATCAGCAGGCATGAACACTATGCTGTTCGTCGCTTTCGGCGAAGCGGCGTTGCCAAAACTCAAAAGCCACCGGCCATGAAAAGGATTATGAAATTCTCATCTGGAAAATTGCTTTCAACTGGACTCGTCATTCTCATGGCGCTGGCCGCGACGACGCAAGCTCAAGCAGCCTCCTGCACGCCGCCGCCATCGGGCATCGTCAGCTGGTGGCCGGCGGAAGGGAATGCCAATGATATTGTCAGTGGCAATAATGGGACGCTGCAAGCCGGAGTCGCCTTTGCTTCCGGTCTGGTGGGGCAGGCGCTTCTGTTAAACAACAGCACCAACGCCTTCGTGAGAGTGCCCGCCAGCGCGAGCTTGGAAAATATTGAAGTCGCCAACGGATTGACGATTGAGGGGTGGATTGACTTGTCCAATGTCTCTGGATTTCATCCTATCGCAGAATGGAACGATGGGGCGGGTAACGTAGGAGCGCCGTCGCGCAACTGACCTTCGGACCGGTGGCCGCATGGGGAGACAATGCTTTCAATCAGTCGTTGCCGCCGCCGGGATTGAGCAACGTGATTGCCGTCGCTGGAAATCACATTGCGAGCTTCGCGGTGAAAGCCGATGGCATGATTGTTTCTTGGGGCGGCGGATTCACGACCAACATTCCAGCCAGTGCCACCAACGTCATTGCGATGACGGCCTCTGACAGCCCGGGAAGTTACGCATTGCGCAGCGATGGCACCGTCGTGGGCTGGCCGAATGTTTCCGTGCCGGCTTTGAGCAATGTGGTTTCGGTTGCGGCGGGATTCAATTTCGCGTTTGCGCTGCGCGCGGAGGGAACGGTTGCCAACATTGGCGTCAACAAGTCCATCAACTTTCCCGCCAGCCTCAACCATGTCAAAGCCATCGCATGCGGCTACGGCAGCGCCTTCGCATTGCGCTCGGACGGAACGGTGGCCGCAGCCGGTTCGGATGTCACCACGAACGTTCCCGTTGGACTGGCCGACGTGGTTGCCATTGCCGGCGGTTATACGTTTGCCATGGCATTGAAAGCGGATGGTCATGTGGTCGCATGGGGCAGTGGCACGGGCACGAATCTGCCGGCCGGCATGAGCAACATCGTGGCCATCGCCGCCGCCAACTATTTTGAAAATTTTGGGCTGGCCATTCGCGCGGACGAAACGGTGCTGGCGTGGGGCGATAATTTTGGTGGACAAATAATGCCGCCGGCCGCTTTGAACAATCTTAATTCCGTTGCAGTTTCCGCGTCCACGCGTCATGGCATGGCGCTGGTAAATGACGGCAGTCCGCAAATTTTGCAGCCGCCCATCGGTCTTACGGCTTACACCGGGCGCGACGTGACGCTGCAAGCCGCCGCCGCCGGCGCCGCGCCGTTGAGTTATCAATGGTTGTTAGATGGCACGAACATTCCCGCCGCCACCAACCCCAGCCTGTTCATTCCCAATGTCCAATCCGGCAACGCGGGCAACTATCAATTGTTAGTCAGCAACCGCGTCAGCACCGCGTTAAGCGTGGCCGCGCCGCTGAACGTCATCAGCAACCAGACGCTGACTTTTTTGAGCCAGACATCGGTATCGGCAAGCAACGTGTATCAAGGAGGCAAAGTCACTCTCTACGGCGGCGCGGTCCTCGGCAGCGGCCCGCTAAGTTACCAGTGGTTCTTCTCGCCGACAAATAAAAATTACACCGCCGTTCCCGGAGCGATGAACGACACGCTGGTCATGGATCCGGCGCTGGCGATCAACACGGGAAATTATTATGTGGCCGGGAGCAACGGGTTCATCCAGCCGTCCTATCAAACCTACGCGGTCACCAGCGCGCCGGTGAACGTGCGCGTGCTGTTTGCAAAGACATGGGGCTATCTCGCCACTGACCCGCCCTTCAATGTGACCAATGCCACCGCCATCGCCGTGGGCAATGTTGGACTAGGTTCTTCGTCCGGCCATTATCTCGTGCTTAAGTCGGATGGGAAAATAGCCAGTTGGTCGGCCGGTGTTGTCGCTTTTGGCCAGACCAATGTTTCGGCTTTGAGCAATTACATCGTCACCGCCATCGCCGCCGGTTTAGGAGATAGTCTGGCGTTGAAGTCCGACGGCACCGTGTATGCCTGGGGCGACAACCTTTACGGCGAGACGAATGTGCCGGCCGGATTGAGCGGCGTCACCGCCATTGCCTGCGGCGATTATCATGATCTGGCGTTGAAGTCCGACGGCACCGTCGCAGGCTGGGGACTAAACAGCAACTTGCAGACGACCAATGCGGCGGCGACCAATGTCGTGGCCATCGCCGCCAGCGGGCGGGATAGCATTGCCCTGCGTGCGGACGGTTCGGTGGTCACTTGGGGGTTTTTCGGCGGCGGACAAATTTCAGTCCCATTCAATGCAACCAATGTTATCGCCGTCGTTGCCGGTGGCACGCACTTCCTCGCCTTGCGCGCGAACGGAACGGTGGTCGGCTGGGGCGATAATTCTTATGGCCAAACGACGATTCCGACAAACTGGACTAACATCGTTGCCATTGTCGCGTCAGGAAATCACAGCATCGCCTTGCGAGATAATGGAACCGTCCTGACCTTGGGCAACTATTACAACGGCCCCACGTTAACACTTGGATCTGTCCCGTCAGACTTGGCCAACGTCATCGCCATCGCCAGCAGCGGCGACCACGACCTCGGTTTGTTCGGCGCGCGCGCCCCGGCCTTCACCGTCCAGCCGTGGAACCGGGCCGTTCCCAATACCACAACGAGCGTCTGGTTCGTTGGCAAATGCTCCGGCGTGCAACCCGTCCGATACCAATGGCAGTTCAATGGCTCGAACCTGCCTGCCGCGACTAATGACACGTTGACTATGAATGCCACGATTACCAACACCTTTACCCAGAAAAACCTCGTGCTCCCGCTCCAGTCGGGCGTTTATCAGCTCATCGCGAGCAATGCCTATGGCGTTGTCGCCAGCAAATACGCCAAGCTGACCGTGACCATCCCGCTCGGCCTCGCCTTGGACGCGACGAACCTGCCCTGGATCACCAGTGGCAATGCTCAATGGTATGGCGAAACCAACGTCACCCACGACGGCGTGGACGCCGCGCAGAGCGGCGGCATTGGCGCGTTGCAGGAAACCATTTTACAGACCACCTTCGGCACAAATCAGCCTGGCAGTTACAGCTTCTGGTGGAAAGTTTCCTCCGAACAGGATTTCGACATCCTCGAATTCCGCGTCAACGGCATTGTGCAGACGAACATTTCCGGCGAAGTGGACTGGCAGCAGGTCCACATTCCCGTCGCCGCCGGCACTAACATCCTGCAATGGCGCTATTCCAAGGATGTCTCCTTCGATGCCGGGCAGGATGCCGGCTGGGTGGATCAATTCGCCTATCTTCCCGCGCCGCCGGTCATCACCTTGCAACCCGTCAGCCAGACTGTGAACTTTGGAACCAATGTCACTTTCCGCATCACGGCCACCGGCGGCACACCGGACTTGCGTTATCAATGGCGGCAGAATGGAAACCTGATCGGCGGCAACGGCCCATTGTTCACCTTGGCCAATGTCGCCCGCGCGCAGAACGGCCTCTACACCGTGACCGTCACCAATGCCGGCGGCAGCATCGTCAGCAGCAACGCCGTGTTGAAAGTCCTCGTGCCGCAGTTGCTCGGCACGCCGATGATGCTGTCCAATGGCACGTTCCTGCTGACTTCGACCGATGCCAACGGCGGACTGCTCTCGCCTGCCGACCTCGCGAACTTCGAGGTGCAGGCCAGCACCAACCTCGTGAACTGGGCGACGCTGCCAAATGCGTTGAGCCTCACGAACGGGATGCTGCTGCTTCAGGACGGCGGATCGTCAAATTACACAACGCGCTACTATCGCATCATCGAACATTAAAGCTGAAATAAAATTGGGGATGCATCTGCCTGGGCTGCGTTCCGTTTTTATTCTGGAAATTTGGGAAAACAGGTCATCGGCGAGCCAGCCGCTGCAGCAGTTTTGCATGGATGCCGCCGAAGCCGCCGTTGCTGAACACCACCACCACGTCGCCGCCCTGGACATTTTTTGCGATGTGGGCGACGATTGAATCCGCGTCCGGCAGATAGGCCGTCGGCTTGCCAGTCGCGCCGATGTCCTGCATCAATTTTTCGGGATTCAGCCGCTCCTCCGGCGCGAGCAGCTCCAGCCGCGCCACCTGCGCAACCACCACCGCGTCCGCGTCCACAAAGGACGCCGCGAGTTCCGCCTGAAAATAATTCCGCCGCGTCGTATTGGTGCGCGGCTCAAAAATCGCCCAGATTTTTTCCCTCGCGTATTTGATGCGGAGCGCCCGCAGCGTTTCGCGGATGGCCGTCGGGTGATGGCCGAAATCGTCAATCACCGTCACGCCGCCGGCGATGCCTTTGACCTCCATGCGCCGCTTGATGCCCTTGAACGTGTCGAACGCCGACTGAATTTGTTTGTTCGACAAGCCGCAATGTTTCGCCGCGCCGATGACGGCGAGCGCGTTGCGGACATTCAGTTCGCCGACGAGATTCAGGTGAAACTTGAAGCTGGGAATTTCAAACTCCGTCGCCGTCGGGCCTAAACGCAGATTGAAACCCTGCACGGCATTGTCCGCGCCGAGGCCGAAGCGCTTCACCGGGCAATGCGTGACGTTCAACAGCGGCGCGAGATTTGCGTCGTCGCCGTTGCCAAGCAGCAAACCATTGCGCGGCACGAGCCGGATGAAATGCGAAAAAGTTTTTTTGATCGCCGCGAGATTTTCAAAGATGTCCGCGTGGTCATATTCCAGATTGTTGATGATGGCGACTTCCGGCTGGTAATGGATGAACTTGCTGCGCTTGTCGAAAAACGCGGTGTCGTATTCGTCACCCTCGATAATGAACCACTCGCTGTCCGTGAAACGCGCGCCCTGCGAAAAATTATTCGGGATGCCGCCGATGAAAAAGTTTGGATTCAATCCATTGTGCTCAAAAATCCAGGCGAGCAGCGAAGTCGTCGTAGTCTTGCCGTGCGTGCCGGTGACGACGATCGAGCGTTTGCCGCGAATGAAAAACTCCCGCAGCAGTTCTGGCAGCGAGCAATACCGCAGCTTGTGGTCGAGACAATATTCCGCCTCGGCATTGCCGCGCGAAATAGCGTTGCCGATGACGACCAGATCCGGCTTGTGCGCGAGATTTTTTTCGTCGTAGCCGTTCATCACGGCGATTTGTTTCCCGGCGAGAAACGATGCCATCGGCTCATAGACATTTTGGTCGGAGCCGGTGACGATAAAACCTTTGTCCAGCATCGCGGCGGCGGCGGCGGCCATGCCCGTGCCGCCGATGCCTGTAAAATGAACTGATTTGATTTCTGATGAAAACATTGCCGGAATTTATCAGCCCGCAGCCCAGTCACAAAGTTTTTTGAAGTCCGGTTGCGCCGGCTTGCCTGGCATCACCAATTGTGTTGATTGCGTTGCCGTCAGAAATGTGCGAAAAAAGGCTCAAACCATTTGAGCGCGGCAAACCGGATTTGTATGAAAACCATTCCTATTAAGCAATCGAAGGCTGTGATTCTGCTGGCCATTTGCGGTCTCATGCCACAACTCCAGGCGCAAACCAATCCGCCGACCGAATGGATTGACGCCGACACCGGGCATCGCGTCGTGCAGCTTTCGACCGAGCCGGGCAGCGAGAGCCTTTACTTCAACCTAAACCCGTTCACGCCCGACGGCCAGCGCATGGTCATCACCACGCCAAGCGGCATTTCGATGATCAATCTCCAAACGCACGCCGTCGAAAAAATAATTAATGGCCGCGTCAACATCATCATGGTCGGCCACAAGACCGGGCAGATTTATTACGTCAGAAGGCAAATCGAAAACGGCGCCACCAACCGCGTCGTCTGCACGACTGATCCCGCGACCAAAAATACGCGCGAAATTTTCACGCTCGCGCGCGGCGAAAACATTTCAACCGTCAACGCCGACGAAACTTTGCTCGGCGGAACCATCACCGAGAACACCGCGACGAACCGGGAATATTTCGGCGGCGGCCCGAATCGTTTGACCGACGTTCAAACCGCCGACCAACAACGCGGCAGAAAAGGCCGGATGATGACCGACCGCCTCGCCGCGCATTATCCGATGGAACTTTTTTTCTACAACATCGCGACCGGCGAAAAAAAAACCTGCGACCGCTGCACCGACTGGCTGAACCATTTGCAATTTTCCCCGACCGACCCGACGCTGCTCATGTTTTGTCACGAAGGCGCGTGGCACAAGGTTGACCGCATCTGGACCATCCGCACCGACGGCTCGGACATGAAACTCATCCATCAACGCACGATGGCGATGGAAATCGCCGGGCATGAATTCTGGAGCGCCGATGGCAAAACCATCTGGTATGATTTGCAAACGCCGCGCGGCGAGGATTTTTGGGTCGCGGGCTATGAAGTGTCGGACGGCAAACGCACCTGGTATCATTTGCAGCGCAACGAATGGGGCGTGCATTTCAACGTCTCGCCCGACGGCAAATTATTTTCCAGCGACGGCGGCGACGAGAAAATGGTCGCGCACGCGCCCGACGGCAAATGGCTTAATCTTTTTCACCCTGAATTGATTCTCGACAAATCCGCCGACACCATCAACTCGACCAACCTGATCCAGGCCGGCGCGTTCCATTCCGAACGGCTCGTCAACATGGGCAGGCACGATTACGCGCTCGAACCCAACGCCATGTTTTCGCCCGACATGAAATGGCTCATCTTCCGCAGCAACATGAGCGGCGCGAACCAGTGCTACGCCGTGGAATTGCAACGCGCCGACGGCAAATCGGTCTATCAAGGCACGACGAACGCGGATTTTTATTGAGTCATGGCGGCTTTGATGGTCTCCAACCCATTTCGCGAAGGAAGCGTGGATGGTTGCGAGGGCGGGGAATGCGTCCGTGAGAGAAAATTTTCCGTTTCAACCGCCTCGCTTGCCCGACACGAGTCCTCAATTTCCCTTCATGGCAAATTCATTGCCGACGACATCGTAAGTGTCGCCGGACTTGGCGGCGAGCAATTGAAGCTGCGGCAAAAATTTGGCGAACTGCGCGCGCAACGCCCGGTCTTTGATCACTTCGGCGGGGTCAACGTAACCGGGAATGAATTCAGGATTGCTCGCCATGTAGCTGGCGCACTTGTCGTCGAACGCCACGGATTTGTCGCCGAGCATCACATTGTTGTCGCCGACGGCGCGGCTGATGAGAAACGGCAGCAATGTTCCGAGGGCGGCGATGTGGCCGAGAATGTCCGTGACATTTTGGTCGGTGAGCGTGGCGGAGACTTGATTATCGTTTGCCATAATTTTAAGGTGTTGAATTTTTGATTTTTCCTGTGCGCGTAAAATTCAACACATCTCCCTGCCTGTCCGCCATGAAACTATAGTTACAACTTTCTTTCCGCCTCCATGACCAACTTGCTGGATGGAATTCCGAACGCGCGGCTGATGGCTTGGAAACACGCGTGATTTTTTTGTTTTTTTGAGCAGGTTTTTTTGGAGAAACCCACCACCGGCATATTGACGAATACGGTGAGGCACCCCGCCCCCCAAAAAGCTGCCCGACGTATCGGTCGCCCGCTGCTTCGCCCGGTGCCACACATGCAACCGCGCCTTGTGTCCTTTGGGGTGGTTTCCCGGCATAGCGAAAATTTGTGAGCATGTCCAAAAGGGTGGTCCGCTGGGCGGCGCGGAACGTCATGTAATGCAGCATTTCCACGGCGCGATGGACTGGCACCAGCTTGTTTCCCATATACGCGCGCGCGCGAAGGCTCCACTCCCCGTGAATTGCGAGAAACCGGCTGCCACACGTCCGACAGCGAGTAAAATAAAATTCCTTGCCTTTTCCTGCCGCTGATTGCCCGCTATTGACAACGCCGCCGGGAAACGTCGCTGGCAAAAATCCCCCTGCTGGTGACTTCCGACAAGCATCCGCTGGACAGTGACGAGGACGCCTTGCTGCTGGCCTTCAACGAGGCCGATCTTGCGCCGGTGCGCCCGGTGCATCCAAAGCGGTTGCTGCGGGCGTTGCGGTAGCCGCCCGGCGCAAATTCCACTCGCAAAGTTTGCAAATCTTTGCACAAATCCCGGCCAGACTTTCCGGTTTGCACAACTTTTGCACAATCCCGTGGCGTTGCACAGAATTTGCACAGATTTTCCTGCCGCCAGTTGCCCAAAGAAACACAATAAGCATTGGCAGCATTAGCTTTTATCTGCTAATCTATGGGCAATGAAAAGCAACGAAACACCCCCGACCGGCACGCCAGAGAACACCTCTTTCAGTGGTTCTATTCCACTCGCTGGCACCAGCCTTCACCATCCGCCGCGCCTTCGGCGCCACGGGTCGGCAGGCCGATCGTCCACCACTGTTGGAGAGCAACATTCACCCTGAAAACGACGAAAGGTGTTAATAAATTTTCGTTTTCTTTTCCCCGGAACCTGCTAGCATTCAAAACGGTTGGGAAAAACCGGGTTGAACCGGGCATTCAGCCCATAACAATAAGCGACAATTTATGCCACTGACTCATACCAAAGACCTGTTCGCCAAGGCGCTCAAAGGCAAATACGCCCTCGGCGCTTTCAACGTCAATAACATGGAGCTGATCCAGGCCATCGTCGAGGCCTGCGAGGAGGAAAAAGCCCCGCTCATCCTCCAGATCTCGAAAGGTGCGCGTCAATACGCCAATCCGGTTTACCTCAAGAAACTCATTGAGGCCGCCGTCAGTGTTTCCAACGTGCCCATTGCCGTCCATCTGGATCACGGCGACACCTTCGAGTTGTGCAAACAGTGCATTGACGAAGGATTCACCAGCGTGATGATTGATGCGAGCCACGAACCCTTTGAGAAAAATGCGGAAATCACCCGCAAGGTCGTGGAATACGCGCATAAATTCAATGCCTCCGTGGAATCTGAACTCGGTCACCTCGTCGGTGCGCAATTTGATGAAGGCGAAGAAGGCGGCGCCCATTCCACCAGCGGCCACTACACGAACCCGGAGGAAGCCGTCAAATTTGTCAAGGAAACCGGCTGCGATTCGCTCGCCGTCGCCATCGGCAACAGCCACGGCGCTTACAAGTTCAAAGGCGAACAGCACCTTGACCTCGAACGTCTCAAGCTCATCAAGAAGGCGCTGCTCGAAGCGAACCTCGGTGATTATCCGCTCGTTTTGCATGGCGCGTCCAGCGTGCCGAAGTATCTTGTGGATGAGATCAACAAATACGGCGGCAAAATGCCCGACGCGCAAGGCGTGCCGGAAGCCGACATCGAAGTCGCGCGTCGCGCGGGCTGCACGAAGGTGAACATTGACACCGACCTGCGCATGGCCATGACCGCCGGCATCCGCAAGGTGTTCATGGAAAGCCCAAAGGAATTCGATCCGCGCAAATATCTCGGACCCGCCCGCACCCATGTCAAAGACCTCGTCCGCCACAAGGTCAAAAACGTGCTGTGCTGCGCCGGCCACGCGTTTGACTGAAAAACTTTTCCGACCCCAGGCCCCGGATGATTTCGTCCGGGGCTTTTGAATTCTATGTGTGGTTGGACTGGCAGTTGCCTGTCGCACCACTGTGCCAGCCGCGCCAACCAGACCGCCTCGCTGGCACAGTCTTTGTGCCAAAAGTTTTCGACCCCGCTCACGTCCCGAAAACCGCCTGACGTGCTTCCCCTTTGTTTTCAATGGTTTTGCGCCATCCGCGCCGTTGGCATTGTCAAAGCTGAATGGAGAATTGTTGAAACCGAAACGATTAACCAAACAACAAACGAAAGGAAAATGATTATGAAGTTGATGCAATGTGAACGGCCCGGACTGGTTAGACTCGGCTATGGGCGGCTGACGAACTTGCAGGATGAACTAGACCGGCTGTTTGAATCGCCGTTGCAGGCATGGACACCGGCACTGGACGTCCACGAGGACAAGGATGGTTACACCGTCCGCGTGGAACTGCCCGGCATGAAACGCGAGGACATCGAAGTCTCTTTGCAGGACGGCGCGCTGGTTATTTCAGGCGAACGCAAGAGCGAGACCATCAAGGAAGACACCGAGGTTCACCGGCAGGAACGCTACTTCGGACGCTTCTCCCGCGCGCTCACGTTGCCGACCGCCGTGGCCGCCGACAAGGTCAAAGCGCTATACAAGGACGGCATTCTGACCGTCATGCTGGCCAAGGCCGAGGAAGCCAAGCCGAAACAAATCACCGTCAGCGAATAACCCTCGCGCGGAAAAATCCCACAGGCAGGAAGCGGCCAGTCCGGTTCCTGCCTCTTATTTTTTCCGTTGAAAAAGCCAGAAAGTCGGAACGGAAATTGGGGCAACCCCTTCAAATGTCAAAACTCGGCTTCGTCGGCTCCTTGATGCGCCCAAACGAAAGTTTTTCCCAGACGCGTTCGTGGACGTAATACAGGCCGATCTTGGTGAACAGTTCCACACCGCTGATGGTTAGCGCCCATTTCAATTTGCCCGTGATGAGAAAGGAAATGATCAGCGTGTCCACGCTGCCGGTGAGCCGCCAGGAAATGGCCTTGACGATGCTGCGGTAATGTTTGTCGGTTGTCATTTGAATTGCTAAAAGTTGAGTGAGTTCATGGCGTTTGGCAAGTGTGCCGTGCCGGATCTTTTTCTTAAAATGCAATCTGCACGCGCGTGAATAATGCGTTTTCCGGCTGGGCCGCGACGATGCTTGTGCCTGCCGCCGCCTTACCGCCGGTGTAACCGGAGAATGCCGTCCGCGAAAAGCTCACATCGGCGCGGATGTTTTTGTTGAGATACCAATTCAGGCCGATTGACCAGGCCGAGGCCGAGGCCGCTGATTTGGTCGAACTGGCGAAGCCGTCCGTGAACGCCTTGTTATCCACGTTCAGCCCGGCGAAACGCGCAACCAACTCCCACGCACCCCACTGGCCGTGACGCGGATCAAACGGATGACGTGGCGTCAGGCCGTTGTAAGATGCGTTCTCGCCCGTCAGCACCCACCCGCCGGAAATCTCCCACGCGGTGTTTTGCAAATTCGCCGACTTGGTGGCCGAAGCCACCTGCTGGTCGGAAATCACATATTCCGCCAGCAATCCGAACGGCCCGTAGTAATAATATGCCTGCGGCGAAACGCGCCAGCCCGCGCCATTGGCATTCACGCCGGAATTGCAGGTGAAAAACTTCTGCTGGCCGTCCGTCGTATAGCCCGGCGTCAGGCCGGTGGCGGAATTCGTGTTTGGATGATTCGCCTGATAACTGCCGCTCACGCCAAAGCCCAGTCCGCGCAGCGCGTTCACGTCCGAATTTTTCCACGGCTGGAAAAACACGCGGCCGGCGAACGCCTTGTCATCCTGATATGAAGAATTGGCCGCAGTGCCATTGTAATCCGACGCGCCGTTGAACACACCTGCGGCGTAGCTCGCCACGCCGCCGATCAGATCACCGTGCAGTTCCACGCCCAAATCGCGGTTCGGCACCAGATCGGTCGCCAGCGAACGCTCGTTGAACAACAAATCCCGGTCAGTAACCAAGGCTTCCAGCCCGACCGGCGACTTGAATTTGCCTGCCTGCACCTGCAATTCCGGGCGGCAATGGTAATTTACATAGGCGTCAAAAATCTGCACCGTGCTGCCGCCGAAATCCGGCGTGAAATTGTAATCAAAATCATGGAACACTGTGCCGGTGAAAATCGGCCGCGCGCGGCGCAACAGAAAACCGTCATTGCCGTTGATGCCGCCATCATTGAAAAACGACCGGCTGTCGAACTGCACGACTCCGTGCAGTTGCGCGACAAAGTTAGAGTCTGCCGAACCGAAACTGAAACCATCCGAACCGATGATGATCTTCGGCGCGGTTTTGGCGGTGGCGGTTGTGTTGTCCTGGTCAATTTTGCGCTCGCGTTCCAAGATTCGGACTTTTTGGTCCAAGTCCTGAATTTGTTGTTTCAATTGGTCGAGTTCCTGGTCACTCGCAGCGAACGAAGTGAAGGCCAGGTTTAATCCGGCGAGGCCGGCAATCAGTTTCCAGTTCAGTTTTCTTTTCATATTTGTTCGGCTTCCGTTCGTCGCGGTCAGCGCGTTTTGCTTTTAATTTTAATAACGATTCAATATGTCGTTATTAAATCCAAATAAAAAAGCCCGTTTATTCTCCAACTGTTACATCTAAAACCGGCATCAACAATTTTGCCAGCAACTTTATATAAACGACTATTTATGTCGTCATTATGACTTGCCGGCGGTTTTTGTCAACCGGAAAAATGGAAATTGTTTAGATGCCTTCCCCGCCCATGAATCCGGTGGAAACTTCCTGCTTGGAAACGGGCAGCCTTTTGGCGACCTCGGCCAGTGTCGTTTTGTCCATCAAGTTCGCCACATAGTTTCGAGCATCGAAAAAAACCCGGCGGAAACGGCAGACCGGTTCCTGCGAACAGCGTTTGTAGCCGGTGATGGAAACACAGTCAATCGGCGCGAGAATGCCATCGAAATGCCGCACCACCTCGCCCATTGTGATTTTGGCCGGACTCTTCGCCAGAAAATAACCGCCCCGGATTCCCGCCGCGCTGTCCACCCAGCCTTGGGTCTTGAGGCCGAGCATGATTTGTTCGAGGAACCGCTTGGGCACATCGTTGCGCCGCGCAAGTTCGCGGATTGGAATTGGCGCGCCGCCATAATGATCCACCAGTGTGAACAAGGCGCGCAAAGCGTAATCCGTTTTTTTAGAAACGCGCATTTTAAAGACGATAAACTAGGTTGATTTTTAGTCAACCTGGTAATTTCATCAAAATTTAGAACTAACCGACAATACGACCGCCTTCGCTGAGGAAGATGCCTTTGAAATTCATCTCCAGCGCCTGCGGATTGCTGGCTTTGGCGAGCGCCTCCTTCTCGGTGACGCGCCCGGATTTGACGAGGTTGAACAAAGATTGATTGAACGTGAGCATCCCGTCATCCGCACCCGTCTCGATGGCGACGGTCAGTTTGTCCAGCCGGTTCTCTTCCAGCATCTTTCGGATAAGCGGCGAGTTGACCATGATTTCCAGCGCCGGCGTCATCTTGCCATCCACCGTCGGCACCATGCGCTGGCAGACCACGCCGCGCAAGGTTCCAGCAAGCTGGCGGCGGACTTGTTCGCGTTCTTCCGCCTTGAAAAAATCGAGGATACGCGTGATGGATTGCGCCGCCGTCGTCGTGTGCAACGTGGACAAAACCAAATGGCCCGTGTCCGCCGCGCTCATCGCCGCGCCGAAGCTGACGTCGTCGCGCATTTCGCCGAGCATGATGATGTCCGGGTCCTGCCGCAAAACGTGCTTGAGTGCGTGATGAAAGGAAACCGTGTCCAGGCCGACCTCGCGCTGTTCGATGACGGACTGGTTGTCCTCGAACACAAATTCAATCGGGTCTTCCAGCGTGATGATGTGCTTCTTGAAGTTGCCGTTGATGTGTTCGATCATCGCCGCGAGCGTCGTGGATTTGCCGCAGCCGGTCGAACCCGCCAGCAGCACGATGCCGCGCGGCTCCTCGGCAATTTTTTTGATCTGCTCCAGCAGGCCCAGCTCCTCAAAACTGGCGACGTGGCTGCGGACGTAACGCATCGCCAGCGCCCACTGGCCGCGCTGCTGGAAAAGATTGGTGCGGAACCGGCCCACGTTCGGAACGAGATAGGAAAAATCCACCTCGCGCTCCTCCTCCAGTTTTTTCTTGAGATGAATCGGGCAGACTTTCTCCACGACGTTGTTCATCCATTGCTCCGTCGGCACGGGACATTCGATGGAAACCAGTTCGCGGTTGATGCGGAAAATGACCGGCGTCCCGATCTTTAAATGGATGTCCGACGCGTTGCCATCCACGGCCGTCTTGAGAATTTTGCTGAAAAGTTCCATGCCCGCAGCATAAATCAATTTATCCCAAACACCAGCCGGGAAAAACGCCCGGTGGCCGCGACGCCCGTCGCAATTCCTTTCTGCTGTTTTTTCGTGTGTTCCACGCGTTTCGGGGTTAAAAATTCCGGCATGGCAAAATACCGAACCGGCATCATCGGCGGCAGCGGCCTGTATCACATCGAAGGGTTCACAAATCAAAAATGGGTGCAGGTCAAAACGCCGTTCGGCGCGCCGTCGGATGAATTCCTCACTGGCACGCTCGGCGGGCGCGAAGTGGTTTTTCTGCCGCGCCACGGGCGCGGCCACAGAATTTTGCCGGGCGAACTGAACCACCGCGCCAATATCTGGGCCATGAAAAAACTCGGTGTCGCGTGGATCATCAGCGTCAGCGCCGTCGGCTCGCTCCAGAAAAAATTCCGCCCGTGCGACATTGTTTTGCCCGGCCAGTTTTTGGACCGCACCAAGCGCAGCTTTGAACACACGTTTTTTGGACGCGGCATCGTCGCGCACATCGCGTTTGCCGACCCGGTTTGCGAGGAACTGCGGCAGATTCTGCTGAAGACCACGCGCGGTTTGAAGGCGCGCGTCCACGACGGCGGCACTTACGTTTGCATGGAAGGCCCGGCGTTCAGCACGCGCGCCGAATCGCTCACGAACCACCGGCTCGGCTACGACGTGATCGGCATGACGAACCTGGGCGAGGCCAAATGCGCGCGTGAAGCCGAGATCGCCTATGCCACGATGGCGATGATCACCGATTACGACTGCTGGAAAACGGACGAGGAACACGTCACGCTTGAAATCGTCATCGCCAACCTGCACCGCAACGCGGACACGGCGAAAAAAATCATCGCACAGGCAATCGCAAAAATTCCGGCTGAACCGAACTGGCATTGCCATTCCGCGCTGAAAAATTCATTCCTGACCGGCAAAAAATTCTGGCCGAAAAAAACGGTGAACGAATTGAAACCGATTCTGGCGAAATATATTTGAGCCGTCGCGCCGATGAAATTTGAACTGACAGAACACGCGAAGAAAGCGCTGGCTGAACGTGGAATTCCGATTGAATGGGTTGAGCGCACACTGACCGCGCCGGAATTGCGGCAACCTGATCACGATGACGCCGAAGTGGAACGCCGTTTCCGGCGGATTCCCGAATTTGGCGACCGCGTGTTGCGCGTGGCCGTCAACAACACAGTTGAACCGGAGCGGGTGGTGAGTGTATTCTTTGACCGTCAGATGAAAGGCAAATTATGAGATTGCACGTGGACAAAGAAGCCGACGCGCTTTATTTGCGGCTCGACGATTCAAAAATCATCGAATCGGAAGAAGTGTCGCCGGGCATCGTTCTCGATTTCGACGAAAACAATCAAGTCGTCGGCATCGAAATGCTTCATCTTTCTAAACGCACTTCCAAATTGAACCTGGGCGATTTGCATTATGAAGCGGCCTGATGCACATCTATGATAAGCGGACGCCAAATTCCGACTTCGCTGTCAGTGGTTTCTTATCTTTTTCTCATCGCTAGCATCGTGTCGGTGATTGAGATTGTATTTAGTGCTGCCAGAGGTGCGATTCATCCAAACTTCTACTTTCTTGGCTTGTGGATTTTTACTGGATTACGACGTTATTCGCGTGGATGGCGCACTTGCGCGCTTGTTTTCATTTGGGTTAGTCTTATTTCTCTAGCAGTCTTTATCGGTATAATTTTATTCGACGGCGGAGTGCTTTGGCAAAGATCTTCTGACCACAAACTCGTGGAGTTGCCATTGATTTGGTCGCTAATGATAGTTGTGCCATTCTTCGTGCTTGAGTTGTGGCAGTATCGAGTTCTCACGCGACCAGATATTCGGAATTTGTTTTATGGAGAGTCAGAGACACCAGCGGCCTAACACCTAGACTGACTGCAAATTTTCTCTTCTATCATTGGCTGATTTTCAGCAGCAACAAACCGCTTCAATTTTACAATCGGCAATTCAGCCATGAACAAACGCGCCATCATCAAAAAAATCATCGCCCGCTTGACGGACGAACTGGAAATTTATTTCCGCGCCGCAAAATTCTCGCGCGCCGAGGCCACGCACGAATCGAGCAAGGCCGAGAGCAAATACGACACGCGCGGCCTCGAAGCCTCCCACCTTGCGCGCGGCCATGACGAGGTTTGCTGCTGTTCGCCGGTTGATAAGCGCAGCGAAACTGGTCGCTGTTGCCGCAAATGGCGGCGCAACACTTGGTTGATTTCTAGTGGCGCGGGCTGACACATAACCCGGTTTTCGCTTTCGTTTCCGTCCACATGCTGGCAAAATGCGCGGCCAATCATGAACGAACTTGTCATCGAAGCCGGAAAGGCCGGGCGCCATTACTGGGCCGATCTGTGGCGTTATCGAGAACTGTTCTTCTTTCTGTCGTGGCGTGACATTCTCGTTCGCTACAAGCAGACCGTCATTGGCGTCCTGTGGGCGCTGATCCGGCCGCTGCTGATCATCCTTATCGGCACGGTGATTTTTAGCAAAATGAGCGATATGTTGTTCGACAGTCGTCTGCCTTGTCCGGTTTTAATTTGTGCGGCGACGCTGCCGTGGCAGTTTTTTGCCTCGGCACTGTCCGAGGCGAGCAACAGCCTTATCAACAATGCCAACCTGATTTCCAAGATTTATTTTCCGCGCATCATCATTCCGGCCAGCGCGGTGATTGTCAGTTTTGGCGATCTGCTCATCTCGCTGGTGATCCTGGCCGGGCTGATGGCCTGGTATCATGTGTGGCCGACATGGCGGTTGGTAACGCTGCCGCTGTTCACGGCGCTGGCGCTCTTCGCCTCGCTGGGCGTTGGCCTGTGGCTCTCCGCCCTGAACGTCAAATACCGCGATTTCCGTTATGTCATCCCGTTTATCGTCCAGTTTGGGATTTTCGTCACCCCGGTTTTTTTCACCAGCAGCAAGTTTCATGAAAAACATCCCGGCCCGATTTTTCAACTATATGACCTAAACCCCATGGTGGCGGTCGTGGACGGCTTTCGCTGGGCGCTCGGCAGCAACGCGCCGTTCAATGGATTCAGTTTGTTCACCGCGCTGGCGGTTACCGCGTTGCTGCTGTTCACCGGCCTGAAATTTTTCCGCGCCATGGAACAGGCGTTTGCCGACATCATTTGAAACATGAGTGATTTTGCCATCAAGGTTGAAGGACTTGGGAAAAAATATCTGCTCCAACATCAGACTGCTGGCCGCCGCTATGTGGCCCTGCGCGACGTCCTCGCCGGCAAGGCAAAAGCCCTCTTTGGAAGCCGGAAATCAGAAATCAGGAATCGTAAAACGGTCGAAGAATTTTGGGCGCTCAAGGATGTCTCCTTTGAGGTCAACCCGGGCGAGGCCGTGGGCATCATCGGACGGAACGGGGCGGGCAAGTCCACCCTGTTGAAATTATTGAGCCGCATCACCGAGCCGACCACCGGGCGGATGCGGCTGCGCGGGCGCGTGGCAAGCCTGCTGGAGGTGGGCACGGGTTTTCACCCGGAGCTGACCGGACGCGAAAACATTTTCCTCAACGGCGCCATTCTGGGCATGCACCGGGCGGAAATCAAAAAAAAATTCGATGAGATCGTGGACTTCGCCGAAGTGGAAAAATTTTTGGACACGCCGGTGAAGCATTATTCCAGCGGGATGTATATGCGGCTGGCCTTCGCGGTGGCGGCGCATCTGGAGCCGGAGATTCTGATCGTGGACGAGGTGCTGGCCGTGGGAGATGCGCAATTTCAGAAAAAGTGCCTGGGCAAGATGCAGGATGTTGCCGGCCAAGACGGGCGGACGGTGCTTTTTGTGTCCCATAATATTGGGGCCATCAATCAATTATGCAGCCGGGCAATTCTGCTGAATCACGGACAGGTTGTCGCTTGTGGCGAGACGGCAAAAGTGACCAGCCGCTATCTGGACAGTTCGGATAAACAATGGTCTGAAAAGAAATGGGACGACAATGCGCTGGCTCCGGGAGATGATCTCGTAAAGCTCAAAAGCGTGCGCGTGGTTGCCGAAGATTTGTCACCCGTTTCAGAAAATGTTGATGTGCGGCAACGTGTCGGCATCGAGATGCAATATCAGGTGCTGAAAGACGGAGGCATATTTGTTCCCAGCCTTCATCTGCATAATCCGGAAGGCATCCAAATTTTTCTGGCGATTGATCTGGAACCAAAATGGGTCAGTTCACCACGGCAAAAAGGGTTTTACCAAAGCACGGCCTGGATTCCGGGCAATTTTTTGAACATCGGCGTCCATTATGTTTCCGTGGCGTTAAGCCGGCTTGATATAAACATATTGCACCTGTTCGAGCAGCAGGTCATCGCCTTTCATGTTGCTGAAAGCGGCGAAAACAACACGGCGCGCGGAATTTATGCCCATGCCCTGCCGGGCGTGATCCGCCCAATCCTTGACTGGCAGACGGTTGTTCTTGATTCGAGAAAGCCTTGAGTTGAAAGTATGCAGCCCAGCACATGAACGCAGTCTCGCCAGATCAACACGCCACCGGATTTCTTTCCGCATCCCCGGATCCATTGCGTTATGATGGGCACACGAATGACCCCGCAGAAGCCGCCGCAATGATTGCTGCGCTGATTCGGCCAAACGCACGCGTGTTGGACGTGGGATGCGGCACTGGCTCGGTCTCAAAAATTATTGTTGAAATCACCGGGGCACGTTTGACAGGCATCGAACCTGATCCACAGCGGGTGGCTGTAGCGCAGGCACGGGGGATTGACGCCCACAGGGGATTTTTTGACGAGCAAAGTGCTGCAAGACTGGGGAAATTCGACGTGGTTGTATTTGCCGACGTGTTAGAACATCTGCCTGATCCTGCGGCAGCGTTACGAATCGCCCACCACGTTTTGAATCTCGATGGTATGGTCATTGCCTCTGTCCCAAACATTGCCCATTGGTCGGTCCGTTGGAATCTGCTGTGTGGCCGTTTTGATTATGAAGCTTGCGGCATCATGGACGCGACTCACCTGCGTTGGTTCACCGAAAAGTCCATTCGCACTTTATTTGAAGCCAGCGGTTATCGCGTCGATAACATTGGTCAAACTGCCGGCGTGTTATTGTCAGTCTATTATGAGCGGTTTCCTTGGCGGTATTTTCGTCCGCGCCGATTCCGTCCCCCTTTGGTGCGATTTTTTGCCAGAGGCATGCCACACCTCTTTGGATGTCAACATATAGTCTGTGCGATGCGCAAACCATGATTTCCATATTCCTGTATAAAGTTGAAAATTATTTCGCGATTTTTCTTACGCCATGACAAATTCGACGGTCGCAAATTCGACGACTGGTTCACCCAAAGCCAGGCTCATAGCTTTCTATCTGCCGCAATATCATCCCACCCCGGAAAATGACGTGTGGTGGGGCAAAGGATTTACTGAATGGACTAATGTTGCCAAGGCAAGACCATTCTATCCCGGCCATAGGCAACCCAATTTGCCAAGTGATTTGGGGTTTTATGACTTGCGAGTGCCTGAAACCCGCCAAGCGCAAGCAGATATGGCCCGCGCCTACGGAATTGAGGGTTTTTGTTATTGGCATTACTGGTTCGGCAACGGCCGTCGCATGTTGGACGAGGTTTTTAATGAAGTGCTTGAAAGTGAAAAACCTAATTTTCCATTCTGTCTCGGTTGGGCCAACGAGACTTGGAATCGTGTTTGGCACGGGCAGCAAGCCCAAGTTTTGATAGAGCAAACTTACCCCGGAGAAGAAGATCATCGCAATCATTTCAAGTTTCTTTTGAAGGCCTTCCGCGACCCGCGTTATATCCGGGTGGATGGAATGCCACTCTTTGTCATCTATTTGCCGATGAGTCTTCCGAATTCAAGGCAAGTCATCGCGTTTTGGAGAAAGCTGGCTTTGGAAGCCGGGCTTCCTGGCCTGTTTGTCGCGGGAATTTGTTCGGATAACATTTCATTGGAACCGTTGGGACTTGACGCGCGCATACCACCTCAACCGACAACGTTGTGGTATTTGAAAAAAACGGGTTCGCCAGTGCCAGCAACACGTCCAACGCTTGTTTCTCGAATTTGGAACCGGTTTCGAAAGAAGCTGCCATTCCCTCAGATTTCCTCCTATAAAAGGAAAGTCGGATGGCTTGTGAATCTTCCCCCGTGTGATTCAAAAACCATTCCCTGTCCGTTGCCCAATTGGGACAACACCCCGCGGCGCGGAACAGGTGGTAACCTGTTCCCGGATGCTAACCCAGAACTTTACCGGCGGGCTTTGCGTAAGGCCATTGCCGACGTTGAGAATCGCCCACCTGACCGCCGGTTGGTATTTATCAAATCATGGAATGAATGGGCCGAAGGCAATCATTTGGAACCTAGCCAGCGATTCGGACATGAGTTTCTTCAGGTTACCAAGGAAGAGGTTTTTCGGCTGGTTCCTCAAACATGAAAGATTGCAGCTTAAAAGTTGGGCATGCCTTGCAGGATTGGAACCGAACTTGACGATCACTGGAAATCGGCGCAGGAAATATTGCGCCTCTGCCGTGCCATGCGCATGGGACACTGCCTGATTGGAAATAACGGCATAATGACGGGTTGGCGATTTAAAGGATCCAAACGGTTACCGTCGTGGGCCAGACGTTTTGTGCATCATTATACAAGGACTGCGGTTCCTGGCTGGCATGATATTCATGCCCGACACCGTTAAGTTGCAGGAAGTGATCCGATTCGAAGCGGCTGCCCCGCGATGCGTCATTGCCGGGATGGCCCGCCATTTGAAATTAAGGGAACCGCACAAATTTCCGGAACGCGAAGCGGATCAGGTTTGCCGAAGGCGGGAATTTTCGCCAAACTGTTCATATGTCCACGCCAGTGGCAATCGCCGGCCGCCTCGTCTCGCCCTTTGCGGGCGTGGTCAACCGCGTGCGTTACGGATTTCCCAGCCGTTTTTTTCAGGGCGCCGGCCGCATTGGCGACGACCTGATGTGCACCACGGTTTTCCGCGAACTGCACAAACGCGGCAAGCGCGGCCTCGCCATCGCCACGCGCAATCCCGGACTGTTCGAAAAAAATCCCGACGTGGAAATAATCATCCGCCAGACCGACTCGCGCCTGAACCGCTGGGGCCGCGCGGGCCTGCCGGTTTTGACGCTGGCGCATTCCGGCTATGATGCCGAGCGCGACTTGGATTTGCCGCCGGACGAACATGTCCTCATCCGCATGTGCCGCCTCGCCGGCGTTGCCGGACCGGTGGAATTGCGTCCCTATATTTTCCTGACTCCGGCGGAACTCGCCGCCGGGCGGCTCGCGGAAAGTCAAGTGGCCGTCCAGTCCTCCGGCCTGGCCGCGCCGCTGGCCATGCTGAACCGTGAATGGTATCCGCAACGCTTCCAGGAACTCTGCGTCCAGCTCCGCTCCGATGTGCGCGTCGTCCAGATTGGCAGCGCCAGCGACATGAAACTGGAAGGGGCGGTTGATTTGCGCGGCAAAACCAGCCTGCGTCAGACCGCCGCCATCCTGGCCAATTCACTCGTCTTCATCGGCCTCGTGGGTTTTGTCATGCACCTCGCCCGGGCGGTGGACTGCCGTTCCGTCATCATTTACGGCGGCCGCGAAAAGCCGGCGCTGACCGGTTATGTCGCCAACAAGAATCTTTATCAACAGGTCCGCTGCGCGCCGTGCTGGCTGCGCAATCCGTGCGAATTCGACCGCAAGTGCATGGATCTGATCTCGGTGGACCAAGTGATCGCCGCCACCGCCGACCAGATCAGCCGCTACGGGACGCTGCTCGAAGTCCAGACGGCCGTGATATAAAAATCGGGCGGTCAGTGTGGCGCTTTGCGATAGACCGCCTGGATCATATCGTCCCGTAGTTCGCACCGCAGCACCTGCAATTGTTCGGCAAACGCCCGGTTGATGTTCAGGGATTGGTCGCCTTTCCAGACGAGCAGTTCGCCTTTTTCCAGCCGGAAGTTCCACTGATGAAGTCCTTGGTAGCTTAAGCGTTCCGCCTCATCCTGATTGTGCCAGAGAAAAATGATGCCGCCGGGCTTGGTCGCCTCGATCATGCTGGTTACGGCTTGGATGGCATCGTAGGAGTGGTCCAGGCAATTCCGGGCGAAGGCCAGATCGAAAACGTGCCGGCCAAATAATTTCACCACGTCCTCGCCATTCCCCGGCTTGGTTTCCACGGGCGGCTGGATGCCTTGCTCGCGCATGATCCGGCTGTAAGCGTCCGCCAGCGGATCAATCGCATCAATGACCACCTTGCGTCCGCTCCATTGTTTCCCCACCCAGGTCAATGGGCCGGCGCCCACATCCAGCACCCGCACCTCCGCGCCCGTCGGACAGTTCATCCATTCCCTCAACCAGGGCTGCAACGCGGCATTCGGATCGGTTCGGAAATTAAATTCCTCCACCGCCCCGCAGGATTTCCCGCGGCTGGCCAGGTATTCGTCCCAGAAACTGATTTCGGAGGGCAGGCTCACTTTCCAGATGAATTTTCCCAAACCGAGCTTGTGCCCGGCCTTTTTGACGACGGCCAGGGTTTTGGCCCGCCGCCAGTAAAGCCAGATGCGGATTTTTTCCGGAATGCAGCGCTTCAGGGACATATTATGAAAAATCAACCGCCGTTGAATTTATGCGCTCAAGTTGGAACTGCAATGAATTATTGCCCGTGCGCCGGCGGCAACTGCGCCCGGCAGGCGGCCAGAACTTCCGGCACGCCCAAGGTTTTCATGCACCGGATGTCGTGCGGACAGCCCGTCAGCCAGCACAGCCGGGGTTTGCGGTGGAAACAGCCCGCACATTCAACGGTGCTCTGGACGAAATGCACCCGCACGGCGGCCGGGTAAAAAAACTGTGGCAGCGTGGCGCCAAATATCCCCACCGCCGGCGTGCGCGTGGCGGCGGCCATGTGCAGCAGGCCGGAATCAATGCCGACGAACAATTTCGCCCGCGCAACCGCCGCCAAGCATTCCTCGATGGACAATTCATTCACGAGCGAAACCGCGCCGGGAACCGGCTCGCAGGCGACCTGGCCGAGAATCAAATAACGATCCACCCCGAGCTGCGCGATGCTGGTGAAGCCGCGCGCCCGCAGTTCCGCCACGAGCCGCGCCCAGTTTTCGCGCGGCCATTCCTTGACGGGCCAGCTCGGGCCGGGATGGATCAACACCAGCGCGTTCACGTCCAGATTTTTGCGGGCGAGCAGAGCTTCCACTTTTTCGCGCGCCGCCGGCGTGGCGGCCAGTTGGGGATGCGCCTCGGTCACGGGCAAGTGGAATTGCCGGAGAAATTCCGCGACCATCGGCTCCTGCGCGAGCTGGCCCGGCGTGTCGTCGCCGTGGGCAAAATGATAGAAGCCCGCCAGCAGAAAAGAATACCAGTGCCCCACCGTGCCAATGGTCTCCAGCGACGTGATGCGGCTGGCCACGCCGGCCATTTGGGGGACGGGCGCAAAATCGGGATGGCAGTTGTAGATGAACGTCGCGCCGGGATGCCGCTTCATCAATTCCCGCGCGGCGGGAATGGTGCAGATGATGTCGCCCATGCCGGTAAACCGGGAAAAAATCACCGGCCGGCGGCCGGTTTTCAAAATCGTCGGCACAACAACGGCGAACACATAGCCCAGAGCTTTCGCGTGCTGGGAGAGCAGCGATGCCAAGCGTGAACTTGTGGATTGACCAGCCATACAAAGATGGATTATGCGGGCCGGCGGCGACAATGGCAAATCTGGCGAAACACTTCGCCGCATAAAAGATTTGAGTTGTTTGGCCCAAGTTCGGCAGACTGCCAGTTGTCAATTTCATGAAACGCGCCCTTCATCGCCACCCGGTTCAACGAGGCGGACACCCTTGCGCGCTGGTGGGACAAGCTCCGTCAGCAGACCGTTCTGCCGGATGAAATCGCCATCGTGGATGGCGGTTCGCCCGGCAATCTGGCGGCGCGTGGACGGCATCCTGTTAAGTCCGGCCGCCCAGGCCAACTTGAGGGGACTTCCAAAAACCCGGTTTTTCGGGTTTTCGAGCTAGAGTCATCGCCAGTCATATTTGATAAGTTATATTTTTGTCGGTGCCAACGCGATAAGTTGACGTTGGCGCAGGTTAGTT
>Ga0075522_10000462_pt1 | contig 29410 bp, 30 predicted proteins | sample NGEPerA_FD_74796 | JGI IMG/M metagenome (GOLD analysis project Ga0075522, IMG submission 74796) | Arctic peat soil microbial communities from the Barrow Environmental Observatory site, Barrow, Alaska, USA - NGEE PermafrostL2-A | ecosystem: Environmental > Terrestrial > Soil > Wetlands > Peat ...
CCCAGCGCCTCGCTCAGTTTGCCCTCGCCATCACGCTCGTCATCATCGTGAAGCTCGTGAAGTGGAAAGAACGCTGGCAGAACACGACCGGATGAGGCCGCCTACTGGCGCGCGCTCTTAGTAGGCCCACCCGAGGACAAGCACGTCGAGATCGTTCACACTGCTGGTGGTTCGTACCAGCGGCCGGGGCTCGGCGGCGTTGTGCAATTGACGACCGCGACCCCCGCCCTGGGCAAGCTAGGAGCTGCCGTTGGCTGGGGCGTCCAGATCACCGAACTGGTTTCCGAGATCATCGGCGAGCCGGTCTTCTTCGGGCATTCGCTGGCGGGGCCGTTCGGCGAGCTGGCCTGGATCGGTGCCAGCGCGGATGCCAGCGCCTGGGACCGTACCCAGGAGGCCTTGAACAAGGACCCTCGCTACCTCGCGAGCCTCGACGAAGGCACTCCTAACTTCGAAGGCGGTTCGGGTAGCGTCATCCTCGCTCGCCGCGTCGCCTGACGCGACCCGGGACGGGCCTCCGGAACCGCTCCATGACTGGGGAGGGAGCGACCGAATCGGCGACCGCGAGCGCGTATGCCGTCAATCGGCTCTCGTGGTGCTGGCTAAGTTCTTGGAGGTCCAGATGAGTCAAATCGGGCGCGCAGCGCACTACCTCTTGCAGGATGATCAGCGGTCCGGAAGCGACTCGTGCCACGAGTGTTAACCGCCAGGACTGAGGGGACCAGATTGCCCTCAGTAGTACTTCATGGAGATGTTGGTTCGGCGATTAGCACTCAGGTCCGGAAGGTCCCTCGCCTCAACTGTCGTTCGATAGGTCGTGATCTCCTCGGGGATGTCCGAGTGGGTCCGTACCCGTTCGATTGCCTTCCCGGGATAATCGGCGGGGACGCGGGCTGACGACGACGGTTAGTTGATGTCCTCGAATATTTCGATGCCAGGGTCGCCGACGACGCCGGCGTTCGCCATCGCCGAGCGCAGCTCCGGGTCTGCGACGAAGGTTTCCGCTTGCTCCACCGTCGGGAACTGGTGCGTGATGAACACCAGGTTGTGATCCTTCGGCGAACGCAGTACAGACTCACCGGTGCACCCGTGGCGGTCACGGATGGCGGCGGCGTCGCTGTACCCTTTCCTCCAGGCCTCGTACTCCGACACCTGCTGACGCGCGATCAATGTTGCGGACATCGGCTCCGCCTCTCTTTTTGAGTACTGCGATGGCCGTACCAGAACGCGGCAATTGCACTCGTCCGGCACCATAACAGTCGAGAGAATCCTGTACCGACGAGACCCAGAGGTCATGGAATCCCAAACTTGCTAAGGACCTCGCTTTCCTCCTCCACACAAAGGTAGGTTGGCGCCGGCGCCAGGTTGCCCTCCGAGATGACGCCGAGTACCTGCCAGCGTGCCTGGGTCTGCCTCTCCGTGGCCGCGCTGCGCTCGCCTAACCATTGAAGGACTACGCCGGCCTCGTACACGTCGGCCACCAGCATCGACGACACCTCGTCGCTATCGGCCGCTTGCTCTGCCGTCCTCGGCACGAGCCATCGTTAGGCAGCGCGAACTCGTCCTAGTTTGGCTGGTCGCCTGATGAGGCGAGCCCCGTATCTGTACTCACAGGCGAAACTGCCAAGGAAGGAGTACCGACTCGATTTATACAAAGTGGCGTCGGTAAAGCAAAGGCGAACACTCTCGGCCAAGATTGTTCGTTCTTTCTTGCTTGACTTCCTATCAACGATAGATAATACTCCTATTGGTGATAGGATAAAAGCCGTCGAGCGAGGAGAGGTGTGGCGATGGCGTTAGCGGTTGACCCTCACGTGACGACCGGCAAGGTCGCACGACGTAGGGAGGCCAAGGTCGCAACGATCGTGGCGTCCGCGTGGAGGCTCGCGAGCGAAGATGGCGTCGCCGGACTGTCGCTGCACGCCCTGGCCCGAGAGGTCGGGATGCGCCAACCATCGCTCTATGAGTACTTCGACTCAAAGAACGCGTTGTACGACGCAATGTTCGCCGACGGCAACCGGAAGCTTCTCGAGCGTTTTGAGGGCACTACCTTCCCGCGTGATGCCCGCGTCGCGCTCAAGAAATATCTGGACACGTTCATTGCGTTCGCGCTTGAGGATCCGGCGCGCTGTGAGCTGTTGTTTCAGCGTCACATACCTGGCTTCGCCCCCTCACCAGCGTCGTATTCGCTCGCCGAGCAAGTGCTCGCTTTACTCGTCAAGCTGGCGGATGAAGCCGGCGTGACTGACCAGGGCGACATTGACTGCGTGGTGGCCATCACTGCAGGGCTCTTGGAAGCGCAGCTCGCCAACGACCCCAAAGGCAATCGCTGGACACGCCACCTCAACCATCTCATCGATCTTTTGGTCGATGACATCGTCACAAGGAGCAGACACTGATGAGCTCATCCCGAATCACTCGATCAGAAGCGCGCCCACTCGCCGAGGAGGAGTTCGCCCGCTTCGCCGACACCGTTGCCTCGCTCACCCCTGACGAATGGGCGAAGCCGACCGACTGCACGGGCTGGGACGTGCGAAAGACGGCACTGCACGTGCTCGGCTCAGCCGATGCTCAGGCGTCGGTGCGCCAGTTCGCACACCAGCTGCGGTGCGGGCTGCCGCTCAACAAGGAGATCGACTCTCATCATTGGGTCGACGGACTCAACGAGTTGCAGATCCGCGAGCGAGAGATGCTCTCCAACGAAGAGCTGGTCACCCGGCTCACTACCATCGGCTCCTCGGCGGTGAAGGGGAGGTGGCGCACGCCGCCGCCGATGCGTTACCTGCCGCTGCCGTTCGGCCCACCCATCGGCTGGGCGCCGCTCAAGTATCTCCTCGATGTCGGCTTCACTCGCGACGCGTGGGCCCACCGCATCGACATCTACCAGGCGATCGGCCGCCCGATGCGCCTCACCGCCGAGCACGACGGCCGCCTCGTCGCCGACATCGTGCTCGAATGGGCCGATATCCACGGCCAGCCCTTCGAGTTGGTGCTGGAGGGTCCGGCCGGCGGCAAGTTCAGCCAGGGCGTCGACGGCGAACGCGTCGAGATGGATGCGCTCGACTTCATTCGTACCCTCGCAGGCCGCCTTCCTGGCACCGGCGTCCTCAGCCACCCCCTTCCGCTCTAAGCAAGGAGAGACCACCATGGAAACCCGAGTCGACGAGATCGCCGATCGCATCTACCGATTGTCAACATTCGTGCCTGACGTCGGCCCGACCGGCTTCACCTTCAATCAATTCCTCATCGACGCAGACGAGCCGACCATCTTCCACACCGGACCACGTGCCATGTTCCCCTCGGTGTCCGAGGCCATCACTTCGGTCATGCCTCTAGACCGGCTGCGCTGGATCACCTTTGGACACCTCGAAGCCGATGAGTGCGGCGCGATGAATCTGTTCCTCACCGCCGCTCCCAACGCCCAAGTCGCGCACACCGCGATCGGCTGCATGGTCTCGATCAACGACCTCGCCGACCGACCCCCTGTGCCGCTCGTCCCCGACGGCTTCCTAGACCTCGGCGGTCGTCGTCTGCGAAGTATTGACACGCCCCACGTGCCACACGGCTGGGACGCCCACGTCATCTTTGAGGAAGCCACTGGCACGCTGTTCTGCGGCGACCTCCTCTCTCAGGTCGGCGACGGACCTGCCCTGGTCAAGGACGACCTCCTCGAAGCAGCCGCGCAGACCGAGGACATGTTCCTCGCCACGTGCCTCACTCCGGACACGGCTCCGACGATCCGCCGACTCGCCGAACTAACTCCGAGGACGCTCGCAATCATGCATGGCTCCTCCTACGAGGGTGACGTCGCCAAGGCTCTGGTCGGCCTCGCGGCTGACTACGAACACCGACTTTCGGCCGCGAGCTGACGCGTTCCTGAGGCGCCGCCCAGGGCGCGGGTCGACCCATACCGAACGACCGATCGGGATCGTTGCGAATGTCCCATCGCAGTGACAATTCCTTAGGGATCCACCGCCGCTCGCGGGCAAGGGCATCCCAATTCGTCGGGATATGGGACCTCTTGGAATGGTTGCTCGCCGGTTCTTTGGTCGTCAGGCTTGGGTCATGCCTGAGTCCCAATTCGACGATTGGATCGCTCCTCGGCATGCGCGACTGTGGCCCGACTGTTCGACCAAGCAGTAATTGTTCCGACGAGCGGACTACTGCTAGGACGACTGGTGTGTAGCAACGGTCTTACGCCGAATGGGACCAACAGGCACATTTGATCTACGGATCGAAATTGCAGCGCGTATCCGTTACGTTCAGCGCCAATTGCGGGCAAAGCGGTCCTCGGCCATCGGCCGACGCGCCCTCGATCGTCGGAAGGGTGAAGCGCCAAGACAGTGAGCGCCGGGCCGAAACGAACGAGCACCCGGGCGCAACATCAAGACGGGGGTTCGAGGCCTCGGTATGACTCGAAGTCGTCCGCGGCGACGGTCGCTGACGGTCGCTGCGTCTGGCGCACAGACCAGACCCTGCAACCGATCGACCCCAACGCCAAGAGCGCTATCAACAACGCCATCGGCCGCGCGTCATGGCTTCCGCCGAGGCCGACGAGTGGCGCAACGACGGCACCGATGCCGAACTGCAGCACACCGAGCACAGCCGAAGCACTGCCGGCGGAATCGGGAAAATCGTTGAGGGCGAGCGCGGTCGCGTTCGGGATGATCAGACCGACGCTCGTCACTGCCAGAAACAGCGGGGGGAGGATCGCCAAAAGATTCTTCGGTTCGAACAGGACCGCGAGCCCGAGTAACGGTGAACCACCCGCGAGTGTCGCGACACCGGCGCTCAACATGCGCGAAGACCCGAGACGCCCGACGAGGTGGGCGTTGACCTGGCTCGCAAAGACGAGCCCGACCGCGTTCGAAGCGAAAACCAAGCTGAAGCGCTGTGGGGAGAGTCCGTAGATATTCTCGAGCACGAACGAGGATGCTGAGACGTAGCAGAACACGGCACCGACCCCAAGACCGAAGCAGAGCGCGTTCGCGAGGAATTTGCGGTCGGTTACCACGTCCCGCATGCCCGTGACCGTCTCCGCGAGACCGCCAGCGTGACGACGTTCCAGGGGAAGGGTCTCGGGCAGTTCGGTGAGTGCAGAAAGAAGGAGCAGGGTTCTAAGGATGCCGAGGGCGACGAAGACGCCCCTCCATGAAGCGATCCGAAGCAGCTCGGCTCCGATCTGAGGCGCGAGCACTGGACCGAGTCCGATCACGAGGAGCAGCCGGGAGAAAAAGCGCGCAGCGCGCACCCCCGAGAACAGATCTCGCACGACAGCATTGGAGGTGACGATCCCCGCGGCGCCCCCGATTCCCTGGAGCAGCCGGAAGCTCGCGAGCGCGACGATTCCTGGTGCGAGGGCGCAGGCAAAGGAGGAGCTGACGAACAGCACCAGGCCGATAACGAGTGGGCGTTTCCTGCCAAAGCGGTCACTCAGGAGGCCGAATAGTACCTGTCCGATCGTGATTCCGACGAGGCACGCCGTCAGCGAAAGCTGGACCGACGAGGTGCTAGTCCGAAGATCCTTCGCAATGTTGGGTAGCGCCGGGAGGTACATGTCGACACAGAGCGGTCCGAAGCCGCAGAGGCCTCCAACCACGAGAAGTAGCTTGACGGGGCGTTCGGTAAGCGCCGCTCGACGAGTAGATCCGCGCGATTCTGCATCGTCCAATCGAGATTGCCCTCTTGGCGGGCGCTCCAAGCTGGCTTCCTCTCCACCGAACCTGCGGTCGTCCGAGGTCGCCGTCAATCGACGTTAGCAAGCCTTCCTCGAACGTTCGTATCTGATCAAAATTGAGCAGGACCAGCGTGACAATCGACTCGAATGAGGATCACCGATCCGAGGCTCAGGATCGCCAAACTCGAGAGCTTCGAGAGATCCGTGCCGTTCGTAACTAGCCAAGTGGGCAGCCCGTGGATCGGCTCGAGCGCGTCTGGGATCCCGCTCGACGTGCAGTCAACGGTGGAGCAAGCAAGTACCGCTCGGTCCTGTGCCAGCCGATCTGCGGACAAAACGGGGGAGTGGGCGCTGTCGGGTGGGCAGAGGATTACTCGGTCGTCGTGTGACGACTTGACGATCGATGCCTGCAGGACTCGACGTGGTAGCGCGACCGACTACTACGTATGACGTAGTAGTCTCGTTGGCATGGTACGCAGAAGTGGCAGGCCCTCGACGTCTCTCGAGCGATCGAACGAGCCGGCCGTTCTTATCTTGATGAGCCTCAGGGTGCGACCGAGACGCGCTGATTGGCCAAGGCGCGGGAAGAGATGACGACACTCGGCATGGTGAGCTTCGTCGCAGTCCGAGTGCTCAAGTGCGCACGGCCCTTCGTCGATGGGAACACCTAGATCCCACGGCTTGGCGAACGCGGCGATCGCTAGCCTTCTCTGATCGACACCGCCTGCGCCATGGGTAGCCGAATTGCGATCATTTGCAGGTGGTCGGCGTTCATGAATCCGTCAGGCTACGGAGCCATCCTGACGGACTACGCCCGCGATCGCGGTGTCAGGAGAGATGAGGGCTAGTGGAGCACATACTCGCGACCTGGGGCTACTTGGCCCTGTTCGGGATCACTGCGATCGCCGCGCTCGGTATCCCGGTCGGTTCGGAGATCGCGATTGGCTATGCAGGTGTGCTCGCGAGTGGCCAGCTCGTGTCGGGTCGCCATGACCACCTCTCGCTCGCGCTTGTCATCGTCCTCGCGACCTTAGGTGAGCTGCTGGGTTCACTCGTTGGCTACGCGATCGGGCGATTTGGCGGCCGATCCCTCGTCGAACGGGTTGGAAAGTACGTGTTGGTGACGAAGAAGGATCTCGACCGAGCCGAGGCGTGGTTCTCGCGCCGCGGAGAACCTGTTGTCTTCTTCGGACGGTTCGTGCCGTTGGTCCGGTCGTTCGTCTCGATCGCTGCGGGAGTTGGCGAGATGGCCCTGCCGAAGTTCATAGCGTTCACTTGGGCAGCGTGCGCGATCTGGTGCGGCGCTCTCGCTGGAATCGGGTATGGCTTAGGGTCGAGCTGGCATCGCGTGATCACGGACTTCAGCTATGTCGGCTACCTCGCGGCAGCTCTAGCCCTCGTCGTGGTTGTTGTCTTCATTGCCCATCGCGTCCATCGCTTGCGTCTCGAGTGGGGCTAGCCGGAGGTGACCGACCGGGCCGAACCAATCAGAGGAGCAGGGGCTGGCACACTGCTCGGTATGCGATTGCTTGTCGCCGAGGACGATCTCGGCTTGAAAGAGGTGCTCGAGCGCGGCCTTCGAGAAGCGGGGTACGTCGTCGACGCCGTGGGCGACGGCGACCTGGCGATCGAGTATCTGCGTTCTTATGAGTACGGCGTGTGTATCGTCGATTGGCGAATGCCGGGCCTCTCTGGCCTGGAGCTCGTCACCTGGGCGCGTGCGCACGGGATCCACACCCCGTTCCTGATGCTGACCGCCAAGGACGCGCCGCCTGATCGAGTCCGAGCGCTCGACGAGGGAGCCGACGACTACTTGATCAAGCCGTTCGACTACGGCGAGTTGCTCGCTCGGATCCGCGCCTTGCTGCGCCGGCCAATTGGGGATCGCCAGCCGGTCTTGCGCTGCGGATCGCTCACGGTCGATCCCGCGACCCGCGAGGCGCGGGTTGCTGGCTCTCCGGCGGACCTCACCCCGCGAGAGTTCGCGATCGTCGAGCTGTTGGTTCGAAAGAGCCCGGCCGTGGTCCAACGACGATCGATAGCGCTTCATGCTTGGCCGGACGAAACCGACGCGGTCGGTTCGAACACGATCGACGTACACATCGCCCGCCTGCGAGCCAAGCTCGCTAGATCCGATGCTCGCATCGAAACGGTGCGCGGGTCGGGTTATCGGATAGTCGCGAACTCTTCATGATGGATCCACGCTCGGAGCCTGCGAGTTCGCCTCCCCAGGTCCCGCGGACCATTCGACGCGTGGCGCTTGGAGCGACTCTGTCGGCGCTCGTGCTCTACCTATTGGTGAGCGCGATCGCAGATCTCGTGGTGATCAACCGATTTAGCGGTGCGATCGATGCCCGACTTGAGGCGCGACTGGCTGAAGTGGTGCACACGCTTCCGCGCGCTGGCCCGAAGGGACCAATCGGCGCCTATCAGCCCCAGGTATCCGGCGACCTCGATGACGCACCCATTGTGTTGTGGTGGGTCGCCCCGGGCTCGGCACGGGCCGTTCGACTTGACACGAACTCACCGGCGCTCCCGGCCACGGCCCTTCGCGTGAGCGGTCCTGTTGATGCCACCGTTGCGGGAAGCACCTTTCGTTTTGAAAGCGTCGCGTTCGCGGGCGGTCGAATCATCGGTGGGACGAGTGCTCAGGAACTCCGCAGCGCGTGGTCGATCCTGCTTGCGATCGAAGGCGCGCTTCTTCCGATCGTGCTGATTACCTTGTATATGGCGGCGTGGATCATCGGTCGGCGAGCAACGACGCCAATTGAGCGGGCTCGCCGGCGGCAGTTGGCCTTCACCGCGGATGCATCTCATGAGCTGCGAACGCCGCTCAGCGTCGTCGAGGCCGAAGTGGGCCTGGCACTCAGCGCGGACCGTTCGTCGGCTTCTTACCGAGCAGCTCTCGAGCGCGTCGCTGATGAGTCGAAGCGGCTTCGAGTGATCGTCGAGGATCTGCTTTGGCTGGCTCGCCTCGATGCCCTGCCGGCCATCCCGCCTTACGAAACGGTGGACATAGCGAGGCTCGCCGCGGTGTGTGCACAGCGCTTTGCCGCCGTTGCGCAACGTCGCGGGATCACACTCTCGGTTTTAGAAGGCAGTTCGGAGGCGCCGGTCGTGGTCGCTTCCGCCGACTGGCTTGATCGACTGTTGTCGGTGCTGCTCGACAACGCGTGCCGCTATGCCGATGACGGAGGACGCGTCGAGGTCGTCGTGACGACGACGCGCGAACGGGTGGTCGTCACTGTCAACGACAGCGGTCCAGGAATCGCTGTGGAAGATGGCGACCGCATCTTCGAACGATTCCACCGCGCGAGTGCGGTGCCTGGCGGCGCGGGACTCGGCCTTTCGATCGCGGACGCCGTAGTGAAAGCGACTGATGGCCAGTGGCAGGTGACGCGTCCGTCGCTCGGTGGCGCAGGCATCATCGTGAGCTGGCCTCGGTTTCGCGTTCGACGCGAGGAGCATCGCGACGTAGATCCGTTCTCGAACGAGATCAAGCCGTCAAGGTCAGCGCTGGCAGGGCGCAAGGGCACGAAGCCTCGACCCCGCCACCACCGTGAGTGTCGGGTATTAGTCGGTAACGCCAATTCATCCCACCGTCAGGTCCGCTTCTTACGGTTGACTCCGCGCGGCGACGGGACGCGCTCAGACGATGCGGTGGGAGAGTCATGGAGAAGCGTCCCAGGAAGTGGCTACGCCTGAGAGGCGAGCGATTGGCCTCGTGACAGCCAATCGGCGCACGCACGCGACAGGCCACAGAGTATCGACAGGCCGCGCTCAGCCGACTCGCAGTCGCGTGCGTCAAGATCAGGCGGACATGGCCCTTTCGCTTGCTCACGTAGATCACCCGGTCGCCCCGCCGGCCCCGACGCGGCGGGCCGGGCGGGAGCGACGGCCGGGTCACGCGCCGCGGCCACGCGTCGGCGACGCGTTCGCAGCCCTCGCCGGCCTCGGGCTTGGTGCGGTGCTGGGCCTCGTTGTCACCGGAGAGACTCGAGGCTCACTTGGCGCGCCCGGCGGGTGGATGATCGCGGCCGGCCGCCTCGCCGGTTTCACTGGCGCGTACCTGATGCTGGTCATGGTGGTGCTCATTGCGAGGATCCCCTGGCTCGAGCGTGCGGTCGGTCAGGACCGGCTTATTCGTTGGCACCGACGAATCGGACCGTGGCCGATACTGGCGATCACTGCCCATGTCGTGCTCATCACGCTCGGATATGCAGCGCTCGCCAAGGTCGGCGCGCTCCGTCAGCTATGGGTATTCCTCAGCTCTTACCCGGACGTCCTTGCCGCGGCGGTCGGATTCGCGCTGCTGGTCATGGCCGGCGCGACCTCGATCAAGATCGCCCGACGGCATCTCAAATATGAGACTTGGTGGATTGTCCATCTCTACTTCTATCTCGCGCTCGCGCTCGCCTTCGCGCACCAGATCGTCACCGGCGGGTCCTTTATCGGGCACCCTCTCAGCAGGGCGGTATGGATCGCGGTTTGGGCATGCACCGCTGGAGTCGTCCTCGCGTTCCGTGTGGTGCAGCCGGTCGTGCGCAATCTGCGACACCAGCTCCGGGTCTCGAGCGTTCGAGAGGAGGTCCCAGGCGTGGTGTCGATCATCTGCTCGGGGCGGCGACTCGATCGTCTCGCCGTTTCGGGAGGGCAATTCTTCAAGTGGCGCTTTCTGACAAGGGAGCTGTGGTGGCACGCGCACCCTTACTCACTTTCGGCGCTTCCCCAGCCTCCCTACATGCGGGTGACGGTAAAGGGACTCGGCGACCAAAGTCGGGCGATCGCGCAGCTCAAGCCGGGAACACGCATTGTTGTCGAAGGTCCGTATGGTGCCTTCACCCAGCACGCTCGCTCTTCGGATCAGGTGGTGCTGATCGGCGCCGGTGTTGGGGTCACGCCGCTTCGCGCATTGCTCGAGGACCTGCCATTGTCGGTTCGTGTGACGTTTGTTGTTCGGGCCTCACGCGTTGAGGACATCGTGCATCGCGATGAGCTCGCGTCGCTCGTCGCGCAGCGCGCCGGTCGATATCACGAAGTCATTGGTCCGCGCGAGACGGTTCGCCTTGATGCCCGATCGCTCGCGCGCCTCGTTCCGGAGCTTCCTGAGTGTGATCTCTACGTGTGCGGGCCAGGTGGTTTTGGCACGCGGGTCGTCGCCTCAGCCTTGCGACTCGGAATGCGGCGCGACCAGATCCACGAAGAAGCATTCGCGTTCTAGCCCATGGGGGATTGAAGATCGATGCCGACTCCAACAGGTCCACCCCGGTGAGACGGACCCCAATCGTGATCGTCGCGACTGTCGCTGGCCTTGCCGGGGTGCTGACGTTCCATACGAAGTCCGCGCCCCTCACGCTTGGTTCCCTGCCAAGTAGCTCGGTGTCGCGTGGCTCGTCGACGCTGCCGGTCGCGTCGGGTTCCTCAACAGGAAGCGGATCGAGCACCGCAGGGGCTGCCGTCTCGTCAAGCTCTTCGACGACGACAGTGCCAGCTCCATCGACGAGCACGACCTCTTCACAACAGATCAGCACTTCGACGACTCCGTCGACAACCAGCCCACCGAGTTCGACAACTACATCGACCACCATTCCGTCCACCACGATCCGGTCGACGACGAGAAGCGCGACCGGCGCGTCGGTCAACTACAACTACGGCGTCTTGTCGGTCTCGGTAACGGCGGTGCAATCGAAGATCACCGAGGTCCGGATCGCGTCGCTCGACGATGGGGGGAATTTCCGATCGCAGTCGATCGATCAGCAATCGATACCGACCCTCGAGCAGGAGGCGCTGGCGGCGCAGAGTGCGAACATCCAAGGGGTCTCGGGCGCGAGTTACACGAGTGCCGGATTCGAGCAATCTCTCCAGTCAGCACTTGGAAAACTCGGGATTTCGTGACGTCGGCTGTCGGGACCGAGACCGCACCCTCGGTCCCTCTCCAGGTGATTCACCACTGCGAACCGGTGATGGGAACCGTGGTCACGATCGACATCTACTCGGACGAAACGAGCTCGAAGGCAAAGCTTGACCAGAAGCTTGCCGAGGCTCGCGCCGTCCTCCAGCGAGCAGATGCGGTCTTCAGCACCTGGAAGCCGGAGAGCCCGCTCAGTCGCCTGCGACGTGGCGAGCTGAGTGTCGCACAGTCGCCCCCAGAGGTTGCTGTGGTGTTCGAAGCGTGCGCGATCGCTCGCGACATCTCGCGGGGTTGGTTTGACCCATGGGCAATGCCGGGAGGTGTGGATCCGACCGGCTACGTGAAGGGATGGGCAGCACAAGCGGCTCTCGACGTACTCGTTGGAGATGGCGTCGCGGGCGCGATCGTCAATGCGGCAGGTGACATCGCGAGCTTCGGCGGCGTCTCAAATGGCCAAAGCTTCAGGGTTGGCATCCTGAATCCCTTTTCAACCCGTGATCTCGCATGCGTCGTTGAGCTGAACGGCGCGATCGCGACCTCCGGTACCTACGAGCGCGGCAACCACCTGATTGATCCGAATTCGCAACGACGAATTGCTCGGGCTGCCTCAGCCAGCGTTTGTGGACCCGATCTCGGCCTCGCCGACGCGCTTGCCACGGCCCTTGCCATTGCCGGCGACGCCGGACTGGACTTCATCGCGGAGCTCGAGGGCTACGACGCCCTCGTCATCTCACCCGACGGCTGGCGATGGACTGACAACTTTTGCTTCGCACCGCCTTTCAATTCCTCGTCGCAGCAGTAACTCGTGGCAGTAGGCGCCGGCAACGTCGTCGTTGCGACGCGACCGATGGGAGCCGCTCGTCGTGGGAGTCCTTCGCTGTCGCGTCTTGCAAACTCGCCGGGCTGATCGGCGTGGGTGTCCATGTCATCGTACGACTCGATTTGTACGGTGCTTCACGTGAGGCACTTCCGCGCGCGTCCCCCGGCCGCGATCGCAAAGGCGCGCGCTCACTCAGCCGCGACCTGGACGGCTGACCTCCACGCTTCGCTTGCGCGTTGAGGAGCGACATGGGCGATCCCCGTGAGCTCGTTGCGGCACCGGTCCGAACGAGCACTCGATCGATGAGGTTGGGCTTCGACCGACGAGTTACGACGGCTAGTAGTCCCGTCCCGGTCCAAAAATCGGCTCGCTGGTTGCACGCGTGACGCGACGGTTGCCGACGGTTCGAACTGCCTCGTCGATGTCTCGTTAGTGGCCTTGCGCCGGAGCTGGCGGCCATAGTGATCTTGGTCACCGTCCTCATTGCCGTGCTCGGGCTCGCTCTCATTCTTCGAACCGGTTGGGTTCTTGGGTCGAGACGTGCCGCACACTCCATTCATAGTCACAAGCGTGAGATGCAAGCGCCGCGCCGCAGGTCTGAAGGCGTCTCGTCGGGTGACCGTCGGCCAATCGCCGGCCTCGCTGACCAGTCCGAAGCGTTGAGCACCCGGCTGGAGTGGCGACGCACGGGTAGCTCCGCCCCACGAGCGACAGACCGTGAGCCGGAATAGAGAAGTGATGACCAGGCCGATATCGGATTCCGATATCGAATACCGTTCCCGATGATGAGAGAGTGCCTCCGCTCGGCGCCGCGCCTCCACGTTTCCCAGCATTCGGCTCAACACGAGGTCTACGAGGCCTGGATGTCTCGAGAACTCGCTCGGCATGGCTACCGGACCAACTCAGGCCCGCTCAACCCGACGCTCTACAGGATCGAAGCCCAGGGGTTGCTCGGAGGCCAGCGCCAGTGAGTGCGACAGAGGAGCCTGCCGGAGCGCCTCTCAAGACGAAGGTGTCGCTCCTTACGATCACCAAGGAATGGACGCGCCTCGGCTGTATTGGTTTTGGTGGGCCACCGACCCACATCGCGCTCTTGCGGCAGATGTGCGTGGAGGAGCGGAACTGGATCGGCGCGTCGGAGTTCGAAGACGGCATCGCCGCAACGAGCCTGCTTCCCGGACCGGCCTCGACCCAGCTCGCAATCTTTTGCGCGTGGCGACTTCGTGGGCCGATCGGGGGGATCCTCGGTGGTATTTGCTTCATAGTTCCTGGTCTCATTCTCATCTTGTGCTTGTCGGCGGCCTTCCTCGCGCGTCACCCGCCGACGTGGATTCTCGGGGCGGCAGCGGGCGCTGGAGCCGCGGTACCGGCGGTCGCGATTCACGCCGCCCGCGGGTTCGTTCCGGCGAGCTGGAAGCGCATTGGCTCTTCGGCGAGCCAACGAAGCAGGTGGATCACATACGGACTACTCGGCGGGGCGGCCGCGGCCACGATCGGCCCCTACCTCGTGATCGTCCTTCTCGCATGTGGTCTTGTCGAGGTCGCGCTTCGACGCGAGCGCGGCGTCGAGAACTCGCACCACGGAATGGTTCTTGGAGCGCTTGTCGGGCACGGCGTCGCTGCCGGAGGACTATTCGCGCTCGCGTGGGTGGCATTCAAGGTCGGTGCCCTTTCATACGGTGGCGGCTTCGTCATCGTTCCGCTGATGCAGCATGATGCGGTGACGACCTACCACTGGATGACCGGCGGTCAGTTTCTCGATGCGGTCGCCCTCGGACAAGTCACGCCAGGCCCTGTTGTCCTCACGACCGCGGTCGTCGGTTATGCGGCGAGCGGAGTTCGTGGCGGACTGTTGGCCACCGTCATTTCGTTCACGCCGTCGTTCCTCTTCGTCTTATTAGGTGGCCCGCGATTCGATCAGATCCGATCAAATTCCGGAATCCAGTCGTTCCTTACTGGCGCCGGGCCAGCCGTCATCGGGGCCATCGCCGGCTCGTCCATCCCGCTCGGGCTCGCGTTTCAACACGACTCGCAGATACCGGTGCTCGCGGGAGCGGTCGTGTGGTTGTTTGCGCTTCGCCGGGGCGTGGTCAGCGGCCTTATGTTTGCCGGTGGCGTCGGCGTCTTGCTGGCTCTGAGCGGAGTTCCGGTCTAGATCAACATTTGGCTGTTGTAAGGATCCGACGAGTTGTTCACGCTGTGCCAATCGGGCGCCACGGAGGTGGCGACTTGGAGGCTCATGATGAGTTCCATCGGCTCGTCTGGAATGGGGCCTGGGCACTCGTAAGTGAACCGATGACCTTGTCGTTCAGGTACCAGGTTAGTGATCGGCCCGGAATCCAACGTAGGCCATAGGTGTTAAATCCGGCCGTCAGGTTTACCTTCGAGTTGGTGTCGTGTCATATCGCTCGAGGAGGTGCGAGGACCTCCGTTGTCCTCACGCCGCTTGGAACGGACACGGCGACAGACGCGGGCCGTTAGAGGTCGAGGTGTTGTCGGTCGGCGAGGCGTCGGCACATCTCGCCGACCGAGACGTCGAGATGTGCAGCGGCGGCTCGCACGTACGCGATGACGGCGAACATCGAGTACAGCCAGAAGTCGTCCGTTCCCCAATAGCTCACTTCGTCGAGTAGATCCGGCGCCACCCCGCCGTTCGTTGCGGCGGCGCATAAGAGTGCGTAGCGAAGCTTTTGAAGATCGCGGCCGCGGAAGTTGTACTCGGCGAGGTAGCGATCGCGGACGTCCTCGTGCGAGAAGGGCTCGTCACGATTGAACCCGCCCTCGACTAATGCGTCAGCGGCCAAGACCATGAACACCTCCCCCGGGAAGGTGTTGTACTTCTGGTGGAGCGACGCGAGCTCGAATGGGACGTCGTCTAGCCCGTCGCTGGCTAGCGCGCCGAGAAGCAGCTTTGCAGCCCTGCGCCCGTCTTCGTCGGTGGGATGCGGGCGAGAGCTCACGACGCGTAAGTTAGTCACGGCGCCCATGGTTCTCCAACTGTGCGCACCATCAGGCATCGAAGTCGCCCTCCAACGATCCGCGCCGACTGGTGCGAGACGAGCATCCACGGCCAGCTGTTCGAAACCCCGTGTTCGCTACGAGCAGGCGAATCGACTACAACATCAATGGTCTACAAAGCGCGCTCGGTTGGAGATCACCTGCTGAGCTCGCCGACGGCAGAGAACACCGACTATCAACATCACTCGCAAAGAGAGTGGATCAGGCGCCAGGTTCTGGTCAGAGTGGGTGGTTAGTCGGCTCGATGGAGTCTAGGGAGAGTTATATGCGTATCGCACTCGCAGGCGCTGGTGCCTTCGGTATCAGGCATCTCGACGGTCTTCGGAACATTGACGGTGTCGAGATCATCTCGGTCATGAGCCGTCGGCTGGAACAGGCGCAGGAGGTCGCCGAGAAGTACGGGGCGCCGCATGCGACGACCGAACTTGATGACGTACTTGCTCGCGACGACGTCGACGCCGTCATCTTCTGCACTCCTACGCAGCTCCACGCTGAACAGGCGATTGCCACAATGCATGCCGGCAAACATGTGCAGGTCGAGATTCCACTCGCCGATAGCTGGGATGACGCGCTTGCGGTGGACGTGGTGCAACGTGAGACAGGGCTGACTTGCATGGTGGGGCACACGCGTCGCTTCAATCCGTCTCACCAATGGGTTCACAACCGAATCACCGCCGGCGAGATCGCGATCCAGCAGATGGACGTGCAGACCTACTTCATGCGTCGCACGAACCTGAACGCGCTGGGCGAGGCACGTAGCTGGACTGACCATCTGCTCTGGCATCACGCGGCGCACACGGTCGACCTGTTCGCCTATCAGTGCGGCGAGTCGATCGAGACCGCAAACGCTGTGCAGGGGCCCATCCACCCTGAGCTCGGAATCGCAATGGATATGTCGATCCAACTGAGGACGACGAGGGGAAAGATCTGCACATTGTCACTGAGCTTTAACAACGATGGTCCGCTCGGAACGTTCTTTCGCTACATCTGCGACAACGGGACCTACATCGCTCGTTACGACGACTTGGTGGACGGCTACGAGAATCCGATCGACGTCTCGGCGGTCGCGGTGTCAATGAACGGCATCGAGCTGCAAGACCGTGAGTTCATCGACGCAATCGAAAACGGCCGCGAGCCGAACTCCAGCGTGGCTCAGGTTCTTAGCTGTTACCGGGTTCTCGGCGAACTCGAGCAGCAGCTGAGTCGCTAAACCAGGTTGGTGCGAAGGCAGCCACTTGCCGCCTCGTAACCCGAGCCTTTCAAACGGCCCGAGGTCACTTCTCGACGTCGGATCGAAGCGCCCAGAGTCAGGCCAACAGGAGATATCGGCTGTTGGGTGAAGAGTCGAAAGAGTGGTTGCCCGCCTCGGATCGGCAGGGGCAACTAATTCGTTGCCGCTCCCAGAGCAGCGCGAATCACGGCTTCGTCGGCAGGCGTACCGTGCTCGTCGTCGAACGAGCCATACGGAGTTCCATACACTGGCATGCCCGGCTGTTGCCGCCAACCGTCAGAGAGCGCGCCTGCGTCGACGACCCCGTATCCGATCGAGTCCAAGAAGTCGGCAACCGTCGCCTTCGCCGTAGCGCTGTCTCCAGCAATCGGCAAAGCCGTGTGGCCGGCAGTACCGTGAGGGCGGGCGAGGCTCCACAGGTGCTTGTAGAAGATGTTGTTGAACACCTTCACAACCTCGGCGCCGGGGAGGAAGCGGACGAGATACCCGCTGTCGGTCACCGTCTTTGTGGCGAGCTCGGGAATCCCGCCGTCGCGGTCCGGGTAGTAGTTGCCGGTGTCGAGCACTACCTTTCCCGAGACGGCTGCGTCAGACAGCGTTGGGTACCCCTTGATCGGGGTCGAGACCATGGCGATCTCGCCCGCAGCCGCGGCCTCTGCACGACTCGCCGCGCGGGCCCGCGACCCCAGCTCACTAACGAGCTCCTGTAGTGACTCCGAGCCTCGTGAGTTGCTCAACACCACGTTGTGCCCTACGCCAACAGCGAGTCTGGCGACGGTGCCCCCGATATGTCTGCTTCCGATGAATCCAATGGTCGTCATGACTCTTACAACCGCGCGCCGACGGCGCGCATTCCGCGTCCGATGCGTCGTCAGGCGTCGCACAACACGCGACGAAGCGAACAGCACGCGTGCGGTTGAAACGCTCCCTCACGTCGCGCGTTGAGGGCAGCCGCGTTCTCAGTTCGAAGCGCGCTTTCGCCCTCGGTAGGTGCTGGCGACAAGGATCACGAGCGTAAGCAGTGGCACGACGATGATTGCCACGGATCGATCGTGGCGTAGTAATAACGCCACGCCGATTACAACGAGAGCGCCAAAGAACGCATCTGGATTCTCGCCGATGAGGAATTCCCACCAGAACTGTCCGAATGCAACGAGCAGCCGCTTCAGCGTCGCCATCAGGGCGCCTGGCGCGCTTCGAGATGGGGGAGCTTCGCGTCGGCGGTCGGAAGCATCGACCGCATGAAGCGAATCGACAACGCCGTCACCGCGACGAAGAGGCCGATGAGCACCAATATCGCGAGATCGCTTCCTGGCCAGCGAAAGCCCGATCCTTCCCCGATCCAAAAGACGCCGAAGCTCGTCAGCATGACCCCAACCCCGAGCTTCAGCGTGTTCTCGGGCACTTCACGAAGTTGGCGAGCGACTGCGAATCCGACCACGGTGACAAGGAGCGCCGCCGCACCTGCTGCTGCAGCGGCAAGCCCGAGACGATGTGAGCTTGCGCCGAGACTGAGAACGATCAGTACAACTTCGGTTCCCTCGAGGAGCACTCCCTTGAAGGCGATAGCGAAACCGATCGCGTCGCGGCCCCTGCCGGGAGTCTGTTCGCCGCCCTCTAGTTGCGCCACTGTTTTGGCGAAGATCAGGTCTTCGTCGTGAAGTGCCTTGTGTCCGCTCGCGCGCAAGATGGACTTGCGCAGCCATCCCAATCCGAGCACGAGCAGCAAGCCGCCGATCACGACGCGAAGGACGTTTATCGGGACGTAGTGGATGAGCGGTACCCCGATAGCGCCGACAAGGACGACGAGGAGGAGCATCGCCGTGGCCGCGCCCTCAAGTGCCGAGCGCCAACCTCGCGTCGTACCCGCGGCGACCACCAACGTGAGCGCCTCGACTGCTTCGACGCACGATGCGCCGAACACAGCGAGCGCAAGAATCACCGCTGACGTCAATGCCTAACCTCCGTCGTTATCGATCTGAACTAACGACCGTTATAGATCGGCGCTAGCCTAGCGCTGTAGGGCGAGCGCCGTCGCCGCTTCGCTCGGCACGCCCCGCCTCGAGAAGTCAATGTCTGCCGAGCTCGAGGCCGGCCCTTCGGCAACGGGGAAGATGAGGCAGCCCGAGGCCTCGAGGCGAAGCCCGACGGATTGTCCGCGACTGAACCGAGATTCAGAAAAGATGCTGTTGATCTGCGTTCCCTCGGCGAGCTCGACCGCGTGTTCGTAGCCACGACCGCGAAACGCGACGTCCGCAACCTGGCCGAGGAGATGGTGTTCACCGGTATCTATCGCGCAGATCCGCACGGCTGTCGGGCGAATCACCAACAGTGCCTCAGATCCTCCGAGTGGTTGGGCGCCGATGCGAGCACGGACGTAACGCGCCCCTTGGAAGGTCGCGGGCTCGACCTCCACGCAGTTCTCTCCGTCGGTCTGGGAGCGAACTCGCACGAGCAACTCACCCGCGAGACCGGTAAAGCGAACGACGAATGGCGTTGCCGGATGGGCGTAGATCTCCTCCGGAGTTCCGATCTGTACGAGACGGCCGCGCTCGAGCACGCCGACGCGATCGGCGAGCGCGAAGGCCTCCGATTGATCATGGGTGATGTAGATCGTCGTCGCTCCAGCGGCGCGCACGAGCGAGGAGATCTCGACCCGCATCCGCTCGCGCAGGTCCGCGTCTAGGTTGGAGAGCGGCTCATCGCAGAGAATTAGGCCGGTGTCACCGATCAGTGCTCGGGCGAGTGCAACTCGCTGCTGCTCCCCTCCGGAGAGCTCGGTCGGATAACGCTCTGCCAGGCTTCCGAGACCGACGCGCTCGAGCATCGCCATCGCGCGCCGACGCGCCTCCGACTTCGCGAGCCCGCGTCGCTTCAGTGCGAACGCGACGTTGTCGCGAGCGACCATGTGCGGCCAGAGCGCGTAGTCCTGGAAGACCATCGACAAGTCCCTGCGCTCGGGAGGAACGTGGACCCTGCCGTCGGCTACGACGAGGTCCCCGATCGCCATCCTTCCCGACGTGACCCGCTCAATGCCGGCTACCGACCGAAGCAGTGTCGTCTTGCCCGAACCTGACGGCCCGAGAAGTACGAGGAACGCCCCTGGATCGACCTCGAACGAGACGTCGTCAAGGGCACGATTGCCGCCCGGGTAGACCTTCAGGATGTTTTCGATCACCAGTTGATCAGCCACGGATGCCTCCTCCGATTCGACGCCAGCCTTTCGGCGCGATCAAGCGGTAACCACCGAGCACGAGTGTGACCGACGCGAGCGCGATCGCTACGGCGATCACGGCCTGGGCCATGCCGATGCCGAAGTGGTAGTTGCCGAGGTTGTCCTGGATAGCGACCGACGTCGGTGGCGATCCAGGCGCGTAGAGCAGCTGCGAGATCGGTAGCTCCAAGAAGATCCCGCAGAACGTCAACAGCCAGGCCATCGTGAGCGGACGCGAGAGCACAGGAAAGACCCCCCGCACCCAGGCGCGTAGCGGGCCCGCGCCGTGCGCTCTGGCCGCGTCGTGGAGTGAGGACTGTACCTGGGAGACCGCGCCGACGAGAACGCGTGTATTGGTAGGCAGGCTTGAAGCGATGTACCCGAGGATCAACAGGGTTGTCGTCTGGTAGAAGTTGATGCCGATCCGCGAGAGAAACGGCAGGTTGTACGCAAAGATGTACCCGGCAGCAAACACGACGCTCGGCAACGCCACCGCGGCGAGCAGCAAGAAGTCCAGAACCTTCGTAGACGCGGTGCGTTTCTTCGCCAACAGATTCGCGAAGATGAAGCCACCGACCACGGTCACGGACGCGGTGATCGCGCCGTAAACGAGCGACCGCTCGATCGGACCAGTGAGGCCCGCATTGTCGGCGACCTGTCGGTAGTTGACGAACGTCAACTTGAACGTCGCGCCGAAGTCCGCGAGCAGCGAGGCGCTGACTGCGCCAAAGCCTGGCACGCCGAGGGCGATGACGTAGAACAGCGCGACGAAGCCGACCGCAAGCGCTCTGGCCCTGGTGGTCAGGTCCCGACGCGCGACCATGCGAGTCCGCCCCGAAAGAACCTGATACGACCGACCGCGGAGCGCTCTCGCCTGCAAGATGAGTGGCACCGCCACCGACGCGACGAGCAGCCATCCGACTGCCGCTGCGCCCGAAAAGCTCGGTGGAAAGCCATTGATGTCGGCGTAGAGCTGGTAGGTCGCGAGCGGGAAGTGCGAGCTGTAGGCAAGGGTCGAGGCGATACCGAAGTCGCTCACGGTCTCGGCAAAGCCGATCGCGAGCGCGGAGGTTATGGCCGGGGCGAGGATTGGTGTGACGAGTCGGATCGCCGCTAGGCGACTTGCGCCGTGCACCCGCGCAGCGTCTTCGAACTCCTGACCGAGTCCCCCGAGCGCAGCCGTGATCGCGAGGTACGTAAATGGCACGCAGCGAAGCCCGAGGAGAAGGACGACGCCGAAGGGTCCCATGATGGCGTGTGTGACGAACGGCCAGTCGAGGCCGACGCGGTACATCACGCCATTCGGCTGTACGAGCCGCTGCCAGCCGATTGCCGGCAGCCATGAGGGCAGCAACAACACGAGCCACATCGCTCCGCTGACGAAGCGTCGCCCCGGGAGTGTCGTGCGGTTCGCCAGCCACGCGACCGGGAAGCCGAGCACCAGGCCAAGACCCGCCGCCGCACAGCCGACCCAGATTGAGTCGAGCAGAGCCCGGCCGGTGCCGCCGGAGAGGACGTCTGCGAGATACGACAGCGTGAACCACTGGTCTCCCTGGTCGAACAGACGGGGCGAGATCGCGAGCACGAGGAAGCACGCGCACGGGGCCAGGATCAACAGCGTGATAGCCAGCCACAGCACCGGGCGTCCTACCCGGCCGATTCGCGCTGCCACCGCATGGACAGCTCGCGAGTCCTTCACTCGCCGGAGCCGTTCATGTCGATGGTGTCCCTCGTGACCTTGACCGGCACCAACCGGATCACGGGGGACACCAGACAGCACGGCGGCCGCATCACTCGGGCGAGGCGTCGGGAGTGGGGACAGAGGACCAGGAAGCTGAGTTGGAGTACTGGTCAGCGCCTAACGCCTCGCGCCGCAGGTCCCGTCGTCTGCCGAGGGGAGAACTCCGACGCGCCGGATTCGATCACTGGACGATGTTCGCGTCGTACCAGGAATTGATCGTGTTCTCCTTCGGACCCCACGTGTAGGGGTTGATCGTCTGGGTATGAACCGCCGCCAAGGACGGCAGCGTCGAGAGGGGCCTCACGTTCGTGAGCACCGGGTAGTAGAGCGAGTCGCCGGTCGGATCGCCGGTCTGCATCACGTGCTGTCCGGCGCGAGAGAGCACGAAGGCTGCGAACTCTTCGGCCTCCTTCTGCTCCTGCTTCGGAGCCTTGGCGTCGATACCGATCGCGCTAGGCAGAACCGTCACCGGATTGAGGTATTTAACCTTGATGCTCGGGTCGGTGAACGTCGCGCCGACTGCTGCGGAGCTCTGCACGAGCGCCACGTTGATCTGACCCGAGGAGAGCGCCGCAAGAGTTGGTCCATTCGTCGGGTTGATCAGGAGCCCATTCGCCTTCAGCTCGCTGAAGAAGGACTCACCGGCGCTAACGCCACCGAGGTAGTTCATCACTCCAGCGATGAATGGATATGTAGGACCCGACTGACTCGGGTCGTTCGTGCCGACCTGCGCCTTCCACGTCGAGGAGAGCAACGACTGCCACGTGCTCGGCGGGGATGCGACCTTGGCGGAGTTGTATGCCATCGCACCTGCGAGGGTTACGCCGGTCGGGATGTAGCTCTTGTCCGATGGGAGCGAATCCTTGCCGAGGCTGCTCCAACTCACATTCGGCTCGTAGCCCCTTAACAAGAGGTGCTGGGTGTCGAGACCAGCGAACGCCGTCGCGCCATCGACCCAAAGCAAGCCCCACTTCGGGTTGTTCTTCGAGGCCTCGATCTGAGTGAGCAGCGGTCCGGTCGAGTTGTCGTCGAGATTCACCTTGATGTGATATTTCGCAGCAAATGCCTTCGTCTCGGCGGAGTCGTAGCCCTGTGCGGAGTAAACGACCAGAGGAACCGAGTCCGTCTGGGGTGCGAGATGGTGCGACACGCTCGCCGCAGCGGGCGCGCCAGTAGTTGCCGCCAGCGCGACCCCTGCGGCCAGGCTCGTCAGCGTGACCGTGCTAACCACGCGTCTAGTTCGGGACCGCAGTCGTGCTCTCGTGTGGCCAAGGCCCCGGACAGTTTTCTGCACGCTTCCTCCTCGGATTCCGTCGGTCGAAGTTGATAACGACGGTTTTGAACCCTAGGAAGCGCTCGTGACATCTTGGCTACCGCAGCCTGACGTCCCGTTGAACATTGCATAGACTACGGACCGATTACGGAGCATCCGATCCGTCGGCCTCGACGGCGTAGACGCGACCTGCGTAGTCCTCGAGGGACTGCTCGCATTTATTGAGCGCGACGATCGTCCGATCGAAGCCCTTGGCCCCGAGCACGTCGCGGGCGTGGACTTTGTCCAGCCAGCGCCTCAACTTCGTCAGGTCTTCGTCGTTCTCTTCGAGCTCGGCGTAGGTGAAGTGATCGGCGTCGTACTCCTTGCGAACCTGTTGGAGGAAGTCTTCACAGCGGTCGACGATCTCCTCGTACTCGTCGTCGCGGGCCGAGTTGAACGCTTCGACCAGCTGCGGTTGCCCGGCCAGGATCGAGGAGGTGAAGAGATACGCGCTTCCGCCCAGCTGGCCGATTTCAGCGCGAAGGGTACGAAATGCACGCTCGGCACTAGGAGAAACCGGGAGCGCCGCGACCGAGTTCTGGACGTAAATCGCGCCGAGCCCCTTGATCTTTCGCCACACTCCGGCGCGAAGGCGCGTGGGCTCTGGCGGAATGCGGTACACGAGCAGTAGCCAGTCAGCACCGAGACGATCCGGCGATGTGTTTGATTCGGACGCCATAGTGCCACTATGCCCGTGAATCAGGCCGAACGCACGGGTCAGCTCGCTCTCTCGTATGCGGCCGCGCTGTTCAATGACGAACCGAGGTCGTAGACGTTTACCCCCAACTCGTAGTAGCGCTCGGCCGGCACCGTGGCACTCGCCGAGGAGCGCGAGGAACGGGCATCTAGACGCCGCGATCTCTCGGGGAGGTCGGGGCGCGTGTCGTGCCGAGTCTCCTTGACGAGCCGGACGACTAGGCCTGGGGCGATGACCTAGGCGTCCCGACTCATCATTCGCCATGCCCCGATGGCCGTCCAGAACACCAGCCAACCACCGATAACCAATGAAGCCGCCAACGTGGACTCCGGTATGAGTTTCGGCCCGCCGCCACCGGGCCCGCCGCCGAACGGAGTCGGTAGCCCGCCCGGCTCGATATGCGCCATCGCCACGCCGACGATCCCCCGCTCGAAGTTGAGCAGGTGCGAGATGATGTGCACGCTAAATAGTGGCGTCAGGATCAGTTCGAGCACTATGAGGAGAATCACCGGGACTGTCCGCTGTCCGGTCAGCGAGGCCAGCCCGAGACCGACGACGAAGCCGATGGTGGCCTCGAGCGCGATCCACAGTCCGGCGTCGATCATGAGCGACGTAGACGGGACCAAGAAGGTGGAGCGGTAGGCCGTGTAGTTCTCGTTGGCGACCGCGACAGCGAAGGCTCGGATCTGCGCTGCCGTGGCCTGCTCGGGGACAACCACCGTCCCCTTGGGCGTTTTGACGGTTGCGCCGGGTGGCGGCCCATTCCCGCCGCCGTTGCCACACGGGACCTGCAAGTTGATCGGCCCGGAGTAGTTGAAGTCGCACACGACCTCTTGAGCATGGTCGGCCGCCCAACTGTCCAAGGCAACGCGCGACAACCCGTGGGGCACGGAAACTCCGTCGTAGTTGAGCTGGGTCGGCGCGGCGAACACGCACACCGCGCAGACGAATATGTAGCCGATCGCCACCATCGAGATGACGATCGCCAACCCGGCTGGGATACGCGCCAGGTATAAGGCCAATCGGGAGCGGCCGGTGGTGACCAGATGGCGGAACATCCCCTCGCTGAGATCGACGGAGCCAGCGGTACAGCCCACGGCGGCCGCCACGATGAATCCGAAGATGAATAAGACGCCCGCCACCAGTCCGGTGAAGACGTTGTACCCACCGGCAGGCCCGAAGGACTTCGGGTCCACCGCGTGCGAGACGAGACGAACGACAAGGAAGACGACCGGTATGCCTATGTTGACGGCGATCAGCGCGATCATCAGGCCGCGACGTCTGCGCAGTTCCATGAATCGGGTGGTGATCATGCCCCAGGTCGGGATCCACGAGCCACGGCGATCACCCCGCGGTGCCTCCCGCGCCGAGACGGGGGCTGGACCCGGGGCCGGCACGCCGACGTCAGAGATCGTCGTCATGATGACGACCCGAGCCGGCTCGTGACCTGAAGAAACCACGTCTCGAGGGAGGCCTGAATGTTCTGCAGCCGGTAGACCGAGATGTCGCCCTGCACCAACACCCGGTTGATCTCGGCGATCACGTCGCGCTCGGTGCCTTCTGGCAGTGTGATTGCGAGTCCGTCGGGACGGACTTGGACATCGGAGGCGATCGCGGTCGTCTTGAGCAGAGCGAGGGCCCGGTCAGGTTCGGAGCACTCGACTTGGAGCTCGACCGACGAGCCGGCTAGGAGCTCCGAGATCGGTCCCTGCCTGATGACTTTGCCGCGGTCGACGATCGCCACCGCGTCACAGGTGCGCTCGATCTCGTCGAGCAGGTGCGAGGAGAGCACGACGGTTCGCCCCTCGGCCACCAGAGCCGTGATCATGTCACGCATGTCGAGCATCCCTGCCGGATCGAGCCCGTTCATTGGCTCGTCGAGGATGAGCAGGTCAGGATCACCGAGGAGGCACGCCGCAACGCCCAGGCGCTGGCGCATGCCCATCGAATACTTCGAGACCTTGTCGTCGGCGCGGCGCAGAATGCCGACTCGCTCGAGGGAAGGCCCGATGCGGTCCCTCGCCTCCGGCTCGCGCGCTGCCGCGAGGAGCTGGAGGTTCTGCCGACCAGTCAGATGAGCGTGGAATCGGGGCTCGTCAACGATGGCCCCGACCCGAGCTAGAGCGCGATCGCGATGTCGCGGGACGTCGAAGCCGAGGAGGGACATCGTGCCTGCATCAGCATGGGTCAGTCCGAGCAGCATCCGGATGAGCGTCGTCTTGCCGGCGCCGTTCGGGCCGAGGTAGCCGAAGGCGCACCCCCGTGGTACGAGGAGCTCTACGTCGTCCACGGCGACGTTCTCCCCGAAGCGCTTGGTCAATCCGTGAGTCTCCACGGCCCACTGGCTGTCGGCGCCTCGCCTCGCCGAGGTCGCTGAAGACGTAATGACGCTCATGAGTCGACGCTTCCGACGCTTTTCGACACAGAGCGCCTGCCTGCACTGTTAGATGCTGCCGAGGCGAAGCTGAATGAACAATCGACGAAGCAGCGAAATACCCCAATCGAGGTGTAGCAGTGCGTTTTGGGCGCCTCGCCTGAGTTGCGCGTGGTCAACAACTGCCTCCTAACGTGTCTGGTTCGTCGATCTTCACATTGGTGGTGTCGCTCGACAATCAGGGATTACCCTTACCCTCATCGCCACCAACGGCTGGCGAACGGACCTGCGTTGCGATCCAACCCAGGCGCTTGGAGCTTCGCCTGGCGGAGCAAGCGAGCAGCTCCCATCCCGGCGACGTCCACCACGGTTGCTGCAGGTCGCTGTAGTATACGCCGTATGGTACGTGACCTTGAACTTCGATTCCCGGTGACGAAATGAGCGTCCAGCACGCGTTACTCGCACTACTGAGCGAGGGGCCGAAGTACGGCCTGCAACTTCGCCAGGAGTTCGAGGAGAGCACCGGTGAGATCTGGCCGCTCAATGTCGGTCAGGTCTACACGACGCTGCAGCGCCTCGAACGTGACGGGTTCGTCGAGTCCGACGACACCGAGGAGCCTGGACCCCGCAACAGCTTTCGGATTACCGAGAGCGGCCAGCAGGAGCTCTCGACGTGGTTGAGCACGCCACCGGACATGACCTCGCCACCGCGTGATGAGCTCGTGATCAAGGTGCTCTCGGCAATCAAGGTCCCTGGCGTGAATGTGCATGACGTGATTCAGGTACATCGGCGCTATCTCGTCGAGTTGATGCAGCAGTGGACGCGGCTAAAGGAGGACGAGGCCGATTTCGACCTGTCGTTCGCCTTGGTGGTCGACGCCGAGCTGTTCCGCCTCGATTCCGTTGTCCGCTGGCTCGATTCTGCAGATGGGCGATTGCGGCGCGCTGCGGTCGAGCCGGTAGTTGTTCGCACAACGCCGCTAATCCGGCGGCGATTGGTTTCGCGGAGATGAGCTATCTCGAACTGCGCAACGTCTCTAAGTCGTACGGAGACGGTGCCGGCAGTATCGAGGCCATACGTAACGTCTCTCTCTCGGTAGAACGCGGCGCGCTCGTAGCGGTGATGGGGCCGAGTGGATCGGGCAAGTCCACCCTGCTCACGATCGCAGGCAGCCTCGAGGAACCAACCGACGGCGAGGTATTCGTCGACGGGCAAGCGTTATCGACGATGTCCCGTAACGACAAGGCGCGCCTTCGTCGTCGCACGATCGGCTACGTCTTCCAGGAGTTCAACCTCTTGGCCGGGCTCACCGCGGTGGAAAATGTCGCGTTGCCGCTCGAGCTTGACGGGATGTCGGCAAGGATGGCCCGCGTCGCGGGCATCGCCGCCCTCGAGGAGCTCGGACTTGCAGATCGGGCGGGACACTTCCCTGATGAGCTTTCGGGCGGTGAACGCCAGCGGGTCGCAATCGCACGAGCGGCAGTGGGCGAACGGGGTCTGCTGCTCGCCGACGAGCCGTCGGGTGCACTCGACTCGGAGAACGGGGAGGCGGTGATGCGACTTATTCTGACCGCGTGCCACCGAGGCGTTGCCGCAGTTGTCGTCACCCACGACGCGCAGCTCGCTTCGTGGGCTGACCGTGTCGTCTTTCTTCGAGATGGAAAGGTCATCGACCAGACGATTCCTCCCCCAACCCCTGAGTCGTTCCTGGAAGAGCAGCCTCAGCCAAGCCCTAACCGCTAGACCGTCGTACCGAGGGCCCCGTATCGGCGCAGCACTCTTGACAAAGCTTGGCACGCCAGTAATATACTGAGTATATTCTCTGGTGTCCTACTAATAAGGTCGCCGCTTCTCCCTCAAAGGATGGACGCAACGTGAGCCTGCTCGAACTTCAGAACGTCTCAAAGTCCTACGGCGACGGCGAGGTCACCGTGCATGCCCTAGTGCGCATCGATCTCTCGGTCGACAGCGGACATCTGATTGCGGTAATGGGGCCGAGCGGATCAGGGAAGTCCACCCTCTTGACCATCGCCGGAGGCCTCGAAGAGCCGACCAGTGGCGACGTGTTGATCGACGGAGCATCGCTTTCTTCGATGTCCCGCAACGACAAGGCGCGTCTTCGTCGACGAAGGATCGGCTTCGTTTTCCAGGACTACAACTTGTTGTCTGGTCTTACCGCGGTCGAGAACGTCTCGTTGCCACTTGAGCTCGACGGCGTGGCGATGAGAAAAGCGCGCAACGCGGGCATGGCGGCACTTGCGGAGCTCGGACTCACGGAGCGGGCAGCTCACTATCCTGGCCAGCTCTCCGGTGGAGAGCGTCAGCGGGTCTCGATTGCGCGGGCCGTCGTCGGCGAGCGGCATCTGCTCCTTGCCGACGAGCCGTCCGGCGCACTCGACTCGACGAACGGCGAGGCGGTGATGCAGCTCATCCGGGACGCATGCAAGCGCGGTGTCGCCGCGGTGGTCGTCACCCACGACGCACACCTCGCAGAGTTCGCCGACCGGGTCGTGTTCTTACGTGACGGGCACGTCGTGGATCAGGCGACCCAACCGTCCGCCGATTACCTGCTTGACGCGAGCACTCGGCAATGAAGGCGACCCTGCTCGTACGGCGAGCGGCTGCGCTCCATTGCACCCATCGACAGGACGCAACGAACGCCAAGGGGCCTCGATGAGCACCGCAACTCTTGAGCTTGCCTCGGCATCACGACCCGCCGACGGTGGTGTGCCAGCACGGCGAGCAGTCGTCCGCTGGGCATGGCGACTCTTCCGGCGCGAGTGGCGCCAACAGCTTTTGATCCTCGCCCTCATCGTGGTCGCTGTTGCTGCGACGATCGTCGGTTCGGCTGTCGCAACCGATTCCCGTCAACCTGCCAACTTCGGCTTCGGTACCGCAGGGGACCTTGTCACATTCCAGGGTTACAGCCCGCACGTCGCGAGCGAGATCGCGACGGTGCAAAAGCGGTTCGGACGTACGGAGGTGATCGAGGGCGAGACTTTTAGCATCCCCGGAACGATCAACACCTTTCAGCTTCGCTCCGAGAGCACCGATGGACCCTTCAGCAAGCCAATGCTCTCGCTGCTTAGCGGGCGGTTCCCGTCTGGGGCGAACGAGGTCGCAGTCACGAGCGGGGTAGCGTCGGCGTTCCACCTGAACATTGGGGACCTCTGGCACCAGGGATCGACGCGGCGCGTCGTTGGGATCGTCGAGAACCCTCAGAGCCTCCTCGACGAGTTCGCACTCGTAGCACCAGGCCAATTGTCGACGCCTAGCCAGGTCACGGTGCTCTTCGATGCGCCAGGCGCCGTGCCGAACATCCGAGGGGCCCAGGTGGAAACGCCGGCAAGCGTCGCTGCGGCGAACCCGCTCAACCCCGAGACGATCTCACTCGCGGCCCTCGTCCTTGGC
>Ga0075522_10000465_pt1 | contig 29321 bp, 28 predicted proteins | sample NGEPerA_FD_74796 | JGI IMG/M metagenome (GOLD analysis project Ga0075522, IMG submission 74796) | Arctic peat soil microbial communities from the Barrow Environmental Observatory site, Barrow, Alaska, USA - NGEE PermafrostL2-A | ecosystem: Environmental > Terrestrial > Soil > Wetlands > Peat ...
CAAAGACTTCCTGGCAGTGCATCCGAAGGTTCGCCTGCACTTCACGCCCACCTACTCCTCGTGGCTCAACCAGGTCGAACTGTGGTTCTCCAAGATCGAGCGCGACGTTATCGCCCGCGGCGTGTTCACCTCGGTGCCAGACCTCAGGAGAAAACTCATGCGCTACATCCGTCACTACAACAAAGTCCCCAAGACCGTAAAGTGGAAGTACTTTGATCCGACCAAAAGAATCACTTCCCAATCAGCCGTTACAGGCCACTAGGCCGCGATCAAACGTCGCGCCGCCTGGATATGCGGATCATTCAGATTGCTCCGGGTTGCGCTAAAATTGCAATGTTAGTACGCGTGGACATGCTAAACGGGCAAGGTTCCTGCCACGGAGGAATCCTGTTTTCTCTTGCTGACAGCGCATTTGCTTTTGCCTGCAACACGTATAACGCGGTAACAGTTGCCGCCGGCGCTACTATCGACTTTCTCGTTCCCGCAAGGCAGGGCGATGAGTTAACCGCGGTCGCGACCGAGCTGTGGCGTTCCCGCCGCAGCGGTATATACGATGTCGAGCTTTTGAACCAGCGAAACGAGCGCGTTGCGCAATTTCGGGGCCGTTCCCATGAGCTTGATGCGAAACTGTTGACTGCCTAACGAGCAGTGACGCGAGTAGCCATAGCAATCGGCACAATCGTTTCTTCATTCATCATTTGAACCTCGGCATCTTGAATCAAGCACTGCATCCGCATGCTGTGCTTCGCCAGCACGGCGAGCGCAGCGCTACTGCTCGGCGCCAAGTCAATCACCGTTAGGTTCTTCGACCTTTCCAACGTTGCGCCACTGCGTCGCCACCAAACCTGCGCGCTTCGCCCGCCGTACGTATACACGATCACTTGGCGCGCTCTTCCGCAAGCGCGGCGGGTTTGCTGTTCATCAGGCTGCCCCACCGTGATCCAAAGATCGATTGTCCCGGTGAGATCTTTACGCCACAAATCGGGTTCCTCGCAGCTTAGTCCTCCCGCAAATTGCAATGCATGATCGGCATGCAGGGCAAATGCCAGCAGTCGCACCATCATGCGCTCATCGGTCTCCGAAGGATGTCGTGCCATTGTGAGCGAATGCGCGTGATAGTAAGCACGGTCCATGTCGTTGACCTGCAGTAGTACTTTGAAAATGGTTGATTTGACAGCCAAGGGATGGAACTCACGCCGCCCGCGCCAGGCGATGGGACTGTAGCACTGTCTCGATTCCCTACAAGCCGTCGGGGACCGCAGGTTTCCCCGCTAGGCGCCAGTATCGGTATCGGGCGCCAACCTGCCGTATGCGGCAGGTGTCGTTCTCGTGTCGCGCATCTAGGCGTGCTCGCACCAGACAATAACCAGGACAACGCCGTATTTCGTGCTATCAGCCGAGGATCAGACCTTCGCTCCTAGAATAGTCATGCGATGTGGCCGTTTGATCTCTACAATGCGCCTCCAGCCGCACGACCGAAAAAGGATGCCAATGTCCCGTAGGAGCGCATGAAGACACCCCCAGCCCTGCAGCCGTTACTCGACGACGGCATCATTGATGAAGTAATCCGCTCCCTCAAGAGCGGCAAAGAAGCGACCGTCTACATCGTGCGTTCAGGAACAGAGCATCGTTGCGCTAAAGTGTACAGAGACATGGCGCAGCGCAGCTTTCAACAGCGTTCACAGTACCAGGAAGGACGCAAAGTACGCGGCAGCCGCCAGGCTCGCGCCATTGGGAAGAAAACCCGTTACGGGCGCAAAGAAGAAGAAAGCGCCTGGAAGAACGCCGAAGTGAGCGCGCTGTATCAACTCACCGCCGCCGGCGTACGCGTGCCGAAGCCGTTTGGCTACTTCAACGGCGTGCTCATCATGGAACTGATAACCGACGCCGAAGGACGCTCAGCCCCGCGCTTGGGGGAAGTTGATCTGACGCCGGAACAGGCTTCCGAATACCATCGTTTTCTTATTCAGCAGGTCGTGCGCATGCTGTGCGTCGGCGTCATCCACGGGGATCTGTCGCAATATAACGTGCTGGTCGGCAGCGATGGGCCGGTCATCATCGATCTGCCGCAGGCTGTGAATGCGACGGGTAACAACAGCGCACTGCCGATGCTCGAGCGCGACGTGAACAACCTGAGGACCACACTGGGTCAATTTGCCCCACACCTATTAGAGACGCAGTTCGCAAGAGAAATGTGGTCTCTATTTGAAAAAGGTGAGCTGCAGCCGGAGAGCATTCTAACTGGGGTGTTCAAACGCGACGAAACGGCGGCGGATCTGAATCGCATCATGACAGCGATCGATGAGGCGCGCGAGGAAGCGCTACGCCGTCAGCGTGGTCGCGACGAGTTAAGTGCGGGCGGCGAAAGTTAATAGGAGAGCGTAGCTGTGCCCGGAGGAGTTGCCATGGGTTCGCTAGTCATACTCGCGCTCATTTGCCTCGTGAGCATTGCGGGTCTGTTTGTCGCTCCGCAGGTCATCAACCGCTGCCTGTTTCGCCCCTACTGGCTCATACGCCGTACCGAGTACGCTCGGCTCATTACCTCGGGCTTCGTTCATGCCGACCTTGGGCATCTGCTCTTCAATGCCATCACCTTCTATTCGTTCGCCTTCAGTCTTGAGCGCTACATAGGCACGGTAAGGTTCGTCACGCTTTACTTTGTAGGGCTTTTATTCGGCAATCTCGGCACCTATTTCAAGCACCGCAATGACCCAGAATACAGCACCCTAGGGGCGTCAGGAGCAATCCTTGCCGTGCTGTTTGCTTCGATCGTGTATTTTCCAAGCCAATCTCTTTATTTCCTGCCCATACCGGTGCCCATCCCCGCCCCTTTGTTCGCACTCGGCTATCTCGCCTATAGTTATTACTCGGCACGGCACTCACGTGGCCGGATCAATCACGATGCGCATATAGGCGGGGCGCTGACGGGCCTTGCCTTTGTTGCTTTGACCGACCCGGGCGCGTACCGAAACCTCATGATGGCTGTATTCAGCTAACTGAAAAAGGCCGCGGCCGTGTCCCACGGTAGCGGCAAGCTGCGCTCAATGCCGTCTGTGCGTTCCGGCTGCGATCAAAAACACGCTGACAACAGCTAGTGCAATGCCCGCGAGCCTGCGCAATGTTGGTGGCTCATCTAGGAACACCATTCCCAAAAACGCGCCGCCGACAATGACCATACCGTAGATTGGAACAACCACGCTCGCCGGCCCGAGCGACAGCGCACGAAACAGCAACACGACTGCGATAGTAAGCGCAATTCCAGTGGCGTACGTCCAAAGTGCGCTCGGCGTCAAAAAGTCGCGTGCCGCGAGGCCCACGCATCGCCGCGCACGACCGCGATGCTTACGGTACAAGTCGTCACAATGATGGTTGCTATAGCGAGCACCAAGAAGCTTGAAAACTGGCCGCTGCGTGTGGCGAGCTTCACCAACAATGTAACCAGCGAGTAACCGACGATGCCAAGAATCGCCCAAGCGACGTAGCTCATATCAGTCGCACCGCAACCATTGCCTGGCCATGAGCGCCACCTCACCAAGTGCGCACCCTGCCGGTGTCCACATGCACAAAATCGGATGCACGATAGAAGCCAACACCACCGCGATGCAGATCTATCGCGAGATCGCGCAACTGCAGCGTCGGAAGTCCCCGAAGCCGAACATCGATCGCACGCCCTTGCATATGCATGCTGTGTTCGGCCACGGCGCTCGATTTTCGTCGTAACGCAGCGTTTGTTTGTGGCGAGCGATATGCCGATATCACCTCAAAGGGGCCGTCGTGATGCGCTTTGACTTGCAGATCAAAGAGTATGTCCAGCAGGGCTGGATCGATGGAATGCACTTCGTTGGTGCGAAAATCCCGTAGCAAATGATTAACGCGCTCAAGACTGGGAGCAAGATAATCGCCATTGTCAAAATAGGTTGTCGACAAGGTCTCGCCAGTGTGGGTATGCGCAAACGACAGCGAGCGTCGGTCGTTTGCCGCAGCGTGCAAGTAACTCACCGGGGCCAACGCAAGTCCGGCAATAGCAAAGAGAATTCGCCGGCGCTGTCGATGCGGATTAGCTATCGGGAGCATACGAATCCAATTTGCGCCTTCTCGAATCACCGCAGGTACGACGCGCCATTCACATCGAGCACCGCCCCCGTCATACTCGCGGGTGCGTCGAACACGCAAAATGCAACTACCTGAGCGACTTCCTCCGGAGTTGCGACGCGCCCTAAAGGTTGATCCGCCAGAATGGCGGCATCGTGAGTGTAGCGCGCGACCCGCTCGGTTCCGACCCAGCCCGGCGCGACCACGTAGACGTAGACGCCTTTAGGTGCGAGCGCTTTGGCAAGGGATTGACTAAAGGAGTTTACGGCCGCCTTTGACGCGCCGTATGCAGGAGCGGTGGGTTCGCCGCGGAATGCTCCGCGCGATGAGATATTGATGATACGTCCGCAGCCTGAGTTCGCCATGCTGTGCGCGGCCACGAATGAAAGCCGCGCCGGACCCAAAAAATTGGTAGCCATTGTTCGTTCCAGTTCGGCATTCCAAGGTCCATAGGTACTGGTGAGCGGCGGATGCTCAGTATAAATTCCTGCGTTATTCACAACTGCATCCACCCTGCTAAAGGCATCGGCAACCGCGCGCCATAAGGGCTCTATCGCATTAACGTCGCTAAGGTCGGCTCTAAACAGAGCATGCCCCGAACCAGCCATGCGGCGCAGGGTATCCGCAGCCGCGGCTCGGTCGCTATTAAAGTGCAGCGCCACGCGTGCGCCGCGCTCCGCGAGCGCAACTGCAATCGCTCGTCCAATCCCTCTTGAGGCTCCGGTTACGAGTACGTGCTTCATTGCCTAATTTGCCTGCTGGGGTTGCGTGAGATGTTTTCCCGGAGGGCCGCTTCCTAGACCTCAATCTGCCGGCCAATTTCAACGACACGCTGCGACGGTAAATTGAAGCGATCAACCGCCTTAACTGCATTGCGATATAGGAACGCAAAGAGCGGTACACGCCAATTTGGAATCAGCGACATCGCCAATCGATTGACGATCTGATCGCGCGCGCCAAAGTAAACGGCATTCTCCAAATCGATACTCGGATCAAGGCCCGGAACGTCATGCAGTGAAGCGCATAGGTCGGGGATTTCAACAAAACCGAAGCGCATCGAGACATGCCAAATCCCGTCCGCAATCTTCTCCATGCTGCAGCGCTCCGAAGGATCGATACGCGGCGTCTCCTCAAATACAACGGTGAGTGTGATAACGCTTTCGTGCAGTGCCCCCGTGTGTTTCACGTAATCAGTCAGTAAAAACGGAACTTGCTGGGTTGTGCGCGTGAGAAATACCGCGGTCCCGGGCACGCGAGCGACGCCGTTCGCGCGCAAACGCTGCAAGAACATAATGGAGGCGTCCGGCTGCTCGGCCAGGCTCTTGTGGACGGAGTTGATGCCCGAGCGCCACGTAAACATGATGAAGAAAACCAAGGCTCCCAGCGTTAGCGGCAACCAACCTCCTTCTGCAATTTTTAAGAGATTTGCAGAGAAAAAACTCGCATCCACAACCAAAAATACACCTGCAATTAGCATCGACCATGCAAGCGGCCATTGCCACACCTTACGCATCGCCGTGTAGAGCAAACAGGTTGTCATGAGCATAGTCGTAGACACAGCTGTTCCATACGCGCCCGCGAGTCTGTCGGAGCTTTGGAACGATATCGTAATCCCGACCGTAGCCACCATCATTAGCCAGTTGACGGCCGGAACATAAATCTGGCCGTACACTTTGTCCGACGTCTGCCGGATGTTGACTCCGGGTAGCCAACCCAATTGCATGGCTTGGCGCGTCATAGAGAAGGAGCCGGTAATGATCGCTTGGCTTGCGATTATCGTCGCAATGGTTGCGAGCACGACTAATGGATAAACCGCACCCGGCGGGGCAAGCTGAAAGAAGGGATTTCCGTCCACCCTGCCTTTTTCGATTAGAAGGCCCGTCTGCCCGGCGTAACTTAGCAGAAGCGCAGGCAATACGACGGTATACCAGGAAAGCTTGATAGGGCCCTTGCCGAGGTGGCCCATGTCGGCGTACAGCGCCTCGGCGCCCGTTATGCAAAGGAACACGCCGCCCAGAACAAGAAATCCGGTGGCGCCGCTGTGCGTAAGAAATTCAACCGCGTAGCGAGGATCGATAGCAGCGAGTACGCTCGGATGGCGGATGATCCCTGTCAGCCCAAGACCCGCTATGACAATAAACCACAGAAGCATGATCGGGCCGAACGCCCGCCCGATCCGTTCGGTTCCAAACTTTTGCGCAGCGAAAAGCGCGATCAGTATGCCAACCGCTATTGGCATAATGAAGGGCTTCAGCACGGCGGTCACTACGTTTACGCCTTCCAACGCACTCAGCACGGAAATAGCAGGCGTGATTACGCCGTCGCCATAGAGCAGCGCGGCGCCGAGCAGGCCCATGACCGTCAGTAGCTTCGCGCTGCCGCGAAACGCATTGCCTCCGACAAGCGACATGAGCGCAAGAATTCCGCCCTCGCCATGATTATCAGCACGCATCACAAATACACAGTATTTGATCGATACTGTGATGATTAGCGTCCACGTGATTAGCGAGAGAATCCCAAGTGCGCTCGCGGTGGTGAAATGGCCGCCGGTACCCTGCACAACGGTCTGCAGGGTGTAGAGCGGGCTCGTACCCAGATCGCCGTAAACAATTCCAAGCGCGCTCAGTGGCGCCCAACGCGACGGACGGCGCATCGAGAGCAGCGCGGCTTTAAGTGCAGCGTCATCAGCCATCGGCTAAAGCTCTTGATTTTTATGCACGTGCGGCATGCGCCGTGATCATAGCGAAATCCCCGACGCGCGGCAGAGCGCTCTGCCCGGGGGGCACGACGCTGTCAAAATCGAACCGTAGCGGCTTAATTGCCTGTGGCGCGTCGAAACGGCTGTTCTCGTAGGACGAAGCCGACACCAAGAAGCTCCAACGGCCTATAGGTATGTTTTGCCGCTTGCCTGAGAATGACACGGTAAGATCGATAACTAACGTTTCCATCTTGCACCGGGCCGCATTGAAAGCGGCCCGCCATTTATTTGGTGTCTTCTCTTCCGACGCGGCAGCTAAATAATGATTAATGTTTTGGCCAGTCGCAGCGCACTTGCTGTGGCGTATTGTGTAGTCGTCGATGTTCGAGGGTCACGTCAGGAGCAAGCCATGAGCACTGAGCACCGGTTCGTGAGTTGCGTTTTCAAAGCCTCTATCGCTTCATGCGTCATCGCGTGCGGTGCGGTGCAGGCAGCAGAACATGTCGTCGCACAATCCGATGTTGGTGAGCACGCGACAGGAGCTGCGACGGCAAAAGCCGCCGTCGCGCCGCGAGTGCCGCTTGATCTACGCATCCCTGGTCTTCGACAAGTGATGGCGCACAGCGTCCGCCTTGGAGAGATCGACTCCGGCGCGGAGGAAGAGGTGCAAGCGGTCGAGATCGCGGCGGAGCCTGTGCTGATGCCAATGATGTCCGAGCAACCGGCACCGCTTGGAATAGTCGCAGCATTTGCATGGTCGGGTGATCATCCGACGCAAGCGTGGCGGATATTACTGCCCCTGCCCGCGGAGTCGATCAGCTGATAAGTGCGATGCCAGGAAATTTTAGAACCGCAGCGACAGGCAGCTAAGACCACCATCCATTTTTCTAAATTCGGACATCTCAAGCGCAATCACCTGGTTGCCGCGCGCTGTTAGCGTTGCCAAAAGCTGGGGATAGCCCGCGGCGATCAACACATATTCATTGACGCGAAGGCAGTTCGCCGCATACTCCTCGCCCGGCGCAATTGTGAGTAGCTCGTAGCGACTGAGCGCGCGAGCGAGCAGCGATTCTGCTGCAATGATGAACGCACCTTCGCCGAGATACGATAGACCGGTCTTCAGGTGCAGAAGTCTGTGGCAACCGCGGATGTCGACAATTGTCGACGTATAACCTAACTGGCTGAGATAGCCAGCCAGCTGACGCGCACCCTCCTCATTGGTGCGCGCGGACACGCCGATAAGGAAGCCCGCATCTGCCTCGCAGACGTCTCCTCCATCGAGGGTGCCCGGAGCTTGGATCCGACTCACTGCGCTGAAAAATCCATGCAGGGGCGCCAGCATCGCAGATGCTTCGGCCAGGCGGCTTAATGCCCCCGGACGGGTGAGGATGGCCCCACGAGCTGTGAGCACCGCGGTGTCTTCAACAAAAGTGCTGTCGGGATGTAAATCGTCGCCTGCAAGCATTGTCACCTCAAGGCCACATTGCTGCAGTGCTTCGCAATACCGCTCATGCTGCGCGCGCGCCACCCCGACGTCTGGAAAGCCTCCGCCAACGGCACTCGCAATACCGGACGCGAAGGTAGATGCTGGACTGCGCACAATGGCTCGGGTCAATCTCACCTGGATACTCCTCCTCGTGAGGGTCGCTCATAGCGCACGACTGCGAACGCGATGCCTCGGTAGCAAACCGGCTCAAGTGAACGGACACAGGGCGTCATTTTTAGTCCATTCGAACAGGGCGTCGGCGCCTTAGACGCTTGTTGCGGTGAGAGCCCGCGCGGCGCGTCTAACCGCCTCATCGCGCACGCGCCGGATTCCCTCCAAACGTTTTGTTGCGGCGGCCAAGATTTCGGGTCGAGCGTCCTCCGGCCGCCCGCAGTCAAATGGTGGTTTCGGCGCATATTCGATTGCCAGCTGCACCGTTTGAGCGAAATCATCACCGGCGATCTGGGCAGTAACCGCAAGGGCCATGTCTATGCCAGCTGTCACACCACCGCCAGTAATGACGTTGCCGTCGCGTACTACCCGCTCTGAACTCGTCTGCACAGCGAACTCCGTAAGCAGATCGCGCCATTGCCAATGGCAAGCCGCTGTCTTCCCGTGCAGTAATCCTGCGGCGGCCAACAATAATGACCCCGTACACACCGAAGTAACGTACTGCGCTTGCGCCGCCAGACGGCGCAACTGCGAAAGATAAACTTGGTCTTCGAGCGCAGCAACGGTCCCGAAACCTCCCGGCACGCAAAGCAATGCACATTCTTTGACGTCTGCAAGCCTCTCGACCCCAGCGAACGTGATGCCACCGTCGGCCTCGATCATTCCCCCGGCAACGGAGGCAAGCGTGCATTTCGCGCCCGGCAGACGTGCGAATACCTCAAAAGGGCCGGTAAAATCAAGTTGCGTGACGCGTGGGTAAAGCGCAAATACGACATGGAAATCGCTTTTCATTGGATTGCCCTAATTTGACCCACCAATAGTGCTCGTTTGGATTGACGGCGTAAATGCCGTTTTTCCCACCTTTTAAGCCATGGCTCGACTTGTCGTCTTCCTAATTTAGCTGCTCGACACCGCTGGTCCGTTGACGGATTTAAAATCGCCGCGCGCCATAAACAGTAGAGTTACGACTTGCACCTAGTCGCAGCGCAATCTGGAGTCGAAAAAAGCTCGTCTCCTCTATGTTGCACGCCAAACACTTGGACCCGCACGCGCAGTTGATACGCTCATTGTAGCGGCTGCGATGGCGCGGTAAGGCGCGGCGCAGTGCCAAAGAACCCTGCATTTCATTTTATCTGCCTGCGGCAGCAGGTCTGCTTGACGGCAAACCAGCGACCACGCATTGGAGCTATGCGCTTGATTTCAGAGGCCGCTTCCCGCCCTGTGGATTTGGACCCTGTGGCGGCGCAGAAAGGATGCGCAGAAGCTTCCGGCGCATTCTCACGATGAGTCCTAGGGCGCTGAAGTTTTGACGCCAGTCAAGCTTGAACGCAATCGACCCCGGGCGTGTTCGAAATTTACAAGCAAGGCGGTCTCGCCCGGCTCCGCTTCCCGTAACTGGCGCGGCATGGAAATCCGGGTCGCCGCTACGCGATGATCCGAGCTGTACAACGCGTTGCGAGGATGTCGTCCGACAGTTTGACAAGAGGGGCGAAAGTCGCGGCAGCAAGACCGGAGATTTTGAAGTCCACGGCAGGCTCCCATGTGGGATCGGAGCTAGAGTGTGACGCTTCCGCGATGTAATACGCTCTCTGCTTCTTGCGCTCGTATTAACGCGCACGCCACACCAGATTTGCGGCCTACCCGGCTATGGAACTGAGCTTCTGCCAGCTGCTGCGAGCCTTTTCCAGATAGGATTGCGGCGCGTCGAGGAAGAACACCAACGACGTGGCGCTTGAGAAACAGTAAAGCTTATGGTCGTCAGGATTGCGCCAGTTGAGCGAGCAGTCGGCTTTTATCTTCACGCCAGCGTAGAGTCCGATTGGATCGTTGTTCTCAAACTCGCCCTTCATAGTGCCCGCGCGCGGCACAACAGCTTTCCATATTCCCTCACCGGCACTTGCCACGCCACCCGCCGTGATGAGCGTGGTGACTAGTGTGAGCAGCACGTGCACATGTTTTGAATTCAACATATGTCTGAAGGGCCATTAAAACAAGATCAAGCTCGTACGCCCGATACTACCCCTAGGTGCGCAACGGCGAAAGGCTCGCGAAAAGACTGGCGCGCCATCAGTAACAAGCTGAGAAGGTTTTCCTAGCGAGCATTCAGGACGCCAAAGGTCATCGGAATCGGAAAAGACGGGCATCCGGGTCGCGTATACCGCGAACTGCCTTCGATATGAGCGACGCCGCGAGCATCGAGAATGTAATGCCGTTCCCGCCGTACCCCAGCGCAGCGTAACAACGGGGATACCCCGGTATCTCCCCGATTGTTGGAGTTCCGGTCGCGCTAGCACCGAAGCTTGCCGTCCATGAAAAATCCGCGCGCGTATCCACGCGTGGAACAAGCTTGCCAAGTTTGCGCTCCAAACGAGAAGTCTTGGCATCGTTTCTCGCGTCGCGTCGCCGTGAATCCGAAAATTCCTCATCCTCGCCGCCACATATGATCCGGTTGTCAGGCGTGGTTCGTAAGTACAGATAGGGTTCGGATGCCTCCCAGATGAGAGCGCGTTGCGGCCAGATGTAGCGTTGCTGCGCATGCGTGGCAATCGCCCAAGTGGAAATTACACGCGTCCCCTGTACTGGCACGATCTTTGGCAATTCGTACCCGGTGCAGAAGACGGCGCGACGTGCATGCACCTCTAAGCCGTCGTTTGTAAAAAGAGTAATACCACTATGGCCGGCGCGCACGTCGATGACTTCGTGCGGTGCATGAATGCGGGCACCTCGGCGCAACGCCGCTTTCAAGAAGCCGGTGGCAAGAGAGACGGGATCCGCCTCTGCATTGCCGTGACTTAGAATCGCCGCCGGCCGAGCAATTTCAAAATGCCGGCGCAGCGCCTTGCGGTCCAGAATTTCACTGGGCAGACCGATGCGCTGACGCGCGCGTACCTCGCGCTGCAAGCCAGCCGCGTTCAACATACTACCCGCCAGATACAGCGACGGGCGCGATTGCAGTTGCGCGGCAATGCCTAAGCGATTTGTCTGAGTGCGCAACGCATTGACCGCAGCGTGCGAACACTTCCAAATATGTTCCGCGTTGCGTCGTCCGATCTGACTGCTGAGCTTAGTTAGCGGATTGTCAAGCTCGAATTGCAGCAGCGCAGTACTCGCCGCCGTCGAGCCGAGCCTTGCGCCATCGCGGCGATCAAGAATGAGCGGAAATATTCCATCTTCAGTCAGCGCCTGACTGATAAGTGCCCCGGTGATACCGGCCCCAACGACGACTACGTCCGTACGGGTTGAATGCTTCAGCTTGGAACCGGGAACGCGTGTATGGCGATAGGCGGTCCAAACCGCCTTACCCGTGCGCAGGTTGCGATTGCGAGTCAGTCCCATGCGTTAGTTCCTGAAGAGACCTGATGGTCGCAAGGCACGTACAACGCCATGGCTATGCAAGCGGTTCCGTCAACCATGCGTTCGCAGCTGTGGCGTTGGGTGTGATCTTCATCCATTTGGGAATGAACCTTGCTATCCAGTGGTGCTCCCTCCGCACACAAATTAAGCCAGGTGAAGAATGGCCACCCGCAAGCCGTCGCGCGCACCCACGAAAAAAACACGCACTTCCAACCCCGATCGCGCGACGGCGGCAGCCAAAGCAGTGGCGCGCAGTACTGTGAGCGGCCCTGCGCAAAAGCGCCGCGCAGCAGGGTCCATTGGGGATGTACACGTCGCAAAAATGGATGCGACCCAGGCGCTCGCGGCGGAGTTTCCCAACAATCGCAATAAGTCGCTTGAATATGGCGACGCGGGCGCTTTGCGTCCACAAGCGGGACAAACCGCGACGCCGGAAAATCCGGCTGTAACCGGCAGCACCACCGAAACGACTGCTTCTGCTAAGACGGTGGCGGAAAGCCCCGCATCGGCGAAAATCCGCTGTCGAGTTCGCTCGACCGCGTGCGCGTCGATTCTGGCGGCCAAGCGCTCACAACCAATCAGGGAGTCGTCGTCGCCGACAACCAGAATTCCCTCAAAGCTGGGCTACGCGGCCCGACGCTACTCGAGGACTTTATCCTTCGAGAGAAAATCACGAACTTTGATCATGAGCGCATTCCCGAACGCATCGTGCATGCACGCGGTTCCGCAGCGCACGGCTATTTCGAGTGCGAAGCGGCTTTAACCAAGCATACTCGTGCTTCAATTTTTGCGACCGCCGGAAAGCGCACTCCGGTGTTCGTGCGCTTCTCGACCGTAGTCGGCAAGCGCGGCTCGACCGACACCGCTCGCGACGTGCGCGGCTTCGCGGTCAAATTTTATACTGACGAGGGCAATTGGGATCTTGTCGGCAACAACATCCCCATCTTTTTCATCCAGGATGCGATGAAGTTTCCCGATCTTGTACATGCTGCAAAGCCGGAGCCGCATTTCGCGATGCCGCAGGCAGCGACGGCGCACGACACGTTCTGGGATTTCATTTCTCTAATGCCTGAGTCGACCGCGATGATGCTATGGGCCATGTCGGACCGGGCAATCCCGCGCAGCTACCGTATGATGCAGGGATTCGGCGTGCACACTTTTCGGTTTGTAAACGACAAAGGCGAGTCGCAATTCGTCAAGTTTCATTGGAATCCTGTGGCCGGCACGCATTCTCTTGTTTGGGACGAGGCGGTCAAGATCTCCGGCGCCGACTCCGACTTTCATCGGCGCGATCTTTGGGAAGCGATCGAGGCAGGTGCCTATCCAGAATGGGAACTCGGGGTGCAGATTTTCTCCGAACAGCAAGCCGAGAAGTTCAGCTTTGACGTCCTCGATGCGACAAAGCTGATACCCGAAGAACTCGTGCCGGTACGGCGCGTCGGAAAAATGGTGCTGAACAGAAACCCGGACAACTTTTTTGCGGAAACAGAGCAGGTCGCCTTCTGCGCCGCGCACGTCGTTCCCGGAATTGATTTCAGCAATGATCCACTGCTCGCCGGGCGCATCCATTCTTATGTGGACACCCAAATCACGCGACTCGGCGGCGCCAATTTTCACGAAATTCCGATTAACGCACCCCTCGCGCCGGCGCATAACAACCAGCGTGATGGCGTTCATCGGCAGGCGATAAATCGTGGCCGCGTAGCCTACGAGCCCAATTCCCTTGGCGGGGGTTGTCCGTTTCAGGCAGGCGCCAAGGGCTTCGTCTCCTACGCTGAGCCGTTCGAGAAGCGCGAGCACAAAGTGTGAGGCAAGGCGGAACGATTTGCCGATCATTACACGCAAGCCAAGCTTTTCTGGAACAGCCAATCAGTTCTCGAGCAGACGCACATCATTGCAGCATTTCGCTTCGAACTGACTCGTGTTCAGGCGCCGGCGGTACGTGAGCGCATGGTCTCGTCGCTCATAAACGTGTCCACCGAGCTCGCGAACGCCGTCGCAGAGGGTTTGGGTATGGCGCGTGTTCCGCCGGCCATGCCCACAGCAACCCAGCGCAAGGTGCTTGCCGAGGTCGACGTCTCCCCGGCGCTGTCACTGTTTGCGCGTCCGGGTGACGGCAAAATTGCCGCTCGGCGCATCGCTATCCTCGTGGCGGATGAAGTCGTCGGCGCGCAACTTCTGGCGCTCCACAGTGGGCTTACCGAAAGAGGCGCGGTGCCCCGTTTTGTCGGCGTGAGGTTAGGGCCGGTGCAAACAAGCGATGGCGGGCGGATCGAGGTTGATGCAACGCTTGAGACCTCACCGGGAGTGCTCTTCGACGCGGTTATCTTGCCGGACGGTGCAGGTGCCGTCGACAAGCTCCGGGACGGACACGCAATGGAGTTCATTCGCGACCAATTCCGTCATTGCAAGACGATCCTCGCACTGGGTGCCGGGGCCGACCTTCTCAATCGAGCAGGAGCACAGCCCGCCGATGTCGACGGCGGCGTGCTGCGAGCCGGCGAGGCAGAAGACCATGCGGCAACATTGAGTGCGTTTGTCGTGGCGATCGCCAAGCATAGACACTTCGAGCGCGACACGGATCCACCAGCCGCCTAGCGGCTGGGTGACCACGACGCCCTTTTTCATTGCGCGTCGAATGGCGCCGGGGCTCGTCAGCGACGGCAGGCGTCGCGCATGCTGAAAGCGCGCGATTCTTAGAGAGTTATGTGCCCCCGACCGAGCTCAATAACCTCGCCGCTGACAAAGACGTGTCGCTGCGCGTCCACGCATAATTGCAGGGTCGAAGGGCGTCCCACATATTCGCCTTGCGAAATCTCAAAGCCGCACGGCAGAGGCCGGCCCAAGGCTAGACACCAGCCGCCGAGGTTCGCCGCCGCAGACCCCGTCGCAGGGTCTTCGAGAACAGCACTTCCCTGTTGGAAAAAAAAGCGCGCCAAAAGGTGTTCGCCCATTGGAGCAAAAATATAGGCCATGCCAGAACCTTCCTTGCTCACAAGCCGTGTTAAGACTTCGGCGCGCGGATTCACACGGCGTGCGGCGGCCTCGCACGTAAGCGGCACAATCAACTGTTCCGTCCCGGTATTAACCCACAGCGGCCTCACGCCGATTTCATGCGCGTCGACTCCCAGCATGTTTGCAAGTAGCACAGTTGGCTCCTGGACTTCGCGCCAGCTGGGTGCCTTCGCCTGCAATGTCCAGCGGTTGCCGGTCCCTGTCACATTGATCACGCCCGCCGGCATCTCCAGTGTGAGACTGTCAGGACCTAATCCCAGCGCATGGCACACGTATGCACTGCCAAGCGTCGGATGGCCAGCAAACGGCATTTCGTAGCGGGGTGTAAAGATTCGCAGGCGCGCGTGAGCGCGCGCGGAAGGCATGAGAAAAGTAGTCTCGGAAAGATTAAACTGCAGCGCGAGCGCCTGCATCTTGGCCGCATCAAGCAACTCCGCGTCCTCAAAGACACAAAGAGGATTGCCGCTGAATGGGTTATCGCCCTGCGTAAAAACATTAACGATTCGATACGAATATGAAGCCATGGACATGCGTGCGGTCTTGATCGCGGATCCTACTTTAACACCTCGCGCAGGATACACATCGGAGCGCGCCTTTCGAAAATACAGGAATTTCTTGGGCTTCTACGCGCCCGCGGTCCGTCGTGTACGTGCCAGACTGCACCTCTGGATAACAATTGCTCGAAATCTCTCACACCGACGCGCAACGAGTCAGCCTCCCGCGAGAGCGGGCTTGCTAGGGTACTTATGAGTGTTCAGTGGTTGCCGATATTTCTGAGTGCACTGTCGAGTGGCTTGCTGAGTCTTTTGATTTCGCATATGTACTACAGGGTCAGTATGCGCTACGCCGAACGACACCACGTCGCCCAGATCAAGGCCACCGCGAAACGGCATGCGGAACAAATGGAACGCATGACCTCCCGCCACGCAGAGCAGCTACTGATCCTAAGAACTACACTCCTCGCGGTGGAGAAGGACTCAGGTGTTGAAGCTGCACGTGACACAGACGGCAAGCTGACCGGAGGCTTGCATCACGAGGGTCAGTTCATTGCCCCTCCAAGCGTCTCGCCACGCGCGGTCGCCAAAGATTTATCGCTGCATCCGCAAGAAGACAGCCCATACCGAGTGACGCGGCGAGCGCAGACGATATTGCGAGTTTCCCGCCATGCCCGGTAACCGCTGCGCGAACCGCCTTAACGGTTACGTCCTATTAGCCAACACAGAAAGGTTTGAATGGCGGCTGCGCTTCATCCTCTCGCTGCGCCGCCGCGACGACGACTGCGCAGTGGTCCTGTGACGGCGACGGCCACAACTTCTTCGCGTGCAACCCTGACGCTGGTGGCACAGTTTTTGCTGATAGGGGCGCGGCGGCGCTCGCGCGCCGGGTGAGTGCTTATCGGCAATCCTCAGAATTTACGCGGGCCGATTACGCATGACGTCGGTGCCACACGTGTAGGGCGATTCCTACACGCGCGCAAGATGGGCGGGATTTGAAAATGGGCAAAGCGCTGACGCTGCTATTAACGCCAACTGTTTATCGTTCGATGCATTAGAAACTAACTCCACAAAGACGAGACTCTTATGTCACCCCGAACCATGAATGTCGCCGCGATCACTGTCATTGCATGCGGTCTTGGCACTGGCTGCGCGACACAAGGCGACGTGCCCACCCAAGACCTGACAATGGCGCATACGCTTGTGGACCAAGCAGACAAGGCGAACGCACAGCGCTATGCCCCGGCGGACCTGCAGCGCGCGCACGATGAGCTCAGCAGTGCGGATAAGGCCGTGGCCGACAAACGCTATATCGACGCGCGCCGCTACGCAGAGAACGCGCAGGTAGATGCGGATCTCGCGAGCGCGCGTGCAAGCAGCGGTGAAGCGCAGCGAGCTGCTGAAGAAGTCAATCGCAGTATCGACACCTTGCGGGACGAATCCGCGCGTCATGGAAATGAAGCCAATCGTAACTAGCCCGCGCATAACAATCCTTTCATAAAGATCAGCGATTCGCATTGAGACGAGGGAAACGTGAACAGATTTATAATTTCCGCAACCCTGTTAGCGCTTGGCGCCGGCTGCGCAACGACCCCCCCACATAGCGACCGACTCGACGCGGCGCACGCCGAAGTCGACAAGCTCTCTGCAGACCCACTCGCGCAGCAGTTCGCCGGCAAGGACATGGAGCAAGCCCGCACGAACTTGCAGTTGGCAGACAGTGCCGCGCAGCAGAAAAAGCCGCTCGATGAAGTTGACCATCTAGCCTATCTCGCACAACGCCATGCCGAAGCAGGCGAGGCGCGCGTCTCCGAAGCCCGCGCGCGCCAACAGATCGCGCAGGCTGAAGAGCAGCGTAATCACGTGCAGCTAGCCGAGCGAGAGCGCGAGACACAAAATGCGAGGAGTGCAGCAGAAAGCGCAAAGAACAGTGCTGCCGCCGCCCAAAGCGAAGCCGCCTCGGCACAAACTGAGCTTGCCAGCGCGCGCCAGGAACTACAGGATTTGCAAGCGAAGCAAACTCAGCGCGGCATGGTTATGACGTTGAGCGACGTGCTGTTCGACACGGGTCAGGCGACGCTGAAGCCCGGTGCTGATCGCGCGCTCGGTCGCCTCGCTCAATATTTGAAGGACAGCACTGGCGTCCATGTGCTAATCGAGGGACACACCGACAGTGTCGGCAGCGACGACTACAACCTCGGCCTGTCGCAACGTAGAGCGCAAGCGGTTGCCGAAGCTCTGAGTGATCGAGGAGTCTCGATGGATCGTACGGAAATCAAGGGACTCGGCAAGGCCTATCCGGTAGCGTCCAACGATACGCAAGCTGGCCGGCAGCAAAACCGGCGCGTCGAGATCGTATTCTCCGACGAGTCGGGTAAATTTGCGCAAAGCACTCCCTGAACTCGACGGCGGCGTGATCGCGCGCCACAGCGATGCCGCGCTTCCGGTCCACTTCCGGAAGCGCGGCGAGTGCTGTCGGATAGGGTAAAATCACAGAACCGCCGCCTGCATAACAAGAAGAAATGCCTCGCTGGGGCCTGATGTAGGAGCTGTTCGAGGGCCGCGCTTTTGCGTTGAGCCAATGTGCGTTAGGACTTAACATCCAAACAACAAGACGCAGAGCCAAGTCTAAACATGCCGCTGTCATCCATCGCCGCCGACAAGGGCACGCTTCGTGGCGCGCACTTGGGGCCTCCGCTTCCGACCGGTACATTTGTTGCCTTTGTCATTGCGGTAGTCGCGGTGGTATTGGTTGCGTTTCTCTCCTATTCCGCACTGCGGGGTAGCTCGGACAGCGCGCGACGAGTCACGCATACCCTCGAAGTTTTGGAACAGCTGCAAGCGCTTCTATCGACGTTGCAGGATGCAGAAACCGGCCAGCGAGGCTTCGTTCTGACGGGCGAAGAGAGCTATCTCGAGCCGTACAACAGCGCAAAGACTGCATTGCCGGGGGAATTCAAGAGCGCGCACGCTCTTATCGTGAGCAACCTCGAACAACAGCGGCGGCTCGACTCTCTCGAACGAACCGCTGCCGAGAAGATGGAGGAGCTCGAAGAGACCGTCACGAAGCGCCGTGAAGGAGACGCAGCCGGTGCATTAGCGATCGTGCGCTCGGATCGCGGCAGGAAGGCCATGGAGCACATTCGCGCGATAATCGCTGATATGCAGCGGGATGAACGCGCAGTGCTAAATGGTCGACAAGCGGAGTGGCTTCGTGCGGCAAGTGTGTCCTCTTTAGTGGTCTTGGGCGGGTCAGGCCTACTGCTCATTCTGGTGGCGGCAGCAGCGCTACGAACCTCGCGCGACTATCGCGCGCGCCAGACTCTAACGTGGATACGCGCGGGTCAAATGGGGATGAGCTCCCGCGTGCAAGGTGAACAGCGTCTGGAGATTCTCGGTGAAAACGTGCTCGCGTTCCTGGCGGATTATTTGGATGCGCAGGTGGGCACGATATTCGTCACAGCAGATGCAGACCGTCTGTTACGGGTAGCCACGTACGCACTTTCCGTTGGCACAGGCAGCGCAGTCGCGCGGTACGGCGATGGGCTCCTGGGCCAAGCGGCGAAGGAGAACCGAGTCATACACGTGCGCGATATTCCGGAGGGATACCTTGCAATTGGCTCAAGCGTCGGACGCAGCAAGCCACGTGAGGTATTGGTAGCACCAGCGAGTGTTGACGGCATTGTTTACGCAGTTATTGAACTTGGCTTCTTTCGCCGCATCCTAGCGGCTGACAGGGAGCTACTCGGACGGATATCTGAGTCCCTGGGGGTCGCTGTGCGCGCCTCGAAGGACCGCACTCGCTTGGAAGAGCTCCTGGGGCATACGCAGCGTCAGGGAGAGGAGCTGCAAATGCAGCAAGAGGAATTGCGAGTCAACAACGAGGAGCTCGAAGTCCAGGCCGCTGCCCTCAAGGACTCGCAATCGCAACTGGAAGCGCAGCAGGCCGAACTCGAGCAGACAAATTCACAGCTTGAGGAGCAATCGCAGATTCTGGAACACCAGAAGGATGAGCTCGCGCGCGCGCAAACTGGTCTCATCGAGAGAGCGGCCGAGCTTGAGCGCGCCAATCAGTACAAAAGCGAGTTTCTCGCCAACATGAGCCATGAGCTACGCACACCACTCAATTCCGCGCTCATCCTCTCCAAGATCTTGTCCGACAACAAGAACGGCAACCTCACTGATGAGCAGGTCAAATTTGCCCAGACGATATCTTCTGCAGGCAATGATCTACTCGCAATCATCAACGATATCCTGGACCTCTCAAAGGTAGAAGCAGGAAAAGTTGAGATCACAGCAGAACCCGTACAGGTTGCTACAGTCGTGAATCAGATGGCGAACGCTTTTCAGCTCGTCGCACAGGAAAAGTCGCTGCAATTCGCGGCCGTAGTCGAGCCGGGAACACCGGCGCAGTTTGAGACTGACCCGCAGCGCCTCAGTCAAATCCTAAAGAACCTCCTGTCCAACGCTCTGAAGTTCACGGAGAAGGGTGAAGTACTCCTGCGCGCGTTCAGCGCTGACGCCAGCGACATCTCGTTTGCCGTGCGCGACTCAGGAATTGGCATATCGGTACACCAGCAGGGCATCATATTTGAGGCCTTCCGTCAGGCCGATGGTAGTACGCACCGTAAGTACGGAGGTACAGGCCTGGGACTAACAATTTCGCGGGATTTGGCACGTTTGCTAGGCGGCGATATCACAGTCGAAAGCAGCCCGGGTAGTGGCAGCACCTTCACGCTAACTTTGCCACTCATGCGCTCCGAAACACGCATGCCGCGCGACACTGCGCGTACCCGTAATGCGCCGGTAAATAGAAACGCCGCGCCGCCGGTTGCCACGACGCCTCCCAATTTAACGGTGGCGCTTGCACCGCAGGCGATCGAGGATGATCGCGCGCGCCTCGCAGCCGAGTCGCGTCTCATTCTGGTGATCGAGGACGATATTGCATTCGCGACCATTCTTCGGGATTTGGTGCGTGAGATGGAATTCCAGTGCGTGGTAACCCACACGGCAAGCGACGGAGCATCAGCGGCGCTTTTGTATCGGCCCAAGGCAATCCTGCTGGACATGAACCTCCCGGACCACTCAGGCCTGGGCGTTCTGGATCAACTCAAGCGCAATCCGCAGACCCGTCATATTCCGGTGCATGTAGTATCCGTGGCGGACTACAGTCAAGAGGCGCTGGCAATGGGTGCCCTGAGTTACGCTCTGAAGCCGGTAAAACGCGAGGAGCTCATCGGCGCTCTGCGGAAACTCGAGGCGACGTTCTCCCAAAGCCGCCGGCACGTACTCATCATTGAGGACGACAAGCGACAGCGCGAAAGCATCACGCGCCTCCTTGCTAATGGCGATGTGCAGATCACAGCCGTGCAGAACGCGGAGGAAGCGCTTGCACAGCTGCGCACCACAACATTCGACTGCATGGTGATGGACCTAAATCTGCCGGACTTGAGCGGCTATGAGCTACTGCAGCAGATGGCAGAAGAGGGCGACTTGGCCTTCCCTCCCGTCATCGTCTACACGGGCCGCTCGCTGAACCCTGACGAAGAACACGCGCTCAGGCGCTTTTCCAAATCTATCATCATCAAGGACGCGCGCTCGCCTGAGAGACTGCTGGATGAAGTCACGCTTTTCCTCCATCAGGTGGAGGCGCAACTGCCGGTCGAACGTCAGTTGATGTTGAAGGCAGCACGCGACCGCGAGGCGACGCTTGATGGGAGGCGAATCCTGGTGGTCGAAGACGATGTTAGAAATATATTCGCGCTCACGAGTCTGCTTGAGCCCAAGGGCGCAAAGATCGAAATAGCGCGCAATGGCAAAGAGGCGATCGCTGCGCTGATTCACAGCATGAACGATCCCGCGCGTGCCATCGACCTCGTCCTGATGGACATCATGATGCCCGAGATGGATGGCATCACGGCGATGCACGAAATCCGTAAACGCTACGAGTGGCGCAAGCTTCCAATCATTGCGCTTACCGCTAAAGCCATGAAAGATGACCAGGAAAAGTGCCTCGCCGCAGGCGCCAATGACTATATCGCCAAGCCTCTCGACGTAGAGAAGCTTCTGTCCCTGATACGTGTATGGATGCCGAAGTAGCAGGCGCGTCGTGGCCGCAGACAATACTGATATTGAGCTGAGGCTCCTCATTGATGCTATTTATCTCAAGTACCACTACGACTTTCGCGGCTACGCCACCGCGTCATTGAAACGACGCCTGGCGGCCGCGCAAGGCCGCATCGGCTGCGAAACGCTGTCGCAGCTTCAAGATAAGATTCTGCGCGACGCGGAGACTTTCGCGAAACTCTTAAGTCTGCTCACAGTTCCCGTCAGCGAGATGTTTCGCGATCCAAGCTACTTCCTCTCATTGCGCGAACGCGTGGTGCCGCTGCTGCGCACTTATCCATCGCTGAAAGTATGGGTCGCGGGGTGCAGCACGGGTGAAGAGGTGTACTCGCTCGCGATTCTGTTGCGCGAAGAGGGGCTGCTTGAGCGCACCCTCATTTACGCAACCGACATCAATCCTCAGACCCTGCAGAAGGCGGCAGCCGGCGTCTATGCCGTCGACCGAATCGCCGGTTTCACGCAAAACCATCGCAAGGCAGGCGGCACAGCGTCGCTCTCCGATTACTACACCGCAGCCTACGGCAGAGCGGTATTCGATAAATCCTTTCGGCAGCACATCGTCTTCTCGGACCATAGTCTTGCCACGGATAGCGTGTTTGCCGAAGTACAGCTGATCTCGTGCCGGAACGTTCTAATCTATTTTGACCGCAAACTCCAGAACCGGGCAATTGGACTCTTCCGCGACGCGTTATGCCGCAAGGGTTTCATTGGCATCGGCATGAAGGAGTCATTACGCTTTTCCTCCCATTCGCAGGCGTTTACCGACGTCGTTTACCAGGACCGGATTTTCCAAAAGGCGGGTATTACGTGAATCCCGAGGTCCAGCGCAGACGCATCGACGCAATTGTCATCGGCGCCTCAGCCGGCGGCGTGGAGGCGCTGTCTGTCCTTTTGCCCGCGCTACCGGTGTCGTTGCGAGCCTCAGTCTTTATCGTGGTACATCTGCCACGCGAACGCCCCAGTCTGCTCGCCGACATCTTTGCGCCTAAATGTGCCCTGCCGGTACGCGAGGCCGAGGATAAGATGCCGGTCGAATCGGGCACCGTTTACTTTGCGCCGCCGGATTATCACTTGCTGCTCGACAAGGGACCGCAACTTGCGCTTTCGGTCGACGACCTGGTTCACTATTCGCGGCCCTCTATCGACGTTCTATTCGATTCGGCAGCGGACGTGTACGGCGCGCGCCTTATGGGCATCATTCTGACCGGTGCGAACGAGGACGGATCGGCGGGCCTGGCTGCCGTACATCGCCTGGGCGGCATGACGATTGTGCAAGAGCCCGACAGCGCGCAGGTACCCCTTATGGTACTTTCAGCACTCCGGCGAAGCGCGCCCGATTTCGTCCTGCCGCTGGATGAAATAGCCGCATTGCTACGAACGCTAGCGAGCGCGGACACGACCGCTCCCCGAATCATTCCGCAAGGAAAATGACCGTATGCAGCAACGCGTGAAGTGTCTGCTCGTCGATGATCTCGAGGAGAACCTCCTTGCGCTTTCGGCACTGCTGCGTCGTGACGATGTGGAAGTGCTCAGCGCACGCTCCGGGTCTGAGGCGCTGGAATTGCTGTTGGTGCATGATGTCGCTCTTGCACTCCTCGATGTGCAAATGCCGAGAATGGATGGCTTCGAACTCGCTGAGCTCATGCGCGGGAGCGTGCGCACGCGCGAAGTGCCGATCATTTTCGTAACCGCGGCTGCTCGTGATCAGCACCGTCTCTTCAAGGGATACGAAAGCGGCGCCGTTGATTTTCTCTATAAGCCGATTGAGCCGCACATATTAGAGAGCAAGGCGGAGATCTTCTTTCGACTGCACCGCCAAAAGCAGCAGCTTGCGCAGCAGCTGCGCGAACAGACCGAGACTTTGCACCTGAATGAGATGTTTACCGCCGTCCTGGGGCATGACCTGCGAAATCCTCTGAGCGCCATACTCATGGCTGCTCATATGGTTCAGTATCAGTCCGAGGACGAGACAGTGCGGGGCACTGCGAAGCGCATTCTGCAAAGCGGCAGACGCATGAGCCGAATGATTGACGATATGCTCGATCTGGCCCGAGCGCGGCTTGCAGGTGGCATATCCCTCAAATTCGGCCACGCCGATCTGGCCGAAGCTGTGCAGCGGGTGGTGCGAGAATACGAGATGGCTTTTCCGGAGCGCCGCATCGAGCTTGAGCAAGACGGCGATCTTACCGGCGAATGGGACGTCGACCGCCTCTCGCAAGTAGCATCCAATCTCATCGGCAACGCTCTGCAGCACGGTGAGGCCGAACGAGCCATCGAGGTTCATCTGGGTGGCTCAGACGCCGACGGCATAGTGCTATCAGTCATTAACGTTGGGCGCATACCGGAGCACATGGTTCCGCATTTGTTCCAGCCTTTTCAAGGCGGTAAACGACAGCCGGGACAGAACCAGGGATTGGGACTCGGACTCTATATTGTTCAGCAGATTGTCAACGCTCACCAGGGAAGCATCGAGGTGCAGTTCGGTAGTGGCGAGCACACGCATTTCCAGGTAAAGGTGCCGCGCAGGCCCAAGGCGTAGATGCGCCACAACGTTTGTGCAATTCGTTAGCGCGTGCTTCGCCCGTAGGTCTTGCCTCCACGAGCGGATTGGGACTAACGTGTTCAGGACTTGATTAGATTGAGGCCGACACTGCAGGAGCTGCGCCATGACTCGGTATCTCCTTATTACCGTGCTCGCGATTCTCGGTACCGTAACGGGGTGCGTGAACGCCGATGACAGCCATAACCGCGACAGCGGCGTAGCTAGCAAGTCGGAAGAGGCATCCACGGACGACGAAACCAACACTGTCAACGGCTCAGTGAACGTGAAAGCGGGTCAAAAAAAAGGCGACCTCTCTACAGTTAACGGCTCGATCCGGATCGACGATAACGCGATCGTCGCTGGCGCGCAGACCGTGAACGGCAGCATCAGCCTCGGAGCTGGCGCCACTGCGGACTCGGCCAATTCCGTCAATGGCGCTATTACGCTCGCTGATGGCGCACGCGTGTTGCATGCGGTATCGGCGGTTAACGGTTCGCTCACTTTGCACCGAGGCGCGGATGTCGCCGGCTCGTTGACGAATGTAAACGGCCATATCGTTCTTGAGTCTGCGCACGTCGGCGGCGGCATCAATACCGTAAGCGGTGACATTGATATCGGCAGCAATTCGCGCGTCGCCGGCGGTATTTTGGTCAAAGAAGAAGACCACAGTGTCTTTTGGTTCTTTCGCTGGAAATCGAGCAGCGTGCCGCGCGTCGTGATTGGCCCCGGGGCGATCGTGCAGGGCGAGCTTCGCTTCAGACGGCGGGTACGGCTTTTCATAAGCGACAGCGCAACTGTCGGACCCATCAGTGGCGCAACTGCCGTCACCTTCACAGGTGCAAAGCCTCCCGAACAGTGAAGGTGCAATACGCACTGGCTCGAAGTGCACGCCCAACGAGGTCCGGGATGTGGGCTAGACTGCGGATCTCTTATGCATTGGCACGAATTCGATCATGACGTCCGTACTTACGAGATGACGTACCATCGGACGCTGCTGGTACCCAAAATTTTGGTACAGCTTCACGCCCGTCAGCGTGCTCATGAGTTCGAAACTCGCGAAACCCTGTGCCCGAGCCTCGGCTTCGCAGCGCGCAAGTAACACTCGCCCGATACCTTGGCGCGCGTGGCCTGGATCTACGAAGAAAGCTCTGATCTTCGCCGCGTCGACCGCTGGGTCAAGTTCGGAAGCATCGCGCCTCCCATAGCTGTCGCCGCCGAATAAGGTACGCCTACGACTCCACCCGCCACAGCCTACGATCACGCCCTCAGTCTCTGCCACGTAATAAGTACCGTCGTCGATCAACTGCGTATCCACCCCGAAGGCGCCACGCAGCGCCGCCTCGATTTGGTTGGAGCTGTAGTCGCAAACCCCCAGCTTGCGCGCCGAGTGGACAATCAGCTGCTCGATGGAGGACTGATCCGCTCGACAAGCGTTACGAATCTCGAAGTTCACGACCTCTATTCTAAAGAGCCCTGCCGCAGATGTCCGCCACGAGGTAGTGACATAAAAGACCGCAGTGATGCGCTTATAGCATTCCGGTGGGCCCCAAGCGGCAGACAAGGACTGTCATTCGCGGCGGTCACGATCGCGGCCACCCTAGCCTGCTCAATTGCAACGCTGGGCCTGGTTCGCCGGTCAGGCTCGTAGTTGCCGCGTTTTCCTACGCGGCGGCATGCTGAACTCGCTCCGCTCCCACGGGCGCCGAGAAAATGAATAGCGCCATCGAAAAAAAGCATTGCGAGCGCGGACTCCTTAAAGGCCGTGCCGAAGCTCGGCGACGTTGCGAGCGGGGCGCGGCGGCGAGTATTGTGGCTACCCGAGCATGAGGCATCCGCGCGGCCCGCAACCCGCCGGTAGCCGCAAGAATAGCGTCAAGCCCGAAGCGCGACACACGCGCATCGAGCCGTGATCGCAAGAGAGTACTACATGAGCGACTCACCGATAGATCGCCGCTGGCTGCCCCTCAACGCCTTGCGTGCGTTCGAGGGCGTCGCGAAACACGGCAGCTTTACAGCCGCGGCGAACGCGCTGCTGATTTCACAAAGTGCGCTATCGCGTCACGTGATCGCGCTGGAAAAGCTTCTCGGCCAGCAGCTATTCGAGCGCCGTCCGCACGCTTTGATACTTACCAAAGCCGGGCAATACCTGCTGCCTGCGATCATTAAATCGTTCGATCGCCTCGAATACGCGCTTGATGATGTGCGCAACGAGGGCGCTCCGACTCTGCGTACACTGCGCGTGCAGATGCCGCCGAGTTTCGCTGTGCAGCTAGCAGTGCCGATCCTGCGCGACTTTCGCCGCGCTAGCGCCGAAGTCGACATTGATCTCGTCAGTCCCTCCGGCGCCGGATCAGCTTTATCAGAAGTCGATGTGGCGGTCGTATATTCCAAGCCCACCGTCACTGATCTTGTGACTGATCTACTGTGGTCGGTGCGTCTGAGCGTACTCTGCCATCCGGACGTCGCGGCGCGGCATGCGGGCAAGGATCTTGCCGCGTTCATCGAAGCAAACGAGATCGTGCATGTGCGTATTGACGACTTGCCGCGGCACCGTGTGTGGTCGCAGTTCGTGCGACAGGCTGGCATTGCTGCCGTCAACATCGAGCGCGGTCTCGTTTTTGACACGGCCGTGCTGGCCGTGCAGTACGCTTTGAGCGGCGCCGGAGTAGTGCTCGTCGATACCAACCTCTTCAGCGAAGAGCTCCGTGTCGGGCGTCTGGTTTGCCCGTTTGATGCCAGTCTTGACGACGGCTATGGCTACTACTTGATCACTCATCCTGAAGGCTTGAGCGACATTGCGATCGCCCTATTTCGCTCATGGCTCATTGAACGCTTCGGCACACGGCCGCGTGCAGCCGATTCATCCTTACGTCTGGCGGTATCGAATGCATGAGCGGCGGGCGCCGCACGCGCTGCTCCCGCCCCTTCCCATGGCCTATCGGCGGCAGCGACTCTCAACCCGTGTGACGCGCAGCGATTTACGCAATCGAACTCGGCGCCCCGCGAGCAGCTTTCGCTGCACGCCGTCATCGTCACAGCCGCGAACTGATCGAAACAGCTTCGGAATCGGTATTGCTCGAATGAACGGGATTTTCAAATGAAGAAACACGTGCGCGCAGTAGTTATCGGCGGCGGAGTCGTCGGAGTCAGCGTCCTCTACCACTTGACCAAAGCGGGCTGGAAAGATGTCCTGCTGATCGAGCGGGCCGAATTAACTTCCGGCTCCACCTGGCATGCCGCCGGCGGCATGCACACGGTCAATGGAGATCCGAATGTCGCAAAGCTACAGCAGTACACGATCAATCTTTACCACGAACTTGAGAAGGTCTCGGGCCAGTCCTGCGGTATGCATATCACCGGCGGCCTCATGCTCGCGGGCACTCAGGAACGCCTCGATTGGCTGAAGATGACGCAGGCTCGCGGTCGCTACCTCGGCATGGAGTTGGACATCATTTCGGCTGCTGAGGCGGCAAAGCTTTTTCCACTCATGGATGAGAGGCATTTCAAGGGCGCCATGTATGACCCCATTGAAGGGCATGTCGATCCCTATGGCGTAACGCACGCCTATGCAAAGGCTGCCGAGCTGGGCGGCGCCCAGATAGTACGGCGCAATCGCGTGACCGAATTGAAGGCGCGAGCCGATGGCAGCTGGGACGTAATTACCGAGGCCGGCTCGGTGCACGCCGAACACGTAGTAAATGCCGGCGGTTTGTGGGCGCGCGAAGTAGGCCGCATGGTCGGACTTGAGCTACCGATCCTTGCCATGGAACATCAGTATCTTCTTACGGACGACATGCCGGAGCTTGTGGGGCTCCCGGAACAGATTCACTGTATCGATTTTGAAGGTGAACTTTACCTCCGTCAGGAGCGCGGCGGCATGCTTGTGGGCACCTACGAGCGCGCAGGTGTTCCATGGTCGGAGCGCACGACGCCCTGGGATTTCGGCCAGGACCTTTTGCCGACCGATCTGGACCGTATCGCACCAAGTCTTGAGGTTGCGTTCGAACATTTCCCGGCGCTTGGCCGGGCCGGCATCCGCAAAGTCATCAACGGACCATTTACCTTCGCGCCGGATGGCAATCCGTTGATTGGTCCGGTTGCGGGGCTGAAGAACTTCTGGGTCGCCTGTGGAGTGATGGCGGGATTCAGTCAGGGTGGAGGAGTCGGACTCGCACTTGCTCACTGGATGGTCGATGGCGACCCAGGCGCGGATATTTGGGGCATGGATGTGGCGCGCTATGGAACCTGGACAACCCCCGCCTACACCAATGCAAAGGTGCGTGAAAATTATTCACGCCGCTTCCGTATCCGCTTTCCCAATGAGGAGCTTCCGGCCGCGCGGCCGCTGCGCACGACGCCGGTTTACGATCGCCTCGCCGCAGAGAACGCCGTGTTCGGCGAATATTGCGGCTTGGAGCATGCGCTCTGGTTCGCGCCGCGCGGACAGCCCGCTAAAGAAAACGTCACATTCCACCGCTCCAACGCGCATCAAAACGTCGCCGCCGAATGCCGGGCGGTACGCGATGCCGTCGGCCTAATAGAAATATCCAGTTACGGAAAATTCGAGATTACAGGGGCAGGCACGATCGACTGGCTCAACTATATGATGGCGAATCGCGTACCTGCAGTTGGACGCATCGCCCTTACGCCAATGCTGAATCAGCGTGGCAAGTTGATCGGCGACTTCACAATGTGTCGACTCGGCGAAGATCGGGTTTTTCTTATCGGCACGTACGCGGCCGAAACCTATTACATGCGCTGGTTCGAGCGGCAGCTCCCCGGTACAGGCGTTACGCTACGGCCCTGTGCAATGGAGTACGTCGGGCTCTCGATCGCAGGCCCGCAATCGCGCATGCTACTGCAGAGCTTGGTGGCAGATGATTTATCAAACTCCGCGTTCCCTTTCATGTCATTTCGCGCTCTCAACGTCGGCATGCTGCCGGCTTTCGTCGGACGCGTATCCTTCACCGGTGATCTTGGCTATGAGATCTGGGTTACAAGCGAATATCAGCGTGCACTTTACGATCTATTAGTCACCGCCGGTCGCACTCACGGCATGAAACTCTTCGGTGGGCGCGCGTTGAATTCGATGCGGCTCGAGAAGGGGTTCGGGACTTGGGCGCGCGAATTTCGCCCCACCTATGGACCCTACGAGGCAGGTCTCGGCCGTTTTGTCGACATGCAAAAAGCGGATTTCGTCGGGCGCGCTGCCGCTCAGGAACAGAAGGCGCGCGAACCTGCGCTGCGCCTACTTGCCTTTAAGGTTGATGCCGCGAACGCCGACGCCAGCGGTGATGAGCCGATTTGGCATAAAGGCAAAGTTGTCGGCGCCGTAACTTCTGG